>MDSV01105327.1_pt1 | contig 20385 bp, 8 predicted proteins | sample 810851 | NCBI WGS metagenome assembly MDSV01 (sample SAMN05326640, study PRJNA326480) | marine metagenome | isolation source: seawater | place: Atlantic Ocean: North East | collected 2012 | reverse complement strand
GCGGCCCGCCGCGGAACAGCGCGGCGGCGGCGCGCGAGGTCTGGATTTCGCGTCGCACCGCGGCGCGCGCCTCGGCCACCGCGGCGGCGGTTTCGCCCGCGCGCGCGTCGCGCACGCCCTCGGGCGCGAACAGCGCGGCGGTGGTGATGTCGCTCCGCTCGTTCGCGCGGAAGCTCTCGTACGAGCTGTGCTTATCTCTTCGGTAGCCGGTGTAGATGGGGTTGATGGAGGGCACGAACGAGTTCACGGTGCTCCACACGTACACGTTCTCGTCCTCCGAGCCGCACACGATGAACTCGGCGCCCGGCGAGAACGACGCGCGGATCTGCGAGTTGTTGTTCTTGTGACCTTTGTACTTGCACGCCAAAGCGTAGCCGTCGTACACGCGCACGCGGCTGTCGTTGGAGGTGACCAAGAGCTTACCGTCGTTCCCGGGCATGAACGCCAGACCCGTGATCTTCTTGCCGCTGTTTTTCGAGCCACCGCGGCTGTGCCGCACCTCGAGGTGCGTGAGGTACTCGAAACGCACGCCGTCCATCTTGTAGAAGTGGCACTTGCCCTTGTACGAGCCCGCCACGCACGTCGAGCCGTCCGAGTTGAAGGCGGCGGCGGTGACCATCTCGCCGATGTCCACCCAGTCCGCGACGCGATGGTCGGGGATGCTCCACAGCCGGAGCTTGCCGTCCAGCGAGCCGCTCAGGAAGTACTTGTCGTTCAGGGGGTGGAAGTCGATGGCGGTCACGAAGTCTTGGTGCGAAAAGATGCGAAGGCACTCGTCCATCGCCGCGTACCACAGGCGCACCGTCTTGTCCATCGACGAAGACAGCAACCAGTCCGTGCGCGACCAGCACAGGTCCAGAATGTCGCCCCGGTGCCCCCGGTACTCGCGGCGCGGCCGGTCCTTGAACACGGACTCGCCGCGGATGGACATGCGCCGCGCGGGGGCGCTCGCCGCAGCCGCCGGGTCGCGAGAAACGCGAGGCTCGCCGCTCTCGCCGCTCGGGTCCCTCCCGCCGCGCACCTCCTCGGCCAGGTCGAGCTCCCAGACGCGCACCACGCGGTCCTGCCCCGCGGTGGCGAGAAACCGCCCCGAGTGGTTGAACTGCATGGTCCACACGGCATCCTCGTGCGCGCGGAGCGTCTGCACGCACCGCAGCTCCGTGAACTCCTTGTACACCTTCCGGTTCACGCTCACGCGCACCGCCGGCGGTTTCCCGGCGGTCCCCTCCGCGGGAAGGCTCAGGCTCGTCTCGGCGGCGGAAGCTTCGGCGGCCTTTTCTTGAGTCGACGCCGCGTCCGGTCCGTCGCGCGAGCGGCGGCGTCGAGAGCTTCCCTCCGCGTCCCCGAGAGCCACGTCCGGCGGCGACGCCGGGCGCGAGGGGGTCTCGTGCGCGAGGCGGCTCGCGTACGCGGACGCCTCCGCGAGCCGCTTGGTCATCCACCGGCGCGGGTTCCGCCCGAACGGTTTCTTGCCGGGTTCCTCGGGTTTCGCGGCGTCCGCGCCGCCGCCGCTTCCGTCCCCGTCCCTCTCGCGCGCGGGTCCGTCAACCCCGGCGTCCCCGCGCTGCCTTTCCCGCAGACTGACCTCGCGCATCAGCGGCGAGAGCCCGAGGTTGTCCTCGAGCTCCTTCACGGGGACGTCCTTCCCGGACCGGAGGTCGCGCACCACGGCGGCGTCGTTTTCGTCGGCGGCGGCGTCGGCGCCGCCGATCATCGCATCCGCCGCCGCTTCGTCCACAATGTACTCGCGCCCCGTGTCCAGGTCCTTCAGGCGGAACGCGGTGCTGGGGATCTCGGGAGACGCGGGGACGCCGGCGCCGTCGGGATAAAAAGTCGTCGGCGTTTTCGGTCCCCCCGGGGACGCGGACGGGGACGTCGGCGGCGAGGGACGCGTCCCGCTCTGACGCCTCCCCGGTCCCACCTCCTTTTTTGACGTTCCCGGGGTGGCGTCTTTTTTCCGCGCGTCGTCCTCGTCCGCCTCCGTCGCGGGTTTCGTGGCGACGATCTGCGAGACATCGAGCGAGCCGCTCGACACGAGCGTGGGGGAGGCGTTCGCGTCCGTCACCTTTACGCCCTCCGCCTCGTCCCGCGTCGAAGGAGCTCCCGTCGGATTCTTCTCGCTCAACGTGCGCGTCAGCCACGACGGGCCGGGGAGCTCGGCCGGTCCGTCTCCCTCGGGGTCGAAGAACTCGTCGTCCGAAGACATCTCCGAGAGCTCATCGTCGTGCACGTCCGCGAGCGACATCTTCGTCCGAGTCCCTCGAACGATCGCCGGGCGCCTTCCCGCCCCGTGCGGATCTCGTCAGCAGACGCCTCCGGTAATCGAAAGCCGCCAGACAGGCAGCTTTTCTAACCGTCCGACGGAAAGCGCAACCAGATCGCGCGGCGTTCCCCGGTTAGGCGGGGACGCGACCGCTCGTTCGAAGCGCGCGCTCTCCACGGAACGCGCCTCGAGTCGGGTTCCAGAACCCGAGCTCGGAGACGAAGCGCGCTCGCGAGTTTGTCGTGCCCGACTCGCCCGGGGTGGGTGAAGTATAACGCTACTCTTGGCTTTTGCAGACAGGAGACAGCAGCTGACATGAGCAGCAGATTGGCTGATGTTGACCGTTTGCCATTCTCGCGCCAAAAGCCACGAGATGCACTTTCGCGCGCGCGCCGGTACCGGTGCGGGCGTGGCCTTCCGCGGACGCGCCCGACCACGCGCGCAGTTCCCTCAGGTCTGTCCTGGGTCCCCCCCCCCTCCCCGGTGGCGAGTTCGGCCGTGCCTCGTGGGCGGACCCCCTCGGTGCCCGGGCTCCAGATTCTCGCCTCGACCGACGCTCGGTGGGTTCGAATCGGTCGCCCGTCATGGCGAACTACCACTACATGTCGCTGCACCAGGCTTGGGTGACGAACCAGAAGCTGGTGAACATCTACGGCGTCATCACACGCGTGGACATACCCCGTCCGTGCTCCGGGACGGACTACAAGCAGCGCGTCTGGGTCACGGACCAGAGCGCGCGCGACATCAGCTTCGGGGGTGGCGCCGACGACGACGAGGCCGGCGGCGACGGGGGCGCGAAGGACGTGATGATCATGTTCTTCGGCGACCGCGACGTTTTGCTGACCAACGCGCGCGAGGGCGATATCGTGCGCATTCACAGGCTGGAGAAACGGGAGTGGCAAAGACGCCCGCAGTTCGTGGCGAAGATCGGCGTCATCCGCTCGGGCGCCGCCGCCGGGGGGGTGGCGCGGTGTCACTTTTGTTTGTTCCGCGGGCTGCCGAGCGCGCCGGGCGACGTTCTGCCGGAGGAGCCCTTCCAGACATCCTCGCAGAAGTACACGTTCAACGTCACCGACCGCGCCAACGTCAAGCGCCTGCGCGAGCTCGTCGGGAGCGGCACGTTCCGAGACGCCGCGCTCGATAACCCGTTCACGGTGCCCATCAGCTCCATCACGCACGCCGACCCGAAAAAAACGCACCACGCCGATCAGTACGACCTGCACTGCAAAGTGCTGGAGGTGATCACCGCGCCGGAGACGGGCCGCACGACGCTGGTGGTGTGGGACGGCTCCGACGCCAGGCCGTTCCCGCCGGGCGTCACCAACCTCGGACCGTCGGGGGGGGGGCTGGAGTCGCAGAGCGACGACGCGCGCGCCGCGCGCGAGGACGACGGAAAAGTCTCGCCCTTCGGCGGCGTCGGCGAGTACCCGGCGTTTTTCTTCGCGCCCTTCGAGCCGGAGCGCGCGGTGACGCGCGAGATGGTGGAGAGGTACGAGGAGGTGAGAGGTTCGATCCCGCGGTGCGGCAGCGCGTTCCCGGTGGTGATGCGCAACTTCGACATCGCGCGGGAGGACATGCCGCGTCGCGGCGCGTGGATCCGGCTCATGAAACTCTCGTCGTGGGTGCGCGAGGGCCAGCGGCAAGGGCTCTTCACGCAGCACAGCTCGTGGGCGCCGTCCACGCCGAACCCCTCGTTCCAGGAGGCGTACGCGGAGCGCCTCGCGACCAACGACGTCGCGATGTGGGCGCCGCGGGGCATCGCCGCGGAGGGGCGTGACGGCGACCAAAACCCGGGTGGCGCCGTCTTGACGAAAACCGCGCACGCGCACGTGCCTCTCTCCACGCTGCGCGAGGTGTTGGCGTCGCCCGCGCCGTCCAGGCACCGGTGCGCGGTGCGCGTTGTGGGGCACCTTCCCAAAGACGCGCACGACTTTTGCACGCTCGAAAACACACAGGACGAGCACGGCGCCGTCTCGGAAACGTGGGGGTACCGTCTGTCGCTCGTCCTGGAGGACGGCACAGCGCGCCTGAAGGCGCACCTCGCGCCGCCTGAGAGCGCGGCGTTTTTCCACGGCGTCCCGCCCTGCGACTTGTGGGAGTCGTCGGTGACCTACGACCGCGTCGCCGCCAAGACGCGCGCGCTCTGCGAGCACCACATCGACCGCCCGCACGAGGGCTGGGTCGTGGTGTGCGTCATGAGCTACCTCGTGCCGAAGGAGGGCGAGCGGAAGGCGGACAAAAAAAAAAAAGTGCCGGGCGCGCGAAAGCGGTGTTTCCAGATCTTCGGGACGAGCGTCGTGGGGCCGCACGCGACGTGAGAGACGCGAAAAAGCGGGGCATTTTTTTAAAAAGGTACCCTCGTCGTTCGCGCTCGCTTTTCGTTTCGGAAGCGCGCGCTCTACAAGTACGTATCGCGTTCGCGTTCGCGTCCGCGACAACGTCACTTGACGAAATTGGCGACGTTTTCCAGCCACCGCGTGTACTCCCTCTGCTCCTTGTCGACGTGCACCTCCGCGATGTAGTTGGCGAGCGTCGCGTCGATCCCGCGCGCCTCCAGGTACTTGTGGAACTCCTCCTGCACGCTCTCGTCCAGCTCGTCGTAGTTCGGGCCGGGGTAGCTGCTGAAGTACGCGTCCTCGTCGTCCTCGTCCGCCTCGCCGTCGCCGCTCGCGCCGCCGCCGAGCGACTCGTACCGCACGTTGCGCACCTCGACGGTTTCGCCGTCGGTGGCGCACGAAAACTCCAGCCCCTCGTGCCCGTCGCCCCGCGAGACGGAGACGGAGAAGTGGATTGTGACATCCTCGTCCTCCTCGTCCGCCTCGCCCGCGGCGCCGTCCACCTCCGAGGCGAAGTACTCGTCCTCCTCGTACGGGTCCTCCGTCGCGTTGAACGTCACCGCGATCTCTTCGTCATCGCCGAACGCGCGCACGAGCGTGATCTCGCAGTCGCCGTCCGTCTCGATCATCTCGAACGGCTCGGGCGGGCCCTTGGCGACCACCTCGCTCGGTTTGTACGTCGTGCGCTCGTGCTCGAGCTCCTCGCCGAGGACCTGAGACAGGCCCCGCTCGCCGGAAGGCGGGCTCGCCTCCTCGAACGCGAGGGAAGACGCGTGGAAGCCGCGCGCGGCGCGGCTCGCCTGCACCGCGGCCACCGCCGAGGGAGGCGCCGATCGCGACGCGACCGCGCCCTCGCCGGCGGCGAACGCGGCGCGGGGGAACGCGGTGACGTTCGCGAACGCCGCGCGCGTGGCCGCGCGGCGGATCGTGTGGCGTGCGGCTTGGAACATCGGGTAGTGCCTGCGCGCGGAAGTGCAGTGGTCCCAGGGGGGCGCTTTCCAGGTTTCTGTTCTGTTTTACTGGCGACCGCGCAGGGAGCCTGCGACTGCCGACTGGTCGGCGCACGCGCGTCGATACACTGTGGGTGCGCCCGCAGTCCGCAAAAAGCAAAAATAAACATGCATACCACGCGAAATGCCTGCGCTCTCGCCCGCCTCATCACCTCCCTACCCGATCCCCCCGGAGGGCCTCGCGTTCTGCGCGACGGCCCTACCCAGCCTGCACTCCAGGCTCCCCGGCGCGGTGGCGTCGACGTCCAAGTCGCACGCGTCGAACAGCGACTTCCCCTCCGCGACTTTATCGGCGGGCACCTCTTCGAGAAACGCGACGATGGACGAATCCACCAGCTCCAGAAACGTTCTCGGCCCCTCGAAGTCCACCTTGACGCGCGCGTTGTTGCTCTTGAGCATGGACTCCGTCTGCGTCACGGACTGCAGAATGTCCTGCACCGCGTACGGGTCCGCGCCGTACGCCTCGGACAACGTCGGCAGCGCGCGCGCGAGCGGGCCGCTGATGCGCGTGCTCGCCTTGGTGTTGAGCTGCGACAGGTCGCACGGGAACGTCGGCGCGGGGCACGTCGTGGAGAAGAGCTCCATCTGGCTCAGGACATCGCCGATGCACGCGCGCACGGCGTAGACCACGGCGATGGCCTGGATCGGGTCCTCGATCGGGACGTCCAGGTCCTTGTTGAACATGGCGAAAGACGCGGGCGGCGCCGTCGCGGCGATCGACTCCGCGGAAAAGAAACCGGCGAGGGACACGGCGATGCGTCCGAGCGCGTCGCGGCGAGAACGCGCGGGAGGCGTCGTTTTGGACGCTCGCGGCGGGATGATCGTCACGTCCGCTCGCGGCGCCTCCGAGGATGCGCGGACGAGCGCGCGGCGGCGCCCGGTCGCGGCGCGGGGGACGCGAGCCGACGATGCGAAATCGCGAGACGCGTCTCGTTTCGAGACGCGTCTCCTGGGCGACCCCGCCGCGCGCGAAGAGGACGCCGCCACCTGCGCGTCAGCCACCGCCAACATGGCGCACAGATTGAACTTGGGCGAGGTCGGGGGACCACGCGCGGTCGCGTGTGTGTCGCCGCAGGGTAGACGTCGCGAGCAACGCGGTGCCTGATGTTATCCAACCGGGCGTCGCGCGTTTCCACGTCAGCAATCGAGGGCTGAAAACTCGACTCATGGAAAACCCGGAAAAGCCAAGACGCTGCGGAAAGCGCTTTTACGCCGCCAATCTGGCGCGCACTTCGTCGGCATGCAGGCACCCAGCATGCAGGCACCCAGGGTGTCCTCAGGGACGCTTGCACGTGCCTTGGCGCCGCGCTTTGGTGCCGGCACCGTCGCGACGCCTCGCGCCGTCCGCGCCTCCGCCGCGGGCGCGCGTTTCGGCGCGCGCCGATTCCAGGCGGTGGACCGCCGCCGCCCCAGATGCGCGTTGTCAACGCGACGCCTCACCCCCCTCGGCGGAGCCGCGGCGCCCGACGCGTCTTTCCGCCTGGACGTCTCTTCGCGCGCCGGCGCCCTCGCGCGACGCGCGTCGCACGTCGCGCACGCGGCGTCGCGCAACTTGAGCGAGTTCCCCGTGGCCGACCGCCGCGCTGAGCTGAACGCCATGAAGATGGCGCAACTCAAGCCCCTGTGCAAGGGCTCGGGGCTGCGTCAGGGCGGGAAGAAGCAGGAGCTCATCTCTCGTCTGCTGGAGCACGAGTTCGGCACGACGGACGACGAAGCGGACATCGACCCCAAGGATGACATCGTGGGCCTCGCCAACGAGTGGCGCAGCGGCCGCTCGTTGGCGAGCGGCGTCTCCTTCGGCGAGATGGATCTCGTGGAGGGCGCGCTGCGAAGCTCGGGGATCGCGGACGAGCGCGCCGCGGACGCGGCGTTCTACGAGCAGGGCTTCGACGACGGTGGGTACGCGCGGAGCTCGGAGGCGCGGGGGGACCAGAACGTCGGCGCGCCTTCGGCGGCGGCGCGCGTGATGGGTCGCGACGGTCGCGGGTTCGACGACGGCGGCGGCGCGGGCTGGGGGGACGACGACGACTCGCGCGCGTGGTACGCGGAGGAAGAGACGGAACGCGCCGCGCCTCCCGCGGCGCCCACCGCCGAGGAGCGCGCCGAAGCGAAACGCCGCGCGAAACTCAAAGCCGGGCGTTCGCTCGAGCGGCGGTCCGCGATCGTCACCGCGCTGCGCACGCTGGCGACGGAGCGGGAGGGGTTTGAGAGCGACCCGCGCGTGCACTTGGAAGCCGTGAGCCGCGCCATCGAGCGCGCGTACCGCGACATGCGATACAGCGCGTTCGCCAAGATGGACGACCGGTCGCGGGACGTGTGCGTGGACATCAACGTCGCGACTGGGACGCTGGCCATTCTCGCGCAGCGCGTCGGGCGCGCGGGGACGGTGGAGTGGGAGGTGGACGACACCGAGGCGTTTCTCGAGGCGCACTCGAAGCGCCACCAGATCCGCAAGCTGGCGTACGCGCTCACCGAGGAGATCAACGAGGCGGTGTCCGTCGCCGCCGCCGATTCGTACGTCACGCGAAACGGCGAGATGGTGGAGGCGACCGTCGTCGCCGCTGGACGCGACGGCGAGCTTTTGCTCAAGTTGGACGACGGCGCCTTCGCGTGCTTACCGAAGGAGGAGCGCGTCCCTGACGTGCAACACGCGCAGGGCGACCGAATCTGCGCGCTGGTGATCGGCGTCGAGAAGCGTACCTGGGCCGCGGACAAACGCGCGCCCATCATCGTGAGCTGCGGCATCGCCGGTTTGCTGGCGGAGGTTATCAAAGCGGAGGTCCCGGAGGTGGCGAACGGGAGCGTGCTCATCAAGGGCGTGGCGCGCGTGTCCGGCGTGATGTCCAAGGTGGCGGTGGCGGCGGCGCCCGGCCACGAAAACGTTAACCCCGTCTTGGCGTGCGTCGGCGCGGAGCACGTTCGAATGCGCGCCATCCGCGAGCGGCTCGGGGGCGAGAACTGCCAGATTTTGCCCTTCCGCGAAGACCCCGAGGCGTTCGTCGCCGAGGCGCTCTTCCCGGCGGTGGTCCAGCGCGTGCAGATGCAGAACGATGCCGGCTCGCTGGACGAGCGCGGGAACCCGCGGCGCATGGACAAGTTCGTGGCGTACTGTACCCGCTTCGACGAAGCGAAGGCCATCGGCGCCGGCGGGGTCAACGTCAAGCTCGCCGCCGCACTGTGCGGGTGTTTCATCATGGTGGAAAGACACGAGGAGATGGACGTCGGCGCGCACACGGGGGGTGGACGCTGGAGCGACGCGCGCGAGGACGACTGGCTCGGAGGAGACGACGCGTCGGCGTACGACGGAGCGTACGATCCGAGCGCGCGATCGCGCGAAACCGCGGGGGCTCCCATCGACCTCACGGATGACGGCCTGGACGAGATTGGGTGGCCGGACCTGGAGCCGGTGGACGCACGTCAGGACCAGCCGAACCTCGAACCTGGTCTCGGCGGCGGCGGGCGGACGTCGCTCGAGGTGCCGTGCCGCGGGGAGGAGGGACGCGTCATCGGCAAGAAGGGCGAGATGATCAGGTACATCCAAGATTCGACGGGCGCGACGCTCGATTTGCGACGCAGAAAAGGGACGGTGTTTGTTTCGGGAACCCCCGAGTCTGTGGCGATGGCGCGGGGCCTGATCCTGGAGGTGATAGAGGACGGGGACACCCGGCAGTGGGGGGGGCTCCAGCCGGGCAAATACGCGCTCGACGCGTCACCCGGCCGCGGCGACGCCGCCGACCCGGACCCGCGCGACGACGACGCGAACTGGGAGGAGGTGGGGCCGGGGAAGGTGGGCGTCGTGACCTTCGGGGGGAACCTCGGCGCGGGCATCACGGGCGGGTGCTCGTTCATGGGCGACCCGGAGGAACTCGAGGCGGAGCGGCTCGGCGACGCCGCCGAGGCGGCGATCGACGAGGCGGATTCAGATCCGTCTTTCTTCGCCTCCGACGACGCCGACGCGCTCGCGGACGACGCGGATCTGTTCGCGGACGACGACCTGTTCGGGGAGGACTGGAACCAGTGACCGCGGCGCGGGAACGGCGCGCGCGGCGACGGCGCGACGCGCGAACAAAAAGAGCGGCGGACGCGTAGGTTCCGTACTGTATACGACGCGCGTCTCTTTTCGAAACCTTTCCTACTGTACTCAGGGGACAGCCCTTCGCGTCATCAGGCGCGCTCGTCGACGGGGAGGAACCCCAAGACGTCCTCCGCGAACGACTTCGCGGTGACCTCCGGCGGGAACAGGTTTTCGACGGACGCGCCCTCTCCACCCAGCGCTTTCGCCACCGCCGCCAGCTCCTCGTCCGACATCGCCTCGCCGCTCGTCTTGAGCATCTCCAGCAGGCTCCCGCGCGACACGGCGTCGCCCTCGCCGTCCAGAACGATCTCGAAGGCTTTTCGCACGTCCTCCGCGCCGACGTCTCGCGGAGGCCGCCGGTTGACGTAGAGGCTCAGGAACCGGTCGAAGTCCACGGTTTCTGGAACCGCCTCCCCGGCCAGCTCCGCCTCGTACCGCAGCTCCACCGCGACGTCGTTCACCTCGCGCTCCGTCAAGTAAAAACCCAGCGCGCGCATCAGGTCCGCCACGTCCGACAAGGGCACCGTGCCCCGCCGCGTGTCCACCTCCCGGTCGCGCGTCGCGTCCTCGCCCTGCGCGCGAATCTGCGCGAACGCGAACGCGTCGCGCGCCTCCTCCGCGAGCGCGCCACTCGCGCCGCCCTCCAGCAAAGAAGACGCGCGTTGAAGGTGCGCGTTTTTTCTCTTCGTCGAAATCGTCGCGCTCGCGGCGCTCTGGAGACGCTCTTCGCCGAGCCGCCTCGTCGCCGCGGCGTCGACGCGCCACTCCGAGACGACGGACCCGCGGTCGTCGCCGTCGCCGTCGCCGACGCCGCCGCCGCCCAGAGTGAACACGCGCGTCGTCGCGACGCGCGCGCCGTCGTCGTCGACGAGCACCACCTCGGAGACGGCGAGCGCCAGCACGCGCCCGGGGTGCGCGACGACCCCCATCGATTTGGCCGGGTCGCCGTCCGCGGGGAGGCGCCCGACGCCGGCGACGTCGCGCGCGCACGCGTACGCGAAGCAGTCTCTCTTTTCCCCGAAGGGCGCCAGGAACGTCACGGGCTCCGCCCCGTAGGGGGGCGCGCACTTCACCCCGACGCACGTCAGCGTCTCGCAGTCCACCGCGCGCAGCTTCAGGTGGTCGTCCGCGACGAGCAGCAGCGCGGGGGGCGTGGAGTCCGCGTCCGAGTCCGCGTCCGAGCCCGAGTCGGACGCGGGCGACCCGCGCGACGACGCCTCCGTGGGCGTATGACTAAAGAGTCTCGGCGTCGCCTCCGTCGCCGCGGTCGCGCGCACGAACGCGGCGGCGGTGGGTCGCGCGTCCCCCCCAGCCGCCTCGCCCCCGAGCGCGACGTCGCTCACCTCGAGCACGTCCACGCCGTCCTCGGCGGTGCTTCCCTCGACGTCGTACCGCGCCACGCGCCCCTCGGCGCCCACGGACGCCAGCTCGACGGACTCGCCGTCCGCCGAGGACGCGAACGCCAAGCCCACGCAGGGCGTCTCCTCGGCGTGCGTCCGATGCTTGCCCACGAAGTCGAAGGCGCGCGCGGGGTCCGCGCCGTTCTCGGGCTCGTGCACGGGGCCGAGCAGGCGGAACAGCGACACGCCCCCAGCCTTGTCCGCCGCCGCCGCGTACGCGCACGCCGGGTCGTCGCTGCAGCACACGCGTGTCACCGCGTCGGGCGTGAACCGCATCGACTGCGTCTCCGCCAACGTCTGCGGGTCGAGCGCTTTTAGCTCGCCGCCGCGCGTTCCCACGACGACGCCCAAGCCGTCGCTCCTGTACGCCGCGCACGTCGGCTTCGAACCCGGCTTGGCGCCGCCGCGCGTCAGATCCACGAACCGCACGACCGCGCGCGTGACGTAGTTCCACGTCCACACGCCGCCGTCGGCGCCGGCGAAGAGAAGCACCGGGTCGACGGGGTGCGCGGCGAGCGCCACCGCCGGTTCCATCGCGCCCCGATGGATCAAAGACGCGCGCGCGACGGCTTCCGCCGAACCGAGCGTCTCGAAGTCCGCGGAGTTCAGGGAAAACACGAACGAGCGGTTCGTGGCGACGACGAAATCAGGCGCGGCGAACGCGCGACCATCTCGGCCCGAGATCTCGCCCGCCGCGCGCGCGACGAGCTCTCGAGTCCTCGCCGACGTCGCGCCGCGCGCGCTCTCTCCGAAGCGCGCGCGCGTGTCGAACGAGACGCTCGTGACCCCCCCCGAGTCGAGCCCGTCGAACCACGCCACCAACCGAAGCGCTTCGTCGAAGAAACGCACGTTCCCGTCGCTCCCGCCGGTGACCAGGAACACGCCCGACGACGACGAAAAAGCTTCGTCGTCGTCGGGCGTCGAGGAGGACGCCGCGGGCGAGGCGAGGTTCGCGACGCGCGCGACGCTCGGCGACGTCCCGAGGTGGGTCACGGCGCCGCGCGCGTGCGCGCGCACGAGCTTGACCCCCCGGCGGTCACCGGCGCGCATGCCCCTGGCTTCGAACGCGCCGGATCCACCGGGAGGCACGCCGCCGGCCATCCAGACGATGAGGTCGCCCTCCGTCGTGCCCGTGACGCATCGCCCCGCGCCGATGAGGTCCCGCCGTCCCGCCGCGGCGGCGGCTGATCCGTCGCCGGATGAGCCCGTCACGAACGCGCTCCTGGTGAACGGCGCGACGCGCCGGTTGAGGTCGCCCGCGCGCACGGGCGGCGCGTACGCGCGGAGGCGCGCCGTGCGTGTTCTCGGCGACGCGAAGGACGACGCGTCGTCGTCCGGGTCGTTCGCCGGTCGGTCGTCGTCGTCCGCGTCCGCGTCGTCCTCGTCGTCCTCGTCATCCGGGAGGTAAAACGCGACGCCGGTTTTCCCGTTGGTCACCAGCTCGCGCGGCGCCGCCGGGTTGAACTTGACGCACGTCTGCTCGTCGCCCCGCAGCGCTTCTGGGACGTGACCCACGAAAATCGGCTCGTCGCTCTGCGTGTCCCTCAGGTCCCACACGCGGACGGTCTGAACGAAGGGCTCTTCGGCGGCGCCGCGCCCGGGGGACTCGAGCGTCGCGTACCACCGGCCGCACGGCGTCAGGTCGGCGGCGGCGACGCCGCCGGGGTGCCGCCCCTCGATCGTCCGGCTCGGCCGCACGTTCTCGACGTCCCAGACGATGACCGCGGCGTCCGGTCCCGCCTCCACCGTGACCACCACGGCGCGGTCGTCGCTGGCGCGCACCGAGCGGATCGCCGAGCGGTGGCCGCGCAGCGCGAACTGTCTCGCGGACGATTCGCGCGCGTCGCGGGCGTCGCTCTCGTGCACCACCAGCGTGTGCGCGGCGACGTACGCCAGGCGCCGCGTGGGGCTGTTCGGCGTCGACAGGTTCACCACGGAGTCGGGAAGCGTGCTGCTGAAGCCGTGCGTCCACTCCAGGGCCTGCGTCGGGTGTGGGTGGGTCCGGGTCCGGGTCCGGGTCAGTAACGCGCGCGAAGGGAGACGACGCCGCGGTCGCGGGACACGCCAAAAGAGGCACATCCTTTCTCGTCGCGAGAGACGATCGACCGACCGAGGAAGGGTTGGGTGGACGCAGGTCGTACCAGCGCGTGCGCCATCGTGCGCGATGGTGCGGTCGCCGCCCAAGTCCCCTAACGCGCCGGCGCCGAGTGCCCGTCCGAGCGCCCCCGCCTTTCTAAAGGCGGTCATCAAAGGGCTCTCGTCTCCCTCGCAAACGGACGTCGAGTTCTCCTTGACTTTCATGTGCATGCGGTCGGACGGAATCACGCCGAGTCGCTTTTTCTCGTCGCCAGGTCGTCAGACTCGCGCGCGCGAGGAGGGCGCTCGGCGAAGAGGGCGCGTCCCGATTCGGCGGGTGGCGTCGTGATGGAGCCCCCGGATGATGCGCGCGCGCTCGCCGCGCGGTTGGTGTGTTTCGGGTTCGACGGGCTCGAGGTGAACGCGCACTGCGCGCGCATGCTCGATCTCGGGTGCGGCGCGGTGATACTGTTCGCTCGGAACGTGGCGAACCCGGCGCAAGTAGCGCGTTTGTGCGCGGAGATGAAGCGACGTGTCTCCCCGCGCAAGCTGCTGGTGATGGTGGACCAAGAGGGCGGGCGCGTCGCGCGGTTCCGGGAACCGCACTTCACGACCATCCCGAGCGCGGAGGCGGTCGGGAACGCCGCGGACGCCGAGAACGCGGCGCGCATCGTCGGCGACGTCGTCGGCAAGGAGTGCCGTGCGGTGAACGTGGACATGACCCTGGCGCCCGTCGTGGACGTCAACACCAACCCGCACAACCTCGTCATCGGGAACAGGGCGTTCGGAACCACGCCCTCCGAGGTCGGCGTGCCGGCGAGCGCGTTCATCCGCGCGTGCCAGAGCCGAGGCGTCGCGGCGTGCGCCAAGCACTGGCCGGGCCACGGCGACACCGAGGACGACACGCATCGCTCGTTGGCCGTCACGAAGCACGGTCTCGAGCGGCTTCGCGAGGTGGAGATCCCCCCGTTCGTGGACGCCGTCAAAGCCGGCGTCGCGAGCGTGCTCGTGGCGCACGTCATCGCGCCGGGCATGGAAAGCGCGACGGCCGCGAACGAAGCGACGCCGAGACTCGGAAAGCCGGCGTCGCGCAGCGCCGCGTGCGTCTGTTTCCTGCGCGAGCGCGTCGGGTTCGGCGGAGTCGTGATGTGCGACGACATGGAGATGGGCGCGTTGAAAGACGCGCCCGGGGGAGTAGGCCAGTGCGCGGTCGACGGTCTGAACGCGACCATAGACCTGTTCCTGGCGTGCCACACCGAACGCACGCAGCTCGAGGTTTTGGACGCGTTGACGGACGCCATCGCGCGCGACGGAGGATTCGCGCGACGGAAGGCGATTGATGCGAACGAGCGGTTGCGAGTCTTGGCGGACGCGTTCGTGGACGGCGCGGACGCCGCGGAGGCGAACGCGCGCGCGCTCGAGTCGCTCGAGTCGCTTGATTCCAGGGGAGGGGGCTCGGTGCGTCTGCGCGTGGGCGCGCCCGAGGACGCGAGGCGCGTGCGGGACGCGTGCGGGACGTCGCCGAGGCTGTGACAGATGTCGACGACGGTTTTTTTTCCGGGGGAGTATACTGTACGTCGTCGGTAGTTTACGGTAACGAGTGAAACAACAGTCGCGAAAAAACTCAAAAATTCTTCGCAGAGCGCGAACACACAGGAGTCGTTGTTCGTTTTGGGGATTTTTTCGTGTTGGCGCATGTCTGCGGATTCCAAATCGTGCGAGACTTGATGCCGGCTAAAAACCTGCGAAAGGATGACGAGGCACGTTGTCGACGTCGCGCCGGGGTCCGCGCCACACGCGGTCGCGCAGCGAGCACCATGACGGTCCGCGGCCTGACGTTCGCGGTGTGCCTCGTGCTCGCGCTCACCGGCGCGGTCGCGCGCGCGGACGACGCGGAACGCACGGAGGTACGCGCCGAGTCCGGGTCCCGACGACGCGCGGCATCCGACTCGTCTCCCGGGGTTTTTCCACGCGTTTCCCGACCGGCGCGCCGTGAGGCTCCCCGGCTCCCCCGACGAACGCTGACGCGCGACTTTCGCCCGGTCCCCCCCGCTCGCAGGTGTACGGCCTCGTGCCCCCCCTTCCAGCTCGCGCGCCGTGCCACGGCGGCGGGCGCATGGCCGACCAGATGGCCCTCCCGAGGCTCGGGTTCGGAAGCTTCGGTTCGACCCACGGCTTTTTCGCCGTGCGCGCCGGGAGCGCGTTCGGTGGCGCGCTCGACGCGCTCGACGCCGCATCCGTCTTCGCGCAGCCCGAGCGCGCGACGCGGGCGGTGTACTTCTCCCGCGCGCTGGGCGACTTCCAAAAGGCGCACACCGGTGGTTCGGCGTCGTCGAGCGCGCGCAGTGACGGCGCTCTCGATACGACGCCGATCGGGGCGGTTCTGGTGCGGCGCGCCGACGACGGCGCCGCGCGCGACGAGCCTTTTCTCGTCGAGCGCGACTTCGAAGCCTTCGACGACTTCGCCGAAGCCGCGGCGCGCGCGGACTCGGTGATGGACGCGCTCGTGCGGTGGCGAGACGCGACGTCCGGCGGCGTGGCGTACGGCGGAGACGGCGCGGACACCGGACGTTCGGGCCGCGAGCGCGAGCGGGAACGGGAACCGGAACCCTTCCGCTCGTGGGTCGCGCGCCGCGCGCCGACGCGAGACATCGCTCGCGCGTCGGCGACGCATTCTCATCGCTCGCGCGCCGACGCGGACGGCGGTCGCCCTCGCGGCGCGCGTTTTTTCGGCGCCGACGCGAACGACGCCTTACCCCCTCCGTTCGCGCGCGCGCTCGTCGGGGTCGCGTCGTTCCTGCTGGTGGCCGCCGCGGCGGCGGCGTGCGCGCGGGCGACGCTCGCGGCGTGCGACTGGGCGTGCCGCGCGGCGTTTGGCGAGGAGGAGGAGGAGGAGGAGGGCGCGAGCTTCGCGCCGAGCGTCGACGAGGTTTCGCTGGCGGCGCCGCTGCTGGTGAAGTACGAAACCGAGGAGCGCGCGATTGCGCACGGGATGGAGCGCGACGGCGTCGGCGAGGACGACGGCGAGCAGCTTCTGGTGCTCGTCCCCGCGGAACCGGAGGGGTTCACGCGCGCCGCGCGATGAGACGTCCGGGTGTCCTCGTCCTTTCGCGCGATCCGTCCGCGAAACGTCTGCTCGAGAATCTTCTGAAGACGTCGTTCGACGTCGCGGGATTTGTATCGATACCATTTTACTCAAGAATCAGACGGTCGATTGCGAAACTTCTTTTTTTTAGCGTCTATGATATTCATTCGGTGGTTACGCCGAAGCGCGCTTCGCTCACCCCTCGGTCTCGTCCGCGCGGGCGCGCACTCGCGGCCGCGCAGCGCGTTCGGCCGGCGATACGGGATATCGCGCCTCGTGCGCGTCGTCGCACGCGATGGACGCCGCGGATGCGCGAAGGCGCACCGATGAGCACTCGCCGCTGTTGCGCGAGACCGCCTCGGACGAGGCGATGAAAGGCGCTCGCGCGGGACGCGACGGGCACAACACGCCGAGACCGGGCCTGTTCGTGCTCGGGGCGCTCGCCGTCTGCGGCGTGTTCGCTCTGGCCACCGGTAAGCGTCCTTTCACTCCGACTCCACCGCGTTCGCCGCCGAACGACTCGGAGGCGCCGTCGCCGTGCGCGGCGCGCGTCCCGACGGCCGCGGGGTGGTGTTTTTTCTCTCACGCGCGCTCTCGCGCGAGGCCGCCCGATACGCGTCTCACCGCGCTCTCCCCCTCCCCGTCGCAGAAGCCGCGTGGCGGTACGGCGCGAGCGCGCACGCCAAGCTCGGGTCGTGGGACGACGTGCTCTCGGCCTCGGTGGACGCGGCGGCGGCTGCGGCGGCGTCCGCGCACTGGACCCCCCCCTCGTCGGACGTCTCGATCCTCGGGACGAAGACTTTGGCGGACGACTTCGCCGCTGGAGAACACGGCGAGTGCGCATCGCTGGCGAGCGTCGCGCGCGAGAAGTCCGTGTTCACGTACGACGCGCCCAAGCAGTGCGCGATGATGATGGTCTGCGCGGGCTCGCCCCGCGCGGCATCCACGGCGCACTGCATGATCGCCGAGCACGTCCTGAAGAAGATGATGGGCGTGCTGGCAAGCGAGGAAAAATACCCGCACGATCAGCCGCTGTACACCGGGTACTGGAACTACCATCTGCACTCGCTGTGCGACGACGGCGAGGGGTGCGAACTGTTCGACGGCTCGGACCGGTCCGTGGAGGAGTTCGAGGGCGAGATCAGCGTGATGCCCGGTCTGGACGCTGAGGAGAAGAGAAACCTCAGGGACGCGATGGGGGAGGTGCGTACCTCCCTGGACCAGCTCTCGATGGCGGACGCGGAGTCGGTGGTGGTGGTGAAGACGCACGAGTTCGACGCGCATCTGATGAGCGCCTGCTCGAAGCGACTCGTTTTGACGTCATGGAGGGACAAGGAGGCGGTGTTCGACTCCGGCCTGGAGCTGGGGTGGTTCTCGCAGCCGAAAGAAAAGTCCAGGCCCTCGTTCGAAAAAGTGTACGACATGTGGCAGTCCTGGCGGCGGTGCTGGACGTCGGCGGTGGATGCCGATCCGTTCCACACGCGCTCGCACGACCTTTCGTTCGACGCGCTCAACTCCGAGGACAGCTTCCGCGCGGAGGTCCGGCGGCTGGCGGAGATCATCATGCACGTCTTGAACATCCGCGAGGACGCGTTCAGCCTCGACTGGATCGTGGACGAGGCTGTCAAGTCGGACTTCCAGGAGGAGCTCAACCCGACGATGACCAACGGGAACCTGCCCACGGAGAAGGATAAAGCCGCGGGCGCGACGCCCGCCGAGGCGGCGTCGAATTCGGCGCCCGCCGCGGATGCCGCGGCTTCCGAGACAAAGGCTACGGCACCCGAGACGAAGGCCAAGGCGACCGATCCGACCCCGGCGGTGAAAGGCGACTTCGAGGGCGAGCTCATCGAGCAGGCGGTCGAAGGCGTGGTCGATGAGACGGCGACGGACGAAGACGCCGCCGACGACGTCACCGACGACGTCGATGACGTCGACGACGAGGACGTCGGCGAAGCCGTCGGCGAGGTTGAGGCCGAGAACGACGCCGTCGCCGCGCAGATCGAGGAGATCTCGCAGAACGTCGAGACGCTGGAGGCGACGACAAAATCGAAGCAGGGTGTCGTCTCTTCGTCCCGCGGCGACGAAGCCGCGGCGGCGGACGGCCAACAGGGTGGCGCGTGGACGCGCGGCGGCGCTGGTGGCGAAAGAGCGCAAAAAAAAGCCTCTGCCGACGAGGCGAAGCGCGCGTCGGCGCGGACCGACCCCGACTGGGACTTCGAGTTCGAGAGCGACGCGGGCACCTCGGGCGTGCCCACGGTGGAGAGCTCAGCGCTGGACGCCGACGCCGCCGAGGACACCGGCGCCGGAACGCCCGAGGCTTGGGTTTCGGGCGCCTCGGGGTTCGACGACGCGAGCGGGGAGGACGCGTTTTGAGAGTGTACGATTTCGGTTTCGCCTCCGCCGTCCTCGCGCGCCGCGGAAATCCCGCAATTGCGCATCGCGCGTCGTGTCCTTCTCACGCTCGTATTCTTCTTATTCTCGCGACGTCACGTCGCCCTCTACCGCATCACCGCCTCGATCGCCAGGGAATCGCCGCGTTGTGCCCCAGCAGCCGCGACAGCACGACGCTCGCCGACTCCACCGGCGCCGCCTTTTCCTCGTCCGACGCCGTCCCCTCCCCGGTCGGGCGCGGGTCCTCGTCCCGCACCCACGCCGCGACCGGCTCTTCCTGCGTCGCCTCGGTCTCAGCCTTGCCCGTCTCCGCGGTGGCGTACGCCGCGGCGTTGTCCCACTCGGCCGTGTCGTGCGCATCGCACGTGCTGAGGTGCTTGTGCAGGTCGCGCACGAGCTCCGAAAACGACAGCCGCTGCTCCATGGGCCCCTCGTACATCATCTCCTGCTTGGACAGCGACGCGGTGAGGAAATGGCACGCCTTCGCGTATCGGCACATGTCCTTGTCCGGATCGTTCGTGCTGGTGAACCACACGTCCCGTCCCGTGGACAGCGCGGCTTCGTAGAAGTGCCCCAAAATCAGCCCGTTCTTGTGCAGCGCCTCGTCGCTCATGGTGTAGGCGTCGCCGACGCCGTCGTTGTACTGGAACTGCGAATCCGGCGCCGGCACGCCGAAGTGCAGCACGGAGGAGAGTTCGATGCGCGTGATGTACGGCCTGTGCGTGAGGTAGTCCTTCATCTGCTGGATCGCCGCGGGAATCTGCGGGATGTTCTTGAACTCGTCGTTCAAGTTGTCGCCGGCGCGGATGTGCACGATGAGCGTGCGGTGATCCGGCACGTCGCACCACTCGTTCCCGATGGCTTGGATCATCCACGCAAAGTTGTCCCTCGCCTCCTGGAACTTGTCCGCGGGCCAGTTGATGGAGCCGTCGGGCTTCTTTCCCTTCGCGGCGAGCATGCGCTGCAGGATCGTCCCTTTGAACTTCGCCTCGTTCACCACAGCCTCCGCCGCCACCTTGTACGTCGGCCCCAGGCACGTCACGATGTCGTTCACGCGGTACTCGCTGTCAAATTGTAACACCCACGTGCAAAACGCGCAGTGCAGCGCGTCGACTTTGCAGTAGGGCTTCACGTTGCCCTTGGACCACTCCATCGTCTCGTATTTGCTCTCGTCCGTCCTGCACGGGTTGAAGCGAAGCGTCCCGATGTGCGCGGGGTCCCAGCTCTGGAGCTCCACGGAAGGCTGCGTCCCGAGCGTCGCCACCGCGGCGCCCGCCGCGCCGCTCACCGCGCCGCCCCAGGGCCCCCCCCCGCGCGCGGGCGCGCGGGGCGCACCGAGGCGCGCCGAGGCGGGGCGCGCGACAGCCGCGAGCGCGCCCACGGCGAGGAGCGCGAGCGCGCTGACGAGCGCACCTGCGTGTGCGTGTTGAGACGTGTTTAGGCGTGTTTCGCGTGTGAGAGGGTCCGAGGTCAGCGTCGCGGGCGGGTTCGGCGAGTCTGTCCGTGTGAACCGAGGGTCAAGCAGTGACTCCGGATCGTGGTCACCACGCGCGATCGGTTTTTCTGTACGCGCTAGCGACGGGTCGAGCGCCGTGAGAGACGCGGCGGGGTGGCGGGGGAAGGGACGCGCTGTGGATCGCGCGCGCGTCGCGCGCTCGCGTTCCGCGGGTGCACATGCATCGCATGGGGTCGATCGCGCGCGAGCGACGCGTCCAGGGCTCGCGATGAGACGCGCGCACGCACCCTTGG
>MDSV01084707.1_pt1 | contig 20390 bp, 19 predicted proteins | sample 810851 | NCBI WGS metagenome assembly MDSV01 (sample SAMN05326640, study PRJNA326480) | marine metagenome | isolation source: seawater | place: Atlantic Ocean: North East | collected 2012 | reverse complement strand
TTACTTAATTTGCCCAGGTGGTGGAATTGGTAGACACAAGGGATTTAAAATCCCTCGAAGGCAACTTCGTGCCGGTTCAAGTCCGGCTCTGGGCACCAATTTAATTTTGAGTAATTCTAAAGATATATTAATGATGAACTGCAAGATATAATTATGAATGAAATGAACACACTTAATAGTTCTGATAGTAATGACTTCATAGACCTATTTGATTTAATTAAATCAGTATTTAAAGATAAGATATTAATTTTTGTCACAACGCTAATTACGTTTATATTATTTTTATTGATCTCTTTAACTCTTGACAATAAATATCAATCAACTGCAATTGTTGCCCCTGCTATAGAGACAACTAATCCAAGTCAATCTTTTCAAGCACTTTCTTCAATTGCTGGCTATACTGGATTAAATATATCCTCAGATTCAAATATCACAATTGAAGCAATTGAACGCATTCAGTCTTTAGATTTTTTTTCTGATCATTTCTTGCCATATATAAATCTTCAAGATCTTGTAGCCTCAAATAACTGGGACTCACTGTCAGGAAAGCTTGAATACGATAGCTCGATTTTCAATGAAGAAAAGGGTTTATGGGTTAGAGAAGTAGACTATCCAAAAACAGTAAAGCCATCCGATCAAGAAGCTTTTAAATTTTATGAAGATATTCTCTCAATATCTTATGACAATGATACTCATTTTGTAGAACTTTCAATTATATTTATTTCACCAGATATAGCTAAAGAATGGCTTGATCTCATTATTAAAAATATTAATGAGAGTCTAAGAGAGATTGACAGAAGAACAGCCTTAAATGCAATTTCTTTTCTTGAAAGTCAGTCTAAAACAACAAATTTAACTGAATTAAATGAAGCTATTTCAACTCTTCTTGAAGATCAACTTAAAACTCTGATGCTTACTTCGGCAAGAAAGGACTATATTTTTAAAATTATAAGTTCACCTGTTTCACCAGAAATGAAGTCATCACCAAATAGGGCTTTAATATGCATCATAGGTATTTTTCTAGGTTTTATGCTCGGGCTATTCATAAGCATTTTTAAGTCTTTGTTTTTAAGACATCGACTTTAAGTAATTTTTTCATGAAGCTCAATAAAACTATATGAAACTTCTCATACCAGGAGGGGCTGGTTATATTGGCTCTCATACCGTCAAGAATGCTCTAAAAAAAGGCTATGATGTAACAATCCTAGATAATTTCTCTACAGGTCATAGATGGGCCACTCAAGATTGTGAGATCTTAGAAGTTGATTTGCTCGATAAAGAAAAACTATCAAAGTTATTGAAAGGTAGGAAATTTGATGCAGTTATTCACTTCGCTGCAAAATCTCTTGTTGCTGAGTCTTTCAAAAGCCCTGAAAAATATTATAAGAACAACATTCTTGGGACTATAAATCTTGTTGAAGAAATATTAAAGAATGACATTAATAAATTAGTTTTTTCTTCATCTGCTGCCATTTATGGGAACCCTTCTTCAGAAAAGATATCAGAAGTACACCCAAAAAAACCAATTAATCCTTATGGAAGAAGCAAGCTTTATACAGAAAATATTCTTGAGGATTTTACCAAATCAAACGAATTAAAAGTTATTTGCTTAAGATACTTTAACGCAGCTGGTGCAGACCCTTCCGGAGATATTGGTGAAGACCATGATCCAGAGACACACCTTATTCCTAACATATTGAATTCTGTTATTCATAATAAGATAGTTTTAGAAGTTTTTGGTGATGATTATCCTACATATGATGGAACATGCATTAGAGATTATATTCACGTAAATGATTTAGCAGAAGCTCACATATTGGGAATAGAAAAAATTGACAAGTTAAAGAATTTTTCAGCCCTTAACCTTGGAAATGGGAATGGCTTTTCAATAATTGAAATTATTAAATCAGTTGAAAGAGTTATTAATACTCCAGTTTCATATAAGGTTTCACAAAGACGGAAGGGTGATCCAGCGGTTTTAGTGGCTGATAATTCCTTATCAAAAAAAGAATTGGGCTGGCAACCAGATTACGAAAGTATGGATAAGATAATTGAAACGGCATACAAATGGCACATGAGTTTGAGATGAAAAAGGGAATATTACTATTTTCACCAAAAGACACAGCTGTTCATAAAATGCATTTAGAAGCATTTGAAAAGTATGCTAGTGGAAGCTTTAGGATATTTAAAGGAAGAAATAGCTTAGGAATAATTATTGATATTTATAATTTAAGAAGTTCAGCAAATAATATCTTCGTTCAATCTACTGGAATACTGAACTTAATTGCGATACTTTTTGCAAGGATCTTCAACTATAAAGTTTTCTATTATCTTCATGAACCAACCTCGCTAAAAAGAAAAATTTCTGAGAATTCTTTTGTTAAGGCTATTGTGTGGCACTTCGTTCAAATTATAGATTCGAGTATGTCTAACTTTGTTCTCATTAGCCGGGAGGGACTCATTAATAAAACAACAAAGAATCATTATGTAAGGAAAAAAAAGATTAAAATAGCTCCTTTGTTAATGCCTGAAGAATCTTTCTCCACAAAAAAAAGAAAATTTAGGATTACATATCTTGGAAGACCAGATGATAGAAGATTTATAAAAGATTTTATTGAACACTATGATACTTTTAGGAGTCTCAAGATTAAACAGACTATTTTGACCGGGAATCCTCACGAGCTGAATAAGCTTTTACCTAAAATACCATCTGGAGTAAGCGTTTATGCTGAAAAGAATTTCTCTGAAGATCTTAAATCTAGGATATTAAGTGAAACAATATGCTTATGGAATCCAAAACGAGGAAAAATATCTCAGTCAGGAGTAACTGCTGATGCTATTCGATTTGGTATTTCAATCTTGCTCACTGAGAAGGATCCTGCATATAAAGAATTGATTGATAGGGGCATTGCAATAGATTATAAAAAATCTAAAAATGAGAATTTTAAAAATCTTACTGTAATAGATTTTGATAAAGTAGAGCATGCATCTAAACTTTATTTTTCATCTAACCATGGGCAGATATCTTTTAATGTTAAATATTCACCAATTTTTAATTCCGTATAGTTTTGGAACAAATAAATGAATAATCAAAGCACTAACGAAAATAAATTAATAGATTTTTTAATCATCGGCGCTATGAAGGCAGGTACAACTACTGTTGCAGAAATTATGAACTATCATCCAAAATTATTCATACCAGAATCAAAAGAGCCAAGCTACTTTATTGATTGGAATAATGAATTTTATAATTCATATGGCGAAAATATATCTTGGAAATCAGAAAGTGCAAATGATTTTAGAAGTTACAAGGAATTATTTAAAAGCGCAACTCCGAATACTTTGAAAGGTGAAGCAAGCACATTGTATTTACCCTCCAAAGGTTCTCCTAAACTCGTTTATGATCATAATCCTAAAATGAAGCTCATTGTAATACTCCGAGAACCTATTGCTCGGGCATATTCTGCATATAACTATAATATGACTCATCAAAAGGAAAGATGCTATACGTTTGCTGATGCAGTAAATGAAGAGCTTGATGGGAAAAGAAATAACTATATTTATAATGCAAGATATCTTTACTATGGACTATATCATAAGCACCTCCAGAATTGGCTTAAGTATTTCTCAACTACACAAATTAAGATTCTTGATTTCAATAACTTGGTTGAAGATCCTGTATCTTTTTATAAGGAGATATCTCAATTTCTAGAAATAGATGATTTTGACAGTTATGTTAAAGATTTTAATAAGAAATATAATGTTGGAACTATTCCAAAAAATAAAGTAAGTAAAAAATTATGGGGCCTGCTAGAGAAGCCAAGTGGCCTCAAGCTTACTATCAAACGATATATTGATAATAATTTTCTAGCTAGATTAAAAAAGGTATTTAGGACTTATTTGGTCAGTTCACATTCTAGAGAGGTAGGCAAGAAGAATTTAGATGAATTTAAATATCTTGAAGATTATTTTAGTGATGATCTAAAAAATCTAAAAAATTCTTTTGGTTTTTCATTAAGCAAAAAATGAACATCATTACAGCAGATAGAATTAATACAGGGCACATATTTTTGGACCCTATTAAAGCTCTAACAATAATATCTTGCTTGCTCCTACCTTATGTATTTATTGAGCCAGCGCCGGTAGATATTTTCTTTATGTTTTTTACAATTTATATTATTTTTAATCTTAAAATACCGAGTATTTCCTTAGTAATTTTTCTTACTTATATTTTCTTTACACTTTTTGCGACTGTTATCGGCCTTTCATTAGGCCTTTCGGAAACCTACAAAGTCTTGGAATACTTTTTAATTGAGTTCTATTTAGCATCTCTATTATTAGCGATTTCATCTGTTACTCTGCAAAAAGAATATTTTGTTGATTTCTTTTTGAAATGGTACATTTATGGCGCATTTTTTTCATGTTTTATAGTTCTTTTAATAAAATTTGGACCAGACAATTTAAGCTTAATTTATCGGGATGATTTTAGGATAAGAGTTAAAGGCTTTTTTAAAGATCCAAATGTTTTAGCGCCTTTTTTGATACTGCCAATCATAGCAGTCTTATTTTCAGAAATAATTAAATCAAAATTTAGAAGACTAATGATAGCAGTTGTATGCATTTCTTTGCTTTTTCTTACATTCTCAAGAGGAGGTTATGCATCTTTGGTAATCTCAATTATGTATGCCATAGCCTTAATTTTACTAAAGAGAAGCTCAATAAAGACTATTCTTACTTTATTAGTTATTTTTCTAAGCTCAATTTTAATAATAACATGGATAATGAGTACTGATATTTTTCAGTCTGCTGATTACTTACTATCAAGATTTGAATTAAAAGATTATGACTCTGAAAGATTCTTTCATATCAAAAATGCTTTGGAAGTAGGGATCCTTAATCCACTTGGAACTGGGCCAGGAAGTTATGGAGCAGTTTATAATCTTAATCCACATAATTTATTTGCCGGAAAAATAGTAGATGCAGGACTTATACCGGCAATAATTATTACATTTCTTCCAGTTTGCGCTTGGATTTTCACAACATTTAATTTTTTTAAACGTAATGATAATATTTCTTTAATACTATCTTCTTCGATGATTGCACAAATCCTTGCTTCAACTGTTGTTTATTCTCATCACTGGAGACATATGCTGATACTGGCAGTAATTTCTTGTGCATACTCAATAAGAAAACCATGATACCCTCTTCTTTATAGAGCATTTAAGAGGATATAATTTTGATAGATTTAAAGAATAAGATAATTTTCATTCATATTCCTAAAACTGGCGGTCAGTCAATTGAAAATTATTTTTTAAGAATTAATGACCTATCAAATAAAGACAAAGCATCTCTATTTTTGTTCAAAAATTCACATGAATCAAACATGTCCAGATCAAATGCTCATCTGACATTAGAGATGTATGAAAAATACTATTTTGGAGGTGAAATACCAGAGGATTTTAAGATATTTTCTGTAGTGCGGAATCCATATAATAGGTTTGTAAGTGAATCAAAGTATAGAAAATTTAGATTTGGATTTATCAAGTTTAGGTTACCTATGACACTTTTAATATTCATCTACAAAAGATATGGAAAAAAAGTAAACATTTTTAGAGATGTTTATGATCATTTGATACCGCAAATAAAATATTTGGAAGGTAATGCTAGAAATAGGATTAACATCCTAAGACTCGAAAATTTGAATAGTGAATTTGAAAGACTTGTTTTATCTTGGGGGTTACCAAACCATAAACTTAAGTATATAAATAAGAGTGCAAGTAGTGTTAAAAGATCAAATCATTTAAGTCCCGATATTCTCAAATTCATTAATAATGAGTATAAGGAGGATTTTAATGAATTTAATTATGATATGGGATTATTTAAGCAATAAGTGATTGATTTTAAAAACAAGATAATATTCATTCATATTCCAAAAACTGGCGGAACGTCAGTGGAAATGTATTTTCAAAAAATCCGTAATTTATCTGATCATGACATTTCATCGCTTGCAATTTTTAAAAATAAAAAAGAATCTAATTTAGAGCGCGGTAATCAGCACTGTAGCTTGTCAATGTATGAGAAATTTTTTTTTGGTGGAAGAATTCCAGAGGATTATAGAATATTCACAATCGTTAGAAATCCTTATACGAGATTCTGGAGTGAGTGGTCTTCAAGAAAGCTTCCTCCTCCATCAAGATTTATAGTGAGTTTTTATTTGCCGCTAATTCTTCTTATCTTCCTTTCAAAGAAAAAGTATAATTTTTTGAAAGATTTCAATTCGCATATGAAGTCTCAAAGCAGCTTTTTATTCGGAAAAAATAACTATAAGATAAAGATTCTAAGATTTGAGAATCTTAATGAAGAATTTGAACAACTCATAGAAGATTGGCATTTACCAAAAATTAAACTACCAAGATCCAACAAATCAAGGAGACTTAGAAAACCTTCTAAGTATGAGCTTAGGCTAGGTAAAAGATTTATTGAAAGATTTTACAGGGATGATTTCAAAATATTTTCATATAAAAAATGATTAATTCAATTTTTACATTTATAAAAGACCCTATAATATTCATTCCTGCAATAAAAGTTCTTTTTATTAAGATATCTGCAATTATTTTTATTTTTCTCATGAATTTACTTGTAGTAAGAGAGGTTGGAATTACTGAATCAGGTCTATTTTTTTTAAGTATGGGAATAGTAATATTTATTGCAAACATCTCCAAATTAGGTCTTGATCAACCCCTTACAAAGTTTATATCTAAAATCAATTCATCAAAAAGAAGAGAAAATATTCACGCAGTTCATAAGAAGGCAATAACGTGGTCGCTAACTTCTTCATTTCTTGCTGCTTCAGGAATTTTTATTCTTTCCCCTCTAATTTGTGAGATTATATTTACTAAACCTGAATTAACAACAATTCTTCAGATTATGTCATTCTCTATAATTCCAATAGCAAATATTGCTCTATATTCTCATTCCTTGCAGGGACTTAAAAAACCTAAAACAGCAATGATAATTCTTTCTTTAATTATCCCTGTTTTGATTGTTCTAACTATCTTAATGTTTGATATGAGAGACGCCAAAGATATCTCTATAGCGTATTTGACTGTAAATCTCATTACTTTTTTATTAAGTGTAATTGCTTGGGAAGTATTATCCATAAAAAGAGTAAGCACTCTGCCATTTTCAGGTAAAAAGCTCTGGAAGAGCAGTTCACCTTTGTGGCTTTCAATTTTTTTTCATCAGACTATGATTTGGTCACCGCTATTAATTTTAGGGGTATGGAGTTCATCGGAAGATATAGCGATTTTTAATATTTCCAATAGAATCGCTGGATTGGTTTTAGTGCTAATGTTTGCCCTTAATTCTATAGTTGCACCTGAACTTGCTGAAGCAAAATCGAAGAATGATATTAATCAAGTAATTCGAATTTCAAAGACAGCTATAAAGATTTCTCTATTTGGAGGTATTCCTATATTGATGATCATATTTACTTTCCCTGAGTTTCTTTTAGGATTATTTGGAAATGAATTTAAATCAGCTACAACTATATTAATCGTTCTTTCTTTGGGAGCAATGGTAAATATTTTCACAGGACCAGTTAACACTTTCTTAGCTATGACTGATAATGAAAAAGGGGTACTTTGGCAAAATGTTTTTGGAGGTTTAGTTTCTTTACTTTTTGCTTTAATACTAATTCCTTATCTGCAAATAATGGGAGCTGCCATAAGCGCCTCGCTTGGACTTGCATCTAAGAATTTATTTGGGGTTTATCAAGTATATTTTTTGTATAAAGAAAACATTTTATTTTTTTGGAGAGAATAATTTTAGTCTTAATATTTTTTGAAGGTATAATTTTAAAATGATCATTTCTTATAAATATAAATTTATCTTTACCAACTACAGCAAATATAAGAATTAGCTCTAAAAATGAAGATAATTCATATCATAGAGGCATCTGCTACTGGAACTCTTTCAATGGCTTCGCTATTAGCAAATCTTCAATCAAAGGATGGCTCTAGCGTTGAAGTTATATACTCTGCAAGAGATGATACTCCTAGAGACTTTCCTCAATTATTTGAGCAAAAAATAAAATTAACACAGATTCAGATGCTCACAAGCATTGAAAAAATAAAATCAATTTTTTATATAAGAGAGATCTTGATCAATGAAAATCCAAAAGTTGTAATTATGCATTCTTCCTTTGCAGGTTTTTTAGGGAGGTTAGCCTCGGTATTTATTTTAAAAGATTCAAAATTCTTTTATATTCCTCACTGTATTTCTTTTATGAGAAAAGATATTAACTCAATTAAGAAATGCCTTTTTATTATTTTTGAGTGGATTGGATCTATCAAGAATGCAACTTTTATTGCATGTTCAAAGAGTGAGCAAATAGAAATTAAAAAATATGTACCTTTTAGAGAATGCATGGTTATCGAAAATGCAGTGGGTAATATTATTTCAGAAGATAGAAAAGAAGGTAATGAAATTGAAATAGTTACTGTAGGTAGAATTAGTCCTCAAAAGAATCCAAAAGACTTCTTAAAGATATCTGCTCTGGTTAAGAAAGAGTTACCCTCAGTAAAATTTATATGGATAGGTGATGGAGACGAAAGAGAAAAAAGAATTCTTCAATCCAATAATATTGAAGTTACGGGATGGCTTTCAAAAAGTGAAGTCATTAAAAAGTTGTTATCTGCAACTCTCTATTTTTCTTCAGCAAAATGGGAAGGAATGCCAGTATCTTTAATAGAAGCAATTTATGCGAAACTTCCAATAGTAGCCTCTAATTGTGCCGGCAACATAGATGTAATTAATCCTAATCACACAGGTTGGATTTATAGAAATAATGAAGAAGCTGCAAAAATTATTTTATTGGCAGTTAAAGATAATACAGTTGCAAAAAAGCGCGCTTTAAATGCTTATAACGAAGCTACCTTGAGATATAATGAAGATAGATATTTTTCAGAATTTAAGAACTTAATTAATACAAATATATGAAAACCGCTATTATTTTTGGAGGTACTGGTTTTATAGGAAGTTTCTTTGCTAGACATTTAATAGAAGATTTAAATTACTCTAAAGTATTTTTATATGATTATGAATCTTTTTCAGAAAAAGATTCAAATTATAGAATTAATATGTTCAATAATGATCAAGATATTGAATTTATTAGAGGCGATGTAAGAGAAGAAATTAAATGGATGCCTAGTCAAAGTATTGACTTGATTGCTAACTTTGCAGCTATCCACAGAGAACCAGGCCACGAAGATTTTGAATACTTTGAATGCAACATCCTTGGTGCAGAAAATGTTTGTGCTTGGGCAGAACGAGTAAATTGCAAACACTTAATATTTTCAAGTTCAATTGCTCCATATGGTCCAAGCGAGGATCCAAAAGATGAAGACTCAATTCCTGTTCCTATAACTCCTTACGGATCATCAAAACTTGTAGCAGAAAATATTCATCAAACTTGGCAATCAAAAGATACCTTAACAAGAAAGTTGGTAATTATTAGGCCTGGGGTTGTCTTTGGTCCAAGTGAGGGTGGGAATGTATCTAGATTAATAAAGGCAGTCTTAAATAGATACTTTGTTTATACAGGCAATAAAAATACTCGAAAAGCTGGAGTTTACATAAAAGAACTATGTAATGCCCTTATTTGGGTTTTTGAAAGTGAAAAAGCAAAAAAAGATGGCGTTACTATATTTAACATGACTATGAATCCAGGACCATCGATAAGAGACTATGTTGAATCTATCGCTAGAATTGAAAAAAAAAGAGTTTTTGTACCAAATTTACCATCAACTTTTCTTATCATCATTGCTACTATTTTAGATTTTTTCCTTAGCATATTTAAAATAACTCACCCTTTTAGCCCTTTAAGGATTCGTAAACTCACTCGTTCAAATAATATTATTCCATCCTATTTAATAAACAATAAATACAAATATAAATACAGTCTTGATAGCGCATTAAAGGATTGGAAAAACGAATGCCCAGAAGAATGGGGTTAATTTTCACATTTAAAGATGATTAAATTTATTGAGCTAAGCAAAGAAGAACCGTTTGAGATTTTAAAGAAAAAATATCACGAAGCATTGGATTCAGATCAAAAAGCTATAAATGCATTGGCTATTTCATCTTTTTCAACAACAGCCAAAGAAGTTGATTCAAGATATGTAAATCTAAAGTATATAATTGATAATGAATTTATTTTTTTTACAAATTATAAATCTCCAAAATCAAAACAATTTGAGGAACACCATCAGGTTTCAGCTTTACTTTTATGGGACAAAATCAAAACTCAAATTAGAATTAAAGCAAATATATATAAAGTTAAAGAACAATTAAGTGATAAACATTTCGCGACAAGATCACATAAAAAAAATGCTCTTGCAATAAGTTCAAATCAATCAAATGAAGTTAATTCATTTCAGATTGTAAAAAATAAATTTGAACATCACCTTAATAACTCAGATTTAACTAAGCGACCAAACTTTTGGGGAGGTTTTGCATTCAGACCATACAGTTTTGAGTTTTGGACTGGAAATGAAAACAGACTCAATAAAAGAGATAGATACATATATGATAAAGAAAAATGGATTCATTCAATTTTAGAGCCTTAGGATTGTTTAAAAAAATCTATTTTTGTTATAGAATCCATCTCTAAATGATACATCTCTATTCCACTAATTATTCTTCTGGTACAAGAACATAGCTATTAAGAAAAAAAACTCAGTCTATATAAACAATAAGATAAATGCAGATACTGTAATGCTTATTGATTCTGACGGTGAAAAGCGTGGACTAATTTCTTTTGATGAAGCAATTGCTTCTGCAGAGGATCAAAATCTAGATCTAGTTCAAGTATCTCCAAAGGGATCAGATCCGGTAGTTTGCAAGATACTGGATTATGGTAAACATATTTTTGCAAAAAAGAAAAACTCTACTGGCACTAGAACTAAATCAAAAAGAAAATCGGTTAAGGAAATAAAATTCAGACCTTCTACAGATGTCGGTGACTACAATATAAAAATAAAAAAAATAAAAAGCTTTATTCTTAACGGAGATAAGACTAAAATAAGTGTCCGATTTAGGGGGAGAGAGATACTCAACAGTGATTTAGGGCTTGAATTGCTCAAAAATATCAGTGCTGAGCTAGATGATATCTCGCAGGTCGATCAAGAACCTTCCTTGGAAGGTAGGCAGCTTTTGATGGTCCTATCACCTCTTAAAAAGAGTAATTAAAAATGGGATACAAGTTAAAAAAACATTCTGGTGCTTCAAAGCGCTTCAAAAAGACTGGATCTTCTCTAAAGAGCAGAAGCGCCAATAGAAATCATATATTGAGTAAGCAATCAACTAAACGAAAAAGACATAACAGAGGCTTAAATAAACTTGGTGGAACTGTTTTAAAGATGGCTACCAAATTGACGAGAACATAGTATGCCAAGAGTTAAAAAATCATTACAAGCAAAATCAAGACATAAAAAAGTCCTCAAAGCTACCAAGGGTCACTATGGCGCTAGAAGTAGGCTATATAAAACTGCAAAACAATCACAAATTAAGTCACTTCAGTATGCATTCAGGGATAGGAGAAATCGAAAAAGAGATATGAGAGCTTTATGGATTTCTAGAATTAGTGCTGCTTCAAGAGCAAAGAATGTTCCATACTCTCAATTAATTAATGCCTTGCATAAAAAAGATATTCTATTGAATAGGAAAATACTTTCTGATCTCGCCATAAATGATGCTTCTTCTTTTGAAAAGATTTTAGAGACTGCAATTAGCTGAATCTAATGTCTTCACCAGACAAAATAATTACACCAGAATTAATTAAAGAGCTTGGAACTCAACATCCTGTAAATCAAACTACAAACTTTATTCTAGAACTCCTTGAAAGTTTTGGATTTAGTCAGGTTCATGGGCCAGAGATTGAATCAGAAAAATTTAATTTTGATATGTTAAATATTAAAGAATCACATCCGGCAAGGCAGATGCACGATACTTTTTATATTGATAATAAATCTAATGTTCTTAGAACTCACACTTCACCAGTTCAAATCAGAAGCATGCTTAATTCTAAACCACCACTCTCCTTGGTATCAGCTGGGAAAGTTTATAGGAAAGATGATGATGCAACACATTTACCAATGTTTCACCAAATTGAAGGCATTCATCTAGATAAAGACATCACCTTTTCGAATCTAAAATATATGATTCATAAAATAGTATTTTCTATATTTGGTAGTAGTATTAAAATCAGATTTAGACCATCTTATTTCCCTTTTACTGAGCCATCAGCAGAGGTTGATATCCTTTCTGATGAAAAAAAATGGGTTGAGATTCTTGGTTGCGGGATTATAAATCCAGTTGTATTGGAAAACTGTAATATAGATTCTGATAAATATAGTGGCTTTGCTTTTGGACTAGGCGTAGAAAGAATTGCAATGATAAAGTATGGCATAAGTGATATCAGAGATTTCTATAAGTCGAATTTAGATTTTTTAGACCAGTTTAAATGAAATTAATTTATAAAGATCTTTTTAACTTTCTTGAGAAGCGTCCGTCAATAGACGAGCTTTCAGAAAGATTATTTCAATTAGGACATGAACATACAATAGATGGAGAAATCCTTGATATGGAATTTACCCCTAATAGAGGCGACTGCTTATCTTTGATTGGTTTAACTAGAGAATTGAATACTTTCTTTGGACCATGCATCAATCCTGAAATATATGAAGAAAAAATAGAAAATCTTGAACTAAATTTTGAGAACTTATCTCCAGAGGATTGCCCAAAGATTTCCTTTCTTGAGATAGAAGTTGCTAATGTGGTTTCATCCTATAAGCCTTATTTAGAAAACTATTTTAGTAAACTTGATATAAAAAAGAACAACTTTTTTACTGATATATCAAATTACATTTCCTATGAGATGGGTCAACCCACACATTGTTATGATGCTGATAAAATAAATAGCGGCATTGTATTTGAAAACAAAAATTGCACCTCCAGATTTAAAACTCTCTTAGACTCAGAAATTCAACTTGAAGGCAAAAATTGTATTTTCTCAATGGGAGATGAGGTAATAAATCTTGCAGGCGTAATGGGAGGAGCTTCAACATCTTGTTCAGCTAATACTAAAAAAGTAATAGTTGAATGCGCTTTTTTTAAACCTGAATCTATTATAGGTAAATCACTTAAATATAATTTAAATTCGGAGGCTTGTCATAAATTTGAAAGGGGTGTGGATATTGAGTTTCATGAAAAGGTTCTTAGAAGGTTTGTTAAAGTTGTTTTAGATCATTCAAATATCATAAAAGTAAGAATGAAGACATTTGACTATGAAAGAAAGTTTAAAAATATTGAAATCGAACTTAATCATAATATTGTAAATAAAATCTTAGGCACCAATATAGGCTTAGATCAGTATAAAGGCTATTTAACAGATTTATGCTTTTCAGTAACTGATAAAATAATTGTTCCTTCTTTCAGGCATGACATAAAGACCCAAAATGATGTTTCTGAAGAAATTGCTCGTATCATAGGATATAACAATATTGACAACGATCCAATAAAGGAAATCTTCTCAGATCAAACTGAATCAAATGATAATTCATCTAAAATAAGATCTTTTTTAACTAAAAATGGATTTACGGAGGTTATTAACTTTCCATTTACGGAGGAGTCAGGTTCTGATTCAATTAAGATAGATAATCCACTTGATACAAATAAAGAGTTTTTGAGAACTTCTCTTCAAGATGCATTAATAAATAACCTTATCTATAATGAAAGAAGACAAAAAGATTCAATCAAGATTTTTGAAATCTCTGATGTTTACTCTAACGATGAGAGCAAAAGCAACATCCGTCAACGAAAGCTTGGAATAATTGCATCAGGAAGACTTGGACATAATTATGAAGAGTTTTCAAAAAAGATAGATGATGAATATCTTCAAAGCGTTCTTAACAATAAAAAACATAATATGAATTTGAATGTTAGAGAAATCAATAGAGAAAAACTGAATACTAAGGTCAAGAATAAGATTTATTATATAGAGGAATCAATTGATGATATATCTGATCATTTTTATGATAATTTTGATTCTAATAAAGCTTCTATAATTTTTAAAAAAGTTGAAAAGATATCTGATTTTCCATCCAGTAGTAGAGATTTTTCTTTTTCGATTAAGAACTCATCAAAAGTAAATGAAGTTATTGATATAGTAGAAAATATTTCTGACGAAGATTTAAAAAAATGTTTTATGTTTGATTTTTTTAATAATGAAAAAGCTGGAGTTATTAAAATTGGATATAGGTTTATCTTTCAGTCAGCTACGAAGACTTTATCCGAAAGTGAGATTAACAAAAAAATTGATAAGTTTTTGGATCCCATACTTCAAATTGAAGGCGTTTCAATCCCTGGAATGTAGGATTTTTTTATGTCATACCCAATACATTTTATTAAAACAATTTATAATATGAACTTTAGAGGACAATATGAACTTTTATTTTAGATTCTTATTTTTGCTTATTTTCAGTTTTTCGTTCTCTCTGGCATCACAAGATATCAGCCCAGAAATTTTGTCTAAGCTATCTTCTGAACAAGTTGAAGCACTAATAGGAAATAAATCTGCACCAGTCCAAATTTCGCAGCCAAAACCAGTAGTCACCGAAAGTCTTCAGAATACATCAAATTTAAAAGATATTAACAAAATTGATGGAGAAAAGTATGGCTATAAATATTTTTCAACGATACCTACATCAATATCCGCTGTTGGTGATTTGCCTTTACCCAATGAATATAAAATATCACTTAAAGATCAATTTACAATTATTCTTTCTGGCTCTAGAGACGCTATTTTTGATCTCAGTGTTGAATTAGATGGAACAATTCTTTTTCCTGAACTTGGACCAATCTCAGTTATTGGCGAAACTCTAGAACAAGTAAGAAATAAGCTTAAAAACCTCGTAAATCAGTCTTATATCGGAGTCAACATAGATTTATCAATAAAAAATCTAGCTGCGAAGAAAGTTACAATTGTGGGCGCAGTAAAGAATCCAGGCTCATATTTGGTTAATCCTTTTAGCACTATATCAAGTGCATTAGCATACTCTGGTGGAATTTCTGAAATAGGCACCTTAAGAGCAATCAAGCTAATTAGAACTAGCGGTGAAGAATTTGAATTTGATTTATATAAACTATTAATAAATGGAGATAGATCTCAGGATGTAACAATAGAAGCAGGCGATGTAATATTGATTGATCCTGCAAAACATTTTATTCGTCTAAAAGGAGAAGTTAAAAGACCCGCAATTTATGAGATCCTTGACAATGAAACCTTAGAAGATTTAATTAATTTTGGGCTTGGCCTTAAAATGATAGCAAACAAGTCTAACATCAATCTTTCTGTTCTAGACATACAATCATCATCGGTTATTGACATGCAAGCGATCGGACTGGAATCAAACTTAAAAAATGTTCTAGAAGTGAATGTATATCCTTATATCAATAAGACTAACTCTGGAGTTTTTGTTTCAGGGGCAATCAAGGAACCAGGATTTTATAGTTTAAATGAATTCAGAACACTGGAAGAGCTAATAAATAATCTTGAATTTATAGATGTTTATCCCTGGTTAGCAGTTTTAGAGCAGTTTGATGATGATAATCTCATTAAGTCATCAACCTTATTTAGTCTTAAAGATAAGAGCACCTATGAATCCGTAGATCTATTAGAGGGATCAAGAGTGTTTTTTACATCTCTTGAGGAAAGAACCTTTCCAGTATCTCCACAATCATCTAATTTGATAAGTGACTATCGACTTCAGTTACAACTGAAAGGTGAAAAATTTTCATTACCTGTAACAGGAACTTTCCAACTAAATTCACTTTTGAGTTTTTTGGGTTTAGATTTATCAGATATTTCTTATGATGCAACATATATTAGCCCCCTAGACAACTTAGTAATTACTGAAGACTATCGTAATATGGAATTTGATGCCAAGAAATATCATACTATTATTTTTAGAGCACCTATAAATGATCTGATCAGCGTTAGCATATCTGGTCGAGTCGAATATCCAGGTACTTATACTCTTGAATCTGATGCGACAATTGAGGATCTTTATAAACTAGCAACTTTAAAAGATGATGCTTATACAAGTGGGATTATTTTTACTAGAGAATCAGTACGACAAAGACAGCTAGATGCAATTGCAGACTCAAGAAAGCTTATAAATGAAGCCATATTGATTAATATTCAAAGAGGTAATGACGTTGGTGATGTGAGCTTGATCAAAAATCTTTCAGAATCGTCTATTGAACCTGATAATTTAGGAAGAATTGCCGGAGATTTTTCTCCAAATAATAAGAGAGCAATTAAAACTATCCTTTTCTCAGGTGATAGTTTAAGAATTCCCAAAAATCCCAATGTAATAAATGTGTTGGGTTCAGTTCTTAATCCTATTGCATTTGAGTATGACGAAAAACTTTCAGTACGAGATGCCATTTCTTTGGCTGGCGGTTTTCAAGATTATGCTGATGAGTCAAAAATATATGTTATTAGAGCAAGTGGCATTATCGAACCTTTACCTAGGAATATTTTTTCCAGGAATAGTATTAAGCTGAGTCCTGGAGATACAATTGTAGTTCCAAGACAGTTAATTATTAATGATAGAGCTTTGAGCTTCATATTGCCTTTTACTAAAATTCTTTCTGATCTTTCTTTTTCAGCCGCTGCTTTGGAAACTCTATCAAATAGAAATTAATTTTTTTCAAAGTGAATTATTTGATTTTTAATTTCTCATTTCTAATCTTACTTATGAGTTCTTTAACCATTCAAACCGATAGTTTCTCATATAATTCCTATAATAATCATGGCGTAATTGGCCTAATTAACACACCAAGTGCTAGATTTTATAATGAATCAGTATATGGAATTACTGCATATGCTGGTGATCCTGACAATAAAATAACACTGACAAGTTCACCATATGACTGGCTTGAAGCATCTTTTTTTTATACCAGTTTGGATGATAGCGAGATTTGCAGGGAAGCAGATCAGCAAATTTTTTGTCAAACTTATAAAGATAAAGGTTTCAATTTCAAGTTAAGGCTAAAAGAGGAGGGCAAATTACCTGCTATTGCTTTGGGCATTAATGATCTTGGAGGAACTGGTTTATACAGATCTGAGTACTTAGTTGCTAGTTATGGGATCAACAATATTGATTTTCATTTCGGCATTGGCTGGGGAAACATGAATGGCTCAGATTTGAGCTTTAAAAATCCATTCAGATATTTATCCAGCAGATTTGATAAGAGGGGTGAAGGTTTTGGGAGTGCCGGAGCATTGAATACCTCAAGTCTTTTTACCGGTCAAGATGCATCACCTTTTTTTGGAATTTCATATGCTCCAAATAATAGACTGCTTTTAAAAGTTGAAAATGATCCTACAAGAGTCAGCGACAATATAATTACAGACATAGTGGGTTATGACCTTCGTAAAGAAAATGATTTTTCATTTGGTATTGATTACAAGATCACTAAAAATTTTTCAGTAGGAATATCTAATGAAAGAGGGGGCTTCACCTCTCTTAGGTTCATATATAAAAATGATCCTAAGATAGATAAACCAAGTTACCGATATAAAAAGGCAATCACTAAACCCGATGATGATAAGTACAAAAAGTTTTTAAAAAACCTTAGAGAGAATGGGTTAGGAGTCAATAAAATTTTGGAGACATCCTCTTCTATAGGACTTGAGCTCACCCAATTCATGCATCCAAATTTAGATATAGTTGAAGAAATTATTTATGCAGCTGCATCTGATTCAGGGATTGACAAAGAAATTAAAACAGATTTAAAAATTGTTGATTTAGATGTCATTTCTCAAATTGATCAAAATTTTTCTAGTGAAGCAAAGACCATTTACGAGAGAAAAAGATCCTCAAATTTTTCATCATCCAATAATATAGTTTTCAGACCATTTCTAGCATCCCGAGAAGAGTTTTTTAAGGGGGCTTTATTGATTGAGAATAATAGCGAATTTGTAATAAGAGATAATTTACTATTCTCAAGTAACCTTAAATACTCCATAGCTGATAATTTTGATGATCTTATTTTAGGTCCGGTTGATACTTATCCAGCTCAAGTAAGATCAGATATAAAAAATTATTTAAAAAATTTTAGTGAGAGGGTAATTATTGGTAGAGCCCAACTTGACTACTATTTGACACCAAAGAAAAATAATCATGTTATGTTCACTGCAGGTATTTTAGAAGAAATGTTTTCAGGTGCTGGATTTGAGTATTTGTATTTTAATCCAGAAAAAAGTTATGCACTTGGATTTGAGGTATTTGATGTTGTGAAAAGAGATTATGATTTGAGATTTAATAATATGGATTATAAAAATGTTGTTGGATCTGTTAATTTTTATTACCGAAATTACAATTTCATACCATTTGATATGGAATTAACTTATGGTGAATATCTAGCTGGTGATGAAGGAATTACTATAGATCTCTCGAGATCGTTCCCAAATGGAACAAAATTTGGTATCTTCGCATCTTTTACCGATGTCTCATCAGAGCAATTTGGAGAGGGCTCTTTTGATAAAGGGATCTATTTTAATATTCCGGTATTTGGAAATTCAATTAATTATTCTTGGAGACCTCTTACGAAAGATCCAGGTGCTAAATTAGTAAGAAAAAATAAATTGCATGATCTTTTAGTAAGATTTAAGCCAATTAACTGATTTTTATGTCTTTATTTTTTACATAAAAATTAAATTATGTGTATAATTTATTCAAATTTCTAAATGTTTATTGTTTTTAATAAAACTTACATGCATAATTTAATTTTGGAGAATTCTTAATTTCATGAAATATTTCTATAGCACGCTTTTTTTGTCATGTATTGTATTGTTTAACACAAACATTCAATCTAATTCAGTTTTAATCACGGATGATAACATTAGTGAAATTACAGAAAGGTTAGATAATCTATCTACCGTCGAGCTTGTTGAGAGAAGAAATCTCATATTAAAATCTTTAGAGGAGGAGGATGACTCAAATTCTCCTATTGTTCTTGGCAGCAGACCTCAAAGATTACTTGAACTATCAATAATTGAGCAATTGCTTATTCTTGCGGGAGTTATTCTGGTTGAGAATATTACTGAGGATTCTACAACACCACCTGACACAGTCTCACCTGTAATAACTGTTCTTGGAGATAACCCTGCTATTGTTGAATTGGGAGATGCTTATGTTGATGCTGGTGCTACAGCAGATACTGGTGAAAGTGTCGTTACTATTGGAAATGTAGATACAAATACTGTTGGTACATATATTATTACTTACACAGCAACCGACTCTGCAGGCAATATTGGAACTGCAACAAGAACAGTTAATGTTGTTGATACAACTGATCCTGTTGTCACTATTACTGGTGATAATCCTGTTACCGTCGAGCTTGGAACTGCTTATACGGATGAGGGAGCTACTGCATCTGACCTAGATTCCGTAACGGTAACATCAATATCGAATGTTGATACTTCAACAGTTGGATCATATACGGTTGTTTATACTGCTACTGATGCAAGCGGTAACACTGGAACAGCAACAAGAACAGTAAATGTTTCTGATACAACAGCCCCTACAATTAATTCACCATCCACTTTTACAGTTGTTGAAAATCAAACTTCAATTGGAACAGTTGAAGTTTCTGATGCTGGAGATGTTTCATTCTCAGTAACAGGATCAGATATTATCGTCATTGATCAAAATGGTGTTTTATCATTTATTACTGCACCAGACTTTGAATCGCAAACATCTTACACGATAGTTGTAACGGTTACTGACGCAAGTGGAAATATAGTATCTCAAGAAATCACAATAAATATAACGAATGATCCTGATGACGATGATGATGATACTGGAACAGGAACTGGTACAGGTACAGGTACATCAACAGGCACTGGTACTGGAACTGGAACTGGAACTGGAACATCCTAATTCTTGACTGTTACAAAAAAAACTCTTTCAGGCAATATTACAAAAAAGCTAAATTTATCTAAAATAGATAGCGCAAAGCTCTTAAATCTATTTATTAGTTTCTTAATTGAAAATCGTTCGAAAAATATAAATATCAATAATTTTGGTAGATTTACGCTTAGAAATACTCCTGAAAGGTTAGGTCGAAACCCAAAAAGTGGTCAGGAATATATTATAAAGCCAAGAATAAAACTCTCCTTCAAACCTTCTGATCAAGTAAAAAAGAACATAAACTAAGTATTGGTCGGGATGGCCGGATTTGAACCGACGACCACCACACCCCCAGTGTGGTGCGCTACCAGGCTGCGCTACATCCCGAATTAATATTATCTATTGTTA
>MDSV01184235.1_pt1 | contig 20393 bp, 16 predicted proteins | sample 810851 | NCBI WGS metagenome assembly MDSV01 (sample SAMN05326640, study PRJNA326480) | marine metagenome | isolation source: seawater | place: Atlantic Ocean: North East | collected 2012 | reverse complement strand
TGTGATAAATACAATGTCTAAGAGAGAACCTCTAAGATGAGGACTTATGCTGTTTAACCCACAGCGTAGACCTAGAACGTCAAATATAAGGAGAAAAAAATGGGAAGACCAATTAATAAAAAACACATCGGTGATGGAGCAGGAAAAATCCAAGTATCGGCAGTAAGATTTGCCGCTGGATCAGAGATTGCCGCAAACGCCGCAGAATCACACATTATAAATCAAAGATCAACAAACAAATTTACAGTTACTGACGGAAATAAAACTGAAGTATGTACACTTGTAAATAAATCAAATGGTTCATTAGCGGCTAGCGAATTCAACATTAACGTTGTAGACAGTAACGGTGACCAAAAGCAAGTTACTAAACTTCGTAACAGAACTATGCAAACTGAAGGCACAGCAAATGCCGCGTGGGCTAGATCGACTACAGGTACGTCAACAGCAATTGAAAAAGTTATTTCAGGTGCTACAAAGGCAGATCCATGTGTTATTACAGCAACAGGACACGGCTTTAGCAACGGAGATAAAATATCTATCCGTAACGTAGTTGGAATGTTCCAACTTAACACTGAAACAGCATACACAATAGCTAACAAATCAACTAATACTTTCGAATTAGATGGTGTTGATAGTAGTGCCTTTGGTAACTATGCTTCAGGTGGTGTTGCAACTAAGGCGGCGACTGAAAGTGGCGGCATTGTTGTAGACGCTCAATTATCATAATAGTACAATCGTTGCTATCTAATCCAGATACAAAATTGTAATTCTAAATGACTGCTAATTAATATTATTAGCAGTCATTTTTTTTTGAAGGAACACAATGGATAGAGCATTTGTAATAGGTAATGGACAATCAAGATTACAAATTGATTTAAATAATTTAAGAAGTAAAGGAACTATATATGGGTGTAATGCCCTTTATAGAGATTTTATACCTGATGTTCTTATTGCTACTGATTGTAAAATGAGAGAAGAAATTGAGTTGTCAGATGTTAATCCTGACTACTTAAAAAACATACCTGCTATCATACCTTTTTATACTAGAAGACCTGGTAAAGAAATTAAAACTAGTATGGATAGAAAATGGCAAGAATACGATCACATTAATAGATCTAGCAGAAAAATAGATGAAGCTTGTTGGGGATATAGTAGTGGATCTGTAGCTTTATGGTATGCTTGTCAACCAGGAGGAGGCACAGAAAATCATGACATCAATCATATGTATGTTTACTTTATAGGTGTAGACTTAATGGGTGTAGGTGCTAGAGATAATGATATTAATAATATATATGCTGGAACTAATGCTTATAAGCCTAAAACAGCGTCCGCTATATATTATATGAATTGGGTAGAGCAAATCCGTAAAATAATGCTAGAATTTGACAAAATAAACTTCGCTAGAGTGGCACCATTAAACAATTTTACCCCAGATCAGTGGAATCAAGTACCTAATTACAGAGAAATAGATTTTGAACAGTTCGAAAAAGAAATAAATAATGTATAAGGATTATTAAAAATGGCAAAAATTTCAGAAAAAAGATTTGACGGACATTACAAGATTACCACTAGTGGTACAGATTCTAATGTTACCGTAACAACACATTCTCTTACAGTAGCAGGAAACCTTGTTGTTCAAGGTACTAAAACTGAAGTAGAAACAACTAACTCTACAATTTCTGATAATACTATTATCTTAAACAAAAACGAAACTGGCGCTGGCATTACAGCAACAACGGCTGGTATTGAAATAGAAAGAGGAACGGCAACAAACGTAACTTTTTTATATGATGATAGTATTGATAGTTGGACTGTTAAAGAAGGTGGTTCTTTAACAAAGTTATCTGCGGCAACACCTACAGGAAATGATCATGTAGCTACTAAAAGCTATGTAGATGGTGTATCTGGATCTGGTATTTCTTTAACTGGATCTACTAATAACACTATTACTACAATTACAGGATCAAATGCTATGCAAGGTGAAGCAAATTTAACATTTGATGGTACAACATTAGGTGTTACAGGAGCGGCAACTATATCAACAACATTAGATGTTACTGGAAATGTTACAACTGATGGCCTTTTAAGAATGACACAAACAAGCGATCCAAGTGCGGTTTCAGGAAAATCATTAGTTTATGCTAAAGCACCAGGCGGTGGTGGAACAGGAGTTTATGTTCAGCCTCCATCAGGAGCGGCACAAGAAATGGTAAGTAAAAGTAAAGCAATCGTATACGGATTGATATTTTAGGAAAAGAAAATGGCGTTAGCAAAAGCAACTTTAGGAACAAGCATAGGTACAGTTTATACTAGTACTAATGATTCTGCTACTACATCGATATTTTTTACAAATGATAATGCGGCGGCAAGAACTATTGATGTTCATCTTGTAGCAAACAGTGGCACAGCAGATGCTACTAATAGAATTATTAAAGATTTGTCAATTGATGGTGGCGACACATATATTTTAAGTGCTGAAAAAATTGTATTATCAAATGGTGATACAATACAAGCAAAAGCATCAGCGACAACATCAATATATGCTACAGTTTCATACGTGAGTATTTAAAAATGGGATATTTTTTAAAGTCCAAATCAAAAGGAATTTCTACAGCATCTGGTACTACAGCAGAAAGACCAGCTGTTGCTGGTAAAGGAACATTTCGTTTTAATGAAACTACAAGTAGAATGGAATACTACGACGGTTCTGCTTTTAGATCTATAACACCACAAGGTACTACAGCAATGGTACTTGATACAGCAACTGGTGACGGTTCACAGACAGCATTTACTAATTTTTTTACTACAGCACCAGCAGACGAAAATAATGTTATTGTTGTTGTAGGCAACGTTGTACAAGAGCCTGATCAGGCTTATACTATCTCAGGTAGAGATATAACATTTACATCAGCACCACCTAATACACACAGAATTTACTCTTTTGCAGGGTTTGACAGTACAGTAACTGGCACTTTAGCATAGTAGGTTAGTCCATGATTCCTATCAAGGGATATGCTACATTTCATCAACTAAAACATTGTTTACTAGGTAAACATTTTACTAGCGATTATTTTGCTAGACACGTTTCTATTCCTAAAGTTTTAGATCCTCTAAAAAGAATAGCAGACGAAACAGAAGAAGATTTTCAAAAACTAGATTCTATTTTAAAAGAACATGGCGTAACAACTTACAGACCAGAGTTTGATGAAAACAATTTTAACTTATTTGAAGAACCACATCCTCCTGTAACACCACGTGATCATTACGCTGTAGTAGGAGAAACTATATACGGCACTGATGGACATAGAGGTATGTACGATAGTGTCTTTAAAAATATAAATCCTCAAAATACATTTATTAGAGATTGGGAAGGAAGTGACCAAGGATCACTTTTAACTACAGCTAATATCTGTAGAGTAGGTAAGGATATATTTTGGGATTACCTTGTAAATGATCCTAGTAGATTTAGCAATTCAAACGTAGAAGAAATTAAAAGCAAATGGGAAAGTGAAGGATTTAGAGTACATATTTCCCACAGAGGATATCACAGTGATGGAAGTTTTTGTGTAGTAAAACCAGGATTAATTGTTACCTTAGGTGATGTACAAGATTATACTAAAACATTTCCAGGTTGGGAAGTTATAACAGTACCTGAAAATCCTTTTGATACACTATCTGATTTTTACAAAGTTAAAAAACAAGTAGATGGTAAATGGTGGGTGCCTGGAGAAGAGAACAATTTAGAGCTTATTAGATTTGTAAATCAATGGTTAAATCATTGGGTAGGATATGTAGAAGAAACTATATTTGATGTTAATATGCTGTCAATAAATGAGAATTTAATACTATGTAACAACTACAATAAACAGATATTTGATGCTTTTAAACGCCATAAAGTAGAGCCTATTGTATTCAACTTTAGACACAGGTTTTTTTGGGACGGAGGAGTACATTGTATTACACAGGATTTATACCGAGAAGGCACGATTGAAACTTACATTGATTATTAATATAAATAACAATGTAGCAGAGTAACTCTGTTATATTATACCCGGGCTCACCCTGGAATGAAATGAGGTGAAGGAGATAAAATGGCAATTGGAAGAATTTCTGGTGCTATGCTTAAGGCTAATCTTGAGCGATTAGGTACCGATATAGCATTTGAGACAGACCTATTATACATAGACGTAGTCAATGACCGTATTGGTATAAACACTAACTCCCCCACAAAAAGTTTACAAGTAGATAACATTACCCTAGAAGGAAGATCAATCCGAGCAGTTGGTGGTGACTTAGATTTGGGTGCTATAGAAGATATTACAATAACAGGTGGCTCAGCAAGTCAAGTACTAAGAACAGATGGTTCAGGAAACTTATCCTGGGTAAGTGTTGGCGGTGGTGGCCTAGTTACTGGTAGAGATGTAACATTAAGTTACCCAGATGACAGTTCATTATATCCAACAGGTGCTATTAGAAATTGGGCAGATTCTACTAATGTTAGTACAGCTATTGACGATCTAAACGAATTAACAAATAATATTATTAACAATACAGCCGTTGCTAATGTTGATTTCACAGCAGATGTTACAACAGGTGGTGCTGGATTAGTAGTAACACTTACAATCACAGCAGACGGTAACCCAACACATTATGATATTGATTGGGGTACTGGAGAAACAGCAACAACTAATACAACAGATACAACTCCGTCACATACTTACAATTCAAATGCTAATTCACCTTTTACTGTAACAGTAACAGCAAAAAATAATAGTGGAGCAGGAACAGGTTCTACAAATACTAAAACAAGAGCAGGCTATATTATTCTATTTACGGCAACTCCTGTTACAGGATTTGCGGCATACTTGGCACCATCAGGTGGATCACCAGTAACACAATGGGACGACGGTACAACTGTTTACTTTGAAAATACAACAACAAATACAAGTGGAGCAACAATTCAATATACTTGGGATTGGGGCGATAGCGAATCAGATGATGTTATTAGTAGTGATTCGTCAGCAGGTGGATCAGGAGGAGCAAGACTGGCTCACACATTTACAGCAAGTACTGAACAAGAACAAACAAGAACAGTAAGGTTAACACTTGACAGTCATAGTACAGCATTACCAAGTGACACACCTACATCAAATACAACATCAAACAAAATTTATGATACTCATACTCCAACAGTAGCGTTGTCGAGTACAAGTGGTATTAATGAAGTAGGAACAAGTGGACACCCTGTAACGTTTACAAATAATACAGAAAACACAATTGGTTCTTATGCTACATACGGAATTCAATACAAATATACTTGGGGTGACGGTACTACACAAACAGTTAATACTGGCACAGGCGCCGCAGGTGACACAGGTGGAACAATAAATCATACTTACTCATTAAGTGGAAGTGATCAGAGTAGCGGTACTCCAGCAGATTATACAGGTAAGTTAGAAGTTCTAAGTGATCATTCTAGTTCGCCGTTTAGTAGCTCAAACTTTACAGTACACGTTGAACCAGATATGAGAGCTAGTGCTACTGGTACAGCTATAACAACAAGTGATGCCAGTGGTGACAACCAATATGATATATATGATTTTACAGACATAGACGGAACTAACAGAGCGTTAGTAACAGTAACCAATGCTACCAGTCCGGTAGTAAGTTCACCGGCCGCTAGTTACACATTTAACTGGGCAGACGGAAGCTCAAACGACACACCTACAGAAGATGGGTCATCACCAGGTACAGTAGGTAATGCTATAACTCATAACTATGCTGGAAAATCAACAGGAAATTATAATTTAAATCTTAGCGTAAGTGCTACACCAGACATAACAGCACAATCAGATTCATATACAGGAATAACATTCCAAATAAATTCTGTACCATCAGCACCAAGTAATTTAAATGCTAAGAGTTTAACATTAAATGATTCAGCACAAGGATCATCACCAAAATTATGTCATGGATTTACAGATAATACAAGTTCATTTACATCTCAATCACCAGGTGATTCGTTAAGTACATCAACGTCAAGACGTTATACAAGTACTACTACAATTGACACAAATACTGCATCAAACTTTATAACTAATCACTATAATGGCACAAATCAAACACTTACATCAAAAATTAATAATGTAAGTAAAGGTGCTAGAACTTTTACAACATCAGAAGGTGGCTCTAACAATACAACAGATGACACATTGGTAATAACAAATCATAGAGATTATGATCAAGTAGTTTCGTCTTACCCACAAAGAGCATACCTTGTAGCAACAGCAAAAATAACTGAAGCATTATCTGATTATAGTGTTGGTTCAAGTGCCCAACGACTAGAAAGTTCAGCAGGTGGTAATACTAATGAAGTTCACGTTGTTAAAGATGATATGACATCAGGACCTACAACAGCGATAGGAACAATAGCAGAAGGTACAGCAGGATCTAAGAGATATATTTCAGGAATACCTTATTATAATACAGGTTCTCCAACTGTTACTATTACAGGATCAACAGTGGCAAACTTTACTGGACAAGCATACAGAGATACAAGTTCACCAGTTGAAGTTGACCCAGGTAGTAACCAAGAAGGAACCTCAGGATCAATTATATCAAATTTGAATTTTACATACGCTAATGTTGATGGTAGTACAACAATGTTAGATAGTGGAATACCAAAAGTAAACACAGGTGTTGGTAGTCCTTATACATTAGGCGTTTTAACTGTTCCTCTTTTAAGTACTCAAAGACGTTCAATTCAACAAATTAAAATGAGAGCTAGTAACTGTAATGGTACAAGTTCTTACAGTACAGCAAGTACAAAAATTCAGTTATACACAAATTCATTATTAACTATGGACAATGAAGCAGGTATTCCTGTAGCAGATAGTTTAGGTAATGGAAGTACACATACAGACGATGGTGTTAGAATTACAGGATTTGGTACAGCTAGTGACACGCCTACATTTACAGGAAGTACAAATTATTATACAAGTAATGCTTGGACTGGTGCTGTTACAGTAGCAGGTACACAAGAAGCAATTTGTAGGCTTGGAACACTACAACATTATACAACAGATTTAAGTTCTGGATACTTACCAGCAGGACCTGATTTAAATTCAGGAAGAAGTGGAGCACAATATTATACTTTTGCTTTCCGTAGAACGCCGGCGGCTAACTTTAAATTTAAGTTTAGCGGAAAAATATCAGGTGTCTTTATTGCGGCACCAGGATCTGCTATTGATAGTGCTAGTGGATTAAGTGGTTGGTTAGATGCTACAGACACTTATGCTGGTTCGGGTGTTCCTGGAAGTGATACAGGCAATGGTGGTAACGGTAGTAATGGCTGTGCCCAAACATCAGGTGATAGAATAACAACAGGTTCAACAGTATCAAATGAAAGTAAAACATTAACACTTGGTTCTGAGAACATGGCTAACTCAACAGGTAATACTGTTTTAGTTAGAATCAAATTAGTAAGTGGTGATTCAATTACTGCTTTAGAAATTGAGGATGCTTAAAGATGGCTATAACAGACGCTAAAAAAGTAGACTATCTTTGGAAGAAGTTAGGTTACGGTGCGGCTAAAACAGATACTAACGCGGCCAAGAAAGCACCTAACGAAGCTATAGCATCTCCTCTATTATTAAGAGGTGACAAAGTTTGGCAACAAGCAGATACTATTCCTGCTGTTATGCCAGGATCAAGTTCTGGAGTAGTAACAGTTTATACTACAAGTCTTCCAGATGAATGTACAAATGATGGTACCGCGGCGGCAAACAGAACTTGGAAAACAGGATTAACAGATTGGATTCCGCCTGAGATAGGTTCAACTTATCAGTTAAAAGTTTATATACATACTTCCGGTGATGCGGCTAACGCCGCAAGTGGTGGTACTCAAGTATTTGCTACAGGTTCTGGTAACGATGACGAATGGTTCTTTGATTACCAAGCAGGTGTTGTACACTTCATTGGTAGTAGTTTACCTAATGGTGTAAACTTTACAGGCAAATCAGTTTATGTTTCCGGAGCAAGATACACAGGAACTTTTGGTGTTGGTGGAGCAAGTAGTTCTTTAGGAGATATAACAGCAGAAGGTACTACATTAACAACGCCTACTAATGATGATTTAATTTTAGATCCTCAAGGGACAGGTATTGTTAAGATTAATACTACTTCAAGTATGAAGTTACCTTATGGTACAACAGCTCAAAGACCAAGTTCACCAGAAGAAGGCGAAATTAGATATAACTCAACTTTAGATATAGTTGAAGTTTATAAAAATAGTACATGGTCTAGAGTAGGTGACCCAGACACAGCAACAGTATCCAATGATACATTTGATGGAGACGGAAGTGATACTACATTTACATTAAGTAATAGTGCTTCAACTAATACTGTAATTGTTACATCAAACGGTGTGGTACAAGTTCCTACTACAGATTATACAGTCAGCGGAACAACATTAACGTTTACTACAGCACCAGCAGTAGGAGACAAAATTAGTGTAAAAATATTCACAAGTATTACAAACTTAGATAGGTTAGTTGACGCTGATGGAGATACTAAAGTTGAAGTAGAACGTACAGCAGACAACGATACAGTTCATATTAAAGTAGCAGGAACTGACAGAATAACAGTATCAAGTACTGTAACAACACACGCTCAATTAGTACAATTTGCTAGTTATACAACAACACAAAGAAACGCTTTATCACCATCAAACGGTGCTGTAATATACAATTCTACAACGGATAAATTCCAAGGTTTTGCTGGTTCTAGTTGGGTAGACTTACACTAGTTTTTAACCTGATCATATTAATATTTCACAAATTCAATAAATAGTTATATCGAACTTTATAATGTACATTCTACATAAAGTTTGCGGCAGTAATGCTCCAAATTACAAAGGCTCAATCAACTTGCCGCTCAAGGCTAGTGGGCTTTAAAAAAAATGTGTAGGTGTGCTAATTCCCCAAAAACGAATAAATACACTTGCATTAAACTTTAATATTAAAGAAGGAGTTGTGGACTATGCCTGTAACTAGAATTAAAACGAATCAGATCACAGACTCAGCGGTTACAACGGCTAAGATTGCGGATAACGCGGTCACGGCTGGTAAACTAGCGGCGTCTATGGTTTATGGTTCTAACTTAACAATATCTGGTAACTTGACAGTTAATGGTACAACTACTACAGTGGATTCAACGAATACCTCTGTAGCAGATCCTTTAATGGTATTATCCTCTGGTGCTACTGGTTCAGGAGCGGTTGACGCCGGTCTTGTAACTGAACGTGGTGACGACGCAAACGTGTTTATTGGTTGGGACGAAAGTGCTGATCAGTTTGTTGTTGCTACTACTTCAGAAGCTGGTACTACAGCAGGGAATATAACATTATCGGCTTATGCGGCTTTTCAAGCTGGATCATTGATTGTTGACGATACTACTCTTGACGCTAATGGAATTACTACTAGCTCAGGAGATTTTACTATTAACCCGGCGGGGAATTTAGCATTAGGCAGTAATAAAATTACTGGTGTTGCTGATCCATCGGCGGCTCAAGACGCGGCTACTAAAGCCTATGTTGATTCTCAATTAGGATCAGCTACACGTCTTTTAGAAGGAAATACATCTGTTACTGTTGATGACAGTGGAACTGGATCGGTTGCTTTTGAAATTGATTCAACTACTGTATTATCAGCTACATCAGGAAACGTTACTTTAGCTTCAGCTAGTGTAACTGACTTGACTAATAACAGAGTCGTTATTGCTGGTACTTCAGGTGCTATCGAAGACGATGCTAACTTTACTTTTGATGGAACTACTTTAACAGTAGGATCGGCAACTATTGCTCATGCTACTGGTAACACTTCAGTTGGTACTCTTGATGCTTCAGGACAAGCTAACTTCAACGCTACTACAGAAGCTACTAACGTTACTAGTGGTGCTGTAATTGTAGACGGTGGTATGGGTGTTGCTAAAAACGTACACATTGGTGGTACAACTACATCAACTGGACAGTTATCAGTTAACGGAAACTTTATAGCAAGTGCGGCAGGTGTCGTAACTGTTGGAAGTACTTTAGACGTAACTGGTGTAACAAATATAAACAATACTACTACTTCAACATCAAACACTACTGGTGCTTTAATTGTTGACGGTGGTATGGGTCTTACTGAGAACTTACATATGGGTGGTTCTTTAGATGTAGACACTAACGTAACTGTAGCTGGAGTAACTACTTTAAATGGTGCTGTAACTTTAGGTGACGCCGCAGGCGATGCCATTACTGTAAACGGTACTATTGGTTCTGACATCTTAATGTCACAATCAGGTGGTTCTAAGCCTCAGTTAAGAATGCTTAACTCAAACGCTGACGGTTTTGGAGCAGAAATTTTGCTCGAAAAACAATCTGCTTCAGTGGCAGACGGTGATGCTTTAGGTCAAATCACTTTTAAAGGTAAAGACGATGGCGACAACGCTCATAGCTTTGCTCAAATTAAAGGTGTGGCTACAGACGTATCAGATGGTTCAGAAGATGGTGCTATTGTATTCCAAGCAAACGGCGGCGGAACAGACGTTGAAGTCCTTACAGTAGGATATACGGCGGCTGGAGCAATCCAAATGAGAGCTCATACATCTTATACACCAAGTGATAACTTAGACCTTGCTACTAAAAGCTATGCGGATAACGCGGTTTCGGCGGCAGGTGATAACATCACTAAACTTAATACAAACGTAACTGTAACAGATACTGGTTCAGATGGAAAGATTGCTTTCACAACTGACGGTACTGAAGTTGGTTCATTTGATGGTGCTGTATTTACAGCGGCTGATTTATCAATTACTGGAAGCACACTTGCTTCAAGTGGTGCTGATGTTACGGTTGGTGATAACTTGATTATTACTGGTAACTTAACAGTTAACGGTACAACATCTACTACTAACTCAACTACAGTAACTATTGATGATCCAATCTTTACATTGGGTGGCGATAGTGCTCCTGGAAGTGACGACGGTAAAGATAGAGGTATTGAATTTAGATATTATGACGGAAGTGCTAAAATTGGCTACTTTGGTTATGATAACTCAGCAGATGCTTTTGTTTACTTAAAAGACGTTACTAACACATCAGAAGTGATGGCAGGTACGGCAGGTAACATTGTTGTTGGATCTGTAACTTCAGGTACTTTAACTGACGGTCGTGTTGTAACAGCTGGAACCAACGGTATCTTAGAAGATGGCGCTGGATTTACATATGACGGAACTAACGTAACTACTACTGGACAGTACATTGGTGCTGGTTTAGATATTAGTGGCGCTGGTGATGTTGGTGGAAACTTTACTGTTAACACTAACAAGTTTGTTGTTACAGCGGCGAGTGGTAATACTCAAGTAGCTGGTACATTAACTTCTACAAGTACTATTACAGCAGACGCTACAACATCTTCAACTTCGAACAATTCAGGTTCATTGGTTGTTAACGGTGGTGTTGGTGTTGCTGAAAACCTACACATGGGTGGAAACCTTGATACTGATGGTTCAGGTACATTTGGTGGAACATTAACTGCTTCGGCGGCCTTTGCGGCTAACGGTTCAGTAACTGTTGCTGGTTCACAAACTGTGGACATGGGTGCTAACAGAGTAAGAAATATTGCTACTCCGGCGGCGGCTACAGATGCTACTACTAAAGCATACGTTGATGGCTTAATTGCTTCAGGTACTACTAGATTAGCAGAAGGTAATACAACTGCTACTGTTTCTGATTCAGGAACAGGAAGTTTTGCTGTTGAAGTAGATTCAACTACTGTATTAACAGCGGCTTCAACTGGTGTTACTTTAACATCTGCTGTAGTTTCTGACTTAACAGACAATAGAATTGTTATTGCTGGTACTTCAGGAGCATTGGAAGATGCGGCTACATTTAGATTCAATGGTACAACTTTTGACATTGGAGCTTCAGGTAGTGAAACTTTCCAAGTAACAGTAGGCTCAGGTAATACTGTAGTAGGCGGTACACTTAACTCAACTGGTAAAATTACAGCGGCGGCTGATCTAGAAGTAGATGGTGCGGCAGTTTTAGCAACAGCTAAAGTTGAAGACCTAACTTCAGGTAGAGTAGTTTATGCTGGTACTGGTGGAGAAATACAAGATAGTGCTAATTTAACATTTGATGGTACAACTGTAACAACTACAGCTTTAACTGTTGACAATATCTCAATAGATGGAAATACACTTTCATCAGGCTCAGGCAAATTAATACTTGCTGGTGTGGCTGGACAAGAGATTGTTGTTAACGAAGCAAGTGCTGATGTTGACTTTAGAATTGAATCTGACAACGATGCTAACGCTTTTGTTGTAGAAGGTTCTACAGGAAACATTGGTTTAGGTACAGCAACTCCAACTACAGATGCTACATTACACATCTCTGCTACAGACTCTATGATTATACCAGTAGGTACAACGGCACAAAGACCGGGATCACCTGCTACAGGTATGTATAGATTCAACACTACAACTGGTACACAAGAAATCTACACTGGTTCTGAGTGGAACGCTGGTGCTGACTTTACAGTTATCACAGCTAACGCTTACAACGGTGACGGATCAGACACTACATTTACATTAAGCTCACAAGGTACAACTGCTACTACACTAGTTTCATTGAACGGTGTTGTACAGATTCCTACTACTGCTTATGCTGTAAGTGGAACAACTTTAACATTCACAGAAGCTCCTGCTGTAGGTGATGTAATTGATGCTAGAGTATTAACTACTACATCAACTATCACTGAAATGCAAGATGCTGATGCTGATACTAGCATAAGTGTTGAAGCAACTGCTGACGCTGACGAAATTCAGTTTACAGCGGCTGGGACAGCTATTGCTAAAGTTACAAGTGCTGGCTTTATACCAAACGTTAACTCCAACGGTTCAACAGGTTTTGATTTGGGTGCCTCAAACGCTCAATGGAGAGACTTGTATGTTTCCCAAGGATCATTATACGTTAACGGTAAAGAAGTTATCCAAGATGACTCAGGTACTATTACAATGGGTACTGACGCTAACCAAAACTTAAAAGTAGCGGGTGGTTCAGGATCAGGTATATTACAACTAGACGGTGGATCAGGTATCCAATTACTAAGAGCAACTACAATGGGCTCTGGTGTTGGTATCAATGCTCACGCTGATGATTCAGCAACTGGTGTATTATTACCAGATGGTGCTAAAGCGGCAAACGTTACTATTGTTGGTAATAGTGTTAAAAACGATGTTACTAATGAAAATTTAGTACTTCAATCAAACGGTAATGGAATCATTCAATTGAATGATGACGCTACTTGTACTGGAAACATGATTGTTTCAGGTAACTTAACTGTAAACGGTTCAACAACAACTGTTAGTTCAACTAACACAACTGTTGAAGATCCATTACAAATTTGGGCTACTGGACAGTCTGGTTCTCCTGCTTTTGACTCAGGTTGGGTCGTAGAGCGTGGATCAAGTGCTAACGTTGGAATGATTTGGGACGAAAGTGCTGATCAATTCGCGGCTATTAACACAGCAGAAGACGGTACAACAGCTGGTAACGTAACTATTTCTTCATATGCTAATATGAGAGTAGATACATTAACTGGTACAGCTACAGCGGCTCAATACGCTGACTTGGCTGAGTGTTACGCGGCAGACGCCGAGTATGCTCCAGGTACAGTAGTTGGCTTTGGTGGATCACATGAAGTTACAATGTGTGACACAGACGGCTGTAAGAAAATAGCTGGTATTGTTACATCTAATCCAGCTTACTTAATGAACGCTGAAATGGATGCTGAGAACAAATGTTCTGTAGCATTAGTTGGTAGAGTTCCTTGTAAAGTTACAGGAAAAGTATCAAAAGGCGACATGATGGTAAGTAACGGTAACGGTGGAGCAAGAGCTGAAGAAGATCCGAAAATGGGTTCCGTAATTGGTAAAGCATTAGAGGCATTTGACGGCGAAGAAGGCATGATTGAAATCGTTGTTGGCAGAATGTAAGCTAAACAATTTTTAATTGGAAAAGGGCGGCTTTATGTCGCCCTTTTTTTATGGTTATACTAAACCAATAAATAGTATTATCAACACAAGGATCGATAATTAATATTATGCTCGGAAACACTTCAAATAACTACGAAGGGCAGTTTTTCATAACATCAGTAAAATACGAAGGTGGAAAGCGCCAAGAAACACGTGAATGGATACCCAGAACAGTATACAACGATACTCATATGGGCTATGCTGTATGTATTGGCAATGGCGAAAGTAGAAAAAATTTTAATGTTAACTTATTAAAAAACCACAGAGGTGGACTACTAGGTTCAATGGCTTGTCAAACTTACGGGTGTAATGCTTTATATAGAAACTTTAGACCAGATTTTTTGCTTGGTTTAGGTAAAGATATATGTGAAGAACTAGCTAACGATACAGAATATTATGATAAACCGTATTCTCAAGATGGTATTGTATATTCATCAGCTGAACGTTGTTTAGAACATCCTGGTAAGTTTCATTTAATACCTCACAATGTAAGAATGAATGCTGGATCTCTTGCTTTATATTTGGCCGCTTTTGATAATCATAAAAACATATATATGATTGGTTATGAAGGGCAACACGGTGGTGAAGGATATAACAATAATTTATATGCTGGAACACCAGGCTATGCTCCAAAAACACACACAGGTAATAGCGAAAAATGGGAAAGAAATATGTGCAAAGTCTTTAGCGCCTATCCAGAAATATCATTTACTATAGTAGATAATAATATTAACGGGTATCCAGGTGACTACAACTGGTATAAAAATGTAAGAAAAATTACCTATGCTGATTTTATAAGCGAACTTGATTTAGGGTCGTTTAATCATCGCCCCACTGACTAATTAACGTTTTAATTTTTTCATTAATAGAATCTATATTTAAAGTTTGATATAACCCAGGGTGTAACGGCTTTGGAAAGTGATCAACATCTACCCAAGCATAGCCAACGTGTTCGTGATTTAGTTCAGGTATAAATTCATCTTCAACTATATTAACAAATGTTTCGTATATAAAGTTATTTTTTGTATGTGTGAATTTTTCAATTGGTATACTTTTAATAATATCCGGTAAAGAACCTAGTTCTTCTTCTATTTCTCTACACATAGCTTGGTAAACAGTTTCTTTATATTCTACTTTACCACCAACTAAGGCCCAATTAAATTTATATGTTTTAGTATTTCGAAGTACAAAAAGAAAACGTTTAGTTTTCCTTGACCAAAAGAAACAGCCTACGCCTACTAAAGGACTAGACGCCATTTTCCTGGCTCGTACTCCCCCTCGTAACTTTTTATCCATTTTGATCCGTCCCATTTATATTGAATTCCGGTTTTACTATTAGTTAGGTAGTGTGTTTCTGTTTTCATAGTTGAAGCATCAAACACTACACTCCATTTAATGCCGTCGTACTGTACTACATCGTTCGCTGAGGCTATCAAATCTTCGTTATTAGTGCCCTTCCAAGCATCAGCACCATCTACATTACCCGTAGCACCTATCTCCTTAATAAGGAGGTATCTTTGCCCTGTTAAAGGCGCCACTAGTCCTGAGTTTGGTCCATTCTTTTGAGGATCAACAATAGCATCTAAGGCAGGTAGAGAGTTAGTAGGAATAGTATCAGCATCTACTGTAAACAGTAGTATACCGTCGTCTGTAGGATGATGTGCTACAGTACCAATTATTTCAGTACCTTCAACATCTGTAGAAAAACGTAACTGACTAGTACCATTAGCAAGTGTGGCTTGTCCTGCACCTATCAATTGTCCAAAATTATTGACAACAGTTTTCCATGTAGGTACTTTTTGTACTTTAGGTTTACTTACAACTTCAGTAAGTGCTACATTACCACCAGTTTCTACTGTGGCATCTGCCGCATCGATTAATTGTGCTTGACCATTTAATAGTATTACTCCGTATTGGTCTGGAGTCATATGAACACGGTCGCCGTATAATAATCCCATATCAAGGTCTTTAAGTGTTCCTGAATTATCATGTATTCCTGATAATATAGATCTTACAACACCTAATTTTTTAACTTTAGCAGGTAAACTTAACCATATAGGCATACTAAAATTAAGTGTAGCAATATCTATTTGATCTTCTGTACCTGATGGTATACTTCTACTTGTAAATGACTGTCCAGTAAGTTCAACATAACTTAAACTTGTCCAATCAATGTAATTATCTGTACTTTGTATTTCCATATCTGGATTAAACAAAGTTAAAATCTGTTCTAGTAATTGTAATTTTGTTTCTGTATTAGAAGTCCATATATCGACATTCATGTTTAATCTGTAAGGTGTAGGCATTTGACGTTCTACTGTATAAGCCTGTCCTTGCTGTTGAGTATATGCTCCTGTATTTTGATCTACTCCTCTAGTACGAACTTGTAATTTGTCAATGTGACTAGGTTGTTGCATTCTTTCTCTATCATATTGTAGATCTGATATGTAACAAGTCATAAGAGGAACTGTAGGTATTCCGTTTTCACTATTATGTTTCATAATAGCAGATGCTTGTCTACTAGCATCACCATAACGTACAGGTACTTGATAAAGTGTTACGTTTCCGTCCCTATCTTTACCAAATTCGACTTGATAATGAGAAAACATTCTAACAAATTGTAAAATAAATCTGCGAATTTGCTCATCATAGAAAAAAGTTTTCATTATTGATTTCCTTGTACCACATTAATAAGGTCTTGTACTGTTTTTATGTTACTACCTTCTTCGTCTGAAATTTTTACATTTAAAGTTTCTTCAACTTTTATTATTAATTCGAGAGTGTCAAAGTCATCAGCACCTAAATCATCTACAAGATGAGATTCAGGTTTAACATCATCTACTTCTAAATAATCAGAAACTATTTTAATTACGCTTTCCATATTAATCCTCCTCTGGTTCAAGTGCTTTACTTAATCCAGTTTTACCTGATTGTGATTTTCCTTTGTTATCAGCATACGTTCCTGTGTAGTTGATAAATGAATCTCTTTGTGAATCGCCGGTTCCATCAAGTTTAGTTCTAACAGCATCTTCAACTTTAACCCAACGTACACCATCATATCTAAATAATCTATTAGGCATATAGTCAAGTCTTAGTACATAAGAACCTTCTCTAGGATCAGTTGGAAACTGTATAGCAGGAGTAACTGGAAAACCATTTGGTGCTAGTCCGTCGCCTGTTAAGTAACCACCAGTCCAACCACTGCCTCGAGGAGTTATTAAAGTTTCATCTGCTCCAGTCTTAGTTGAACTTGCTTTTGCATTACTATCATCAGCTGACTTACCTTTTGGATTTGCTGGTGACCCATCTTTATTAGTTGGCACAACATAATATTTTGTTGTATCATATCCTGACTTAGGAACATATGATTCAGCTTGTTGTATAATTGCCTGATTAACTTCTAATTCTTTTTTATATGTAGATAGTAAACTTTTTAAGCTACTACTGTCATCTTTAGAACCAAGTATGTCTCTGTATTCTTGTCCGTCAACCATTGGAGTAGCTTTAACTCTCCATAAGTGTGGATACCAAGTTGGACTAAATCCTTCTGCTGACCTAGCCGCATCTTGTACAACATAATATCTAGCTAGTGAACCACTTAATGATTCGTCTAGAGGATGAAAGTCTTTTAAATGTGGTAATTCTAAAACATCACCACTCATTAGTTTTCTTCCTAACGTATCTATCATGTCGTTCATGTGGAAGTTAATAAAGAGTGTGTCGTTAGCTAAAAATAAACCAAACTGTGTTAAATCAAAATCAATATCTTGTACATTATAGATACCTCTTAACTGATATACACTTTGATCATACTTTCTATCTCTATTTTCTAGAAATAATAAGTCTTGAATACGATTTTCTGTAATAGTATCATATTTGGGTTGGGTACTGTCGCCAGCCGCCTGTTCAAATGTACCTAAATACTTGTGAATGTTTACACCGGTACCTCCGATAGTAAACATTTCTCTGATTCTATTATCATGAAAACTATAATCAAATGTTCTTTGAGGTTTCCATAGTGAGATTCTTGGCATATTTTTTCCTATTCTACGATACTATTATTTATCGGTTGACAAATTTCCTTGTGATGTTATACTCATACAATAATAAGTGTGTTTTGTCATAAATCACACAAAATTTTAAAACCTTTATATATAAGCAATACAAAGGAGAACAAACTTGGGATTAACAGCAATAAACGGGCAACGAAAGAGAAAAGCCAAAAGAACGGTTAATAGACGTACATCTGATAAGTCGTTAGAGCCTAAATGGGAAGGTTGGGAAGAACTAACTGGAGAACAATATCATCGAAAGAGGGTATGGTCCCATGAATGGTACTATAGAGAGTACAAATCTTCTGATCTTTACCCATTTGCTTTTGCTTGGATGGGACAGAATGGCTATTCAAAAGATGATATTAAAGCGGCCAAGGCCGCAGATCACTTTGTTATCAGTTCAACTGCCGCAATATTATGCCGTATGTTACTACAAGGTATGCCAGATTTTAATCAAAAAGAAGATGACTATTGGCAAACTTGCCCAGGCACAACAGGAAATGTAAGACCTTGTAGTGAATGGATTAAAGTTAGAATTGCTGAAGCTATTGAAAAAGGTAAAATTAGTTTAAAAGAAAAAAAAGTTGAAGAAAGTAAGCAATTAAATACTCGAGTCCCAACAATTCAAGAAAGATTACAAGCCGCGGCCATGCAAATGTCGTATCCTTTAGATGATATAGTTGAACAACCTATAGAACAAATAGATTTAAAAACTTTTAGTCCTCTTAATGAGTTAAAGAAAGTAGGTGCTAAACCTAATCATGCTAAAATTATTAAAAACTTTTATGATGGAGAAATGTTAGAACTAGAAGAATACTTAAACCCGCCTTCAGCTACAGCTAGAAAGTCTATGTCAGAGCAAGAAGTAGATTGGGCTGACCAATTACAAGAGTCTTATGCTATCTACTCAAAAGATGATATTAAAAAGAAGCATAAAGTTTTAAAGGCAGTATGTGATGCTTGTGATATGGTAATAGCACAAGGTAAACTTACAAGGAAACCTCGTAAAGTAAAACCAAAGAGTGCTGAAAAGCTAGTATCAAAAATGAAATACAAGAAAGAAGATGAAAAATTATCTCTTGTAAGTATTGATCCTATTGATATTATTAAAGCAGAAGAGCTTTGGACATATAATACAAAGACTAGAAAACTAGGACATTATGTTACTAGTGTAGTTGATCCACAAAAACAAAAACGTGATGGCACTGGATTAGAAGCAAAAGGAACTACACTAATTAGGTTTAGTGAAAATGAAAGTATTGCTAAAACACTTCGTAAGCCTATAGAGCAACTTGCTGAGTTTAAAAAATGTGGTAAAATACAACGTAAAAAGTTCTTTGAAGCCATTAAAACAACTGAAACAAAGCTAAACGGTCGTATTAATCCTGAAACAATCCTCCTGCTAACTAGCTAAATACTAGTATAAAAGTAGGAACAAAATATGGCAAACACCGAACTTCAGACTGAAAAACAAAAACTCATAGACTTTGTACGTTATAGCTTAGGTGATGGCATGGTAGATGTGGAGTTAGATCCACAGCATTATGATATTGCTTTTAACAAAGCGACAGATGTGTATAGACAACGTAGTTCAAATGGCGTTGAAGAAAGCTATGGCTTTTTAGAATTAGTAAAAGATACACAAGAGTACATATTACCAAGTCAAGTAACAGAAGTAAGACAAGTATTTCGTAGAACAATAGGCTCCAGTCAAGGAGATGGTTCTAATATGTTTGAACCATTTGAAGCAGGGTATGTTAATGTTTACTTAATGCAGGCTGGACGAGTTGGTGGCTTGGCAACTTATGAGTTATTTTCACAGTACCAAGAACTAACAGCTAGAATGTTTGGTGGACACATTAACTTTACTTTTAATCCTGTATCTAAGAAATTAACAATCGTTAGAAAAATTAATGAAACTGGCGAAAGTATATTGCTTTGGTTATACAATTACAAACCAGACGTAACACTTTTAAAAGATCATAGAACTAAACCTTGGATATATGATTACACAAAAGCACAATGTAAGTATATGCTAGGCGAAGCTAGAAGTAAATTTGCCACAGTAGCTGGTCCACAAGGTGGTACTAGTATGAATGGTGATGCTTTAAAACAAGAAGCGGCCGCTGAAATAGAAAAACTAGAACAAGATTTATTAAACTATACAGAAGGCGGATTGCCGTTAAGTTTTGTTATAGGTTAATCTCATGGATTTAATCCAAGCCTCATTAGTAGCTGAAAGATGTCAAAGAAATTGGG
>MDSV01230654.1_pt1 | contig 20396 bp, 15 predicted proteins | sample 810851 | NCBI WGS metagenome assembly MDSV01 (sample SAMN05326640, study PRJNA326480) | marine metagenome | isolation source: seawater | place: Atlantic Ocean: North East | collected 2012 | reverse complement strand
CATGTAAGGAGCGTATGCGTACACAGAGGTGTAATTGACATTACTTCCACATGGCGAGGTTTGGTTACCGCCCGTTCCACCACCATCGGAATCTTCAGTAGAATCACGGCAACCGTCTCCATCCGCATCAGTAGTATTGGAAGAAATCCATCCAAGTTCACCCTTCGGACACGAATCATACCCATCGGAAACACCGTCGTTGTCATCGTCAGAATCTTCGCTAGAATCACGGCAACCGTCGGAGTCATAATCAGTTGAGTTTGTTGATGTCCAACCAAGACTACCAACTGGGCAACTGTCGAATGCATCGAGTATGCCATCGCTATCGTCATCGAGGTCTTCGTTGCTGTCTTGGCATCCATCGCTGTCATGGTCAGTGTAATATGATGAGGTCCAGCTTGAATTTCCGTTTGGACAAGCGTCGACATAATCGTATATCCCATCACCGTCAGAATCTGTAGTGTTGTTTGAGAACATGACAATGTTTGAAAAATCCAATTCAGTATTGCGTTCCTCACCAGGTATCTGGTTCAAGTGGCCTGTGAAGGCTTGCCCCAATAGGAGGAGCATGAACAGGAGTGCTACTGGCGTTAGAGGCTTAGATTGCATGCCACTGCGAAACTACCACAGTTTAAAGAATAATAGCCTACACTTGGAATCCATGAATTAATGCGTAATGAATATAATTGTATTCGGGGTGAATATTTTTACGCTTTTGAGAAATAAATTGAGAAATTATCACTCCAATCGACAGATGTCGCCTTGAACCATTCCTCGGGAGAATCGTATGCATCGGTATGTGGATTCTTTCTTTTTTGCTTTGCACGTTGCGAAATAAGTTTCCAAGCAGTCTTCGAACCAATGCCTGGTATCGCTTCAAGCTGCTTTTGGGACACCTTTTCAGCATCCATACCAATCTCTACTCCGGTAATTGAACGTGCACCGTGGCCTGTGACGATGATTTGGGATTGTGTTTCCAGCGGTATGTGGTATTCCACTCCTATGAGGATCGGATAGGCGCCAATTTGACGACCGAAAGTGACTCCAGAATTCCCTCTGCATTGTTCCGCAGTATGCTCTTCTGTTAGGTGTGAGGGAAGTCGTGTACGCCCATCGTGAGCCTCCCAATGCACATCGGATAAAATATTACCCAAGGGGAATAATTCTTCGAGCAACGGGCCATCAATTGTATCGCGAACTTGATTTTTGAACATGCTAAACTGTTTTTGAGGAATCTCTTGGAAGCCCTTTCCTTCAACCTGGCGTATGTTGATTCGACGCAGTAAGAGACCTTCTCTGCGAATATCATGCAGTAAATCAAGATTCATTTGGTATGTCGATTCTGTTTCACCGTTCAATCCAGCAATAAAATTCAGTCCAGGAAGCAGTTTTGGAAGTCCTCTATCGCCTCGCTCTGCGCCATATTCGTTGATCAATTGAATTGCAGATTTCAGTTGCCTTGGGTCACAGTTGAGCCAATTTGCTTCGTGAACACTGGGGTCCGCCGATTCAAGCCCGAATGACAACACTGCTCCATCGGAAAGTGTTTCTACGAGTGTTTTGGTTATCTCTTCGGACGGCTCAAGATTTTCAGCAATAATGGATGGATTGCCGTTATCGGTATGCAGAATTCCCATCCGTTCATCGTCTCGCAGTCCGTGCAACAGTTTGGCAATTGGTTCAGGGTTCGGAACTGGATACTCCAATTCCTTGACTCCATCCGCCATGTAGGTGTAGGTGTCGGTCATGCCCCCGAGACGAACATGTTGGACGCCAACATCATGGGCTCTTCGAACCTCTTCGATAATATCTTCAGGGGTTCTCCAAATCGGTACACCTTTCTTTGGTTCAATACAAAATTTACATCCTCGCTTGTATCGAACACACCCTTGATACACTTCGACTTCATACGTTAGTGGACCCTTTTTTTCAAGCGTACCCAAATCCGGATGGTCTGTTACGGCCTTACTTTTGGCACCAGCTTGTGCCCACTGCGTCCATTGTTCAGCGTTTCGACGAGTGTGCTTCCATGTCCCAGTCTTCAGATATGTGTGCAGCGTTGCATCGGTGTCTTGAACCGCTAAGAAGAGGTTTTTTCGCAGTGGCGTCCAACCTTGTTGCTTCCAACCTCGTATAGCCCATCCTCCGAACAACGAAGGTACGCCTTCGGGAAGGTCGCGAATGATGTTTCGTGTTTCTTTCAATGACAAAGGAGTTCCACGCAGGTATTTTCCAGGCACCACCGCACCCGCTATACATGCAAATCCTTCGATATTTGCTAGACGACGTTTTGCCCAACCTTCTCCATTCATTCGAACAGATGCTCTCCACTGGTCGACGGTGAGGTATTCGTATTCGATATTCGACTGTTCAAGCACACCGCACAAATAACGAATGTGGAATCCGACATAGGGCGGTACACCAAAGGCAGCAGGTTCGTCTTCATAGCCGTCAAGAATCAACCACTTTGGGGATTGCTGCTCGACCATAGTAACCAACCTCGAGTTGGTTCACTTCAATCCTTCTTCTGTCTGCGGCGTCGAGGGCGTTTCTTTGCATCCTCTTCTTCCTCGCGGAGTGCTTGAAGTTCTCGAGATGATTTTCCACCACTTCCGCTCGAACCGCGGCCACCGCGATTGTTTCCTCCCTTACCTTTGGCTTGAGAGATGTCGACTTTGATTCGACGACCGAGGAGTTCCGAACCGTTGAGTTTCGCAACAATTTCTTCGCCCTTGTCCACTTCTTTGATAAACGCGAATGCAAAGCCCTTTGGTTTTCCATCACCGCTTGTTGCAATGACAAGGCCGTTGATGGTTGCTAACCCTTCAAACATAGCCCGGATGTTTTCTTCGGTTGCTTTGAAGGGCAGGTTGCCAATGTAAAGTTTGAGTCCCTCAGGGTCTTTACGCTTTTCTCGCTTGCCTTTCTTGTCATCGCTATCGGCGTCTCGCACGCCAATTTTGCGGCCATTAATCTTGTGCCCATTGAGTTTTTCAATAGCGGTATCTGCTTGTGATTTTTCAGAATAGGTGACGAATCCAAAGCCTCTGTTCACACCGTTATCGTCGGTGAGAACGATACAGTCGGTCATATCTCCATGCTCTGCAAACAGGGCACGAAGTTCCTCAGTTCCAACTTCACGAGGGAGACCACCGACAAACAATCGACATCCTGGGGCATTACGAGGGCGACGTCCTTTGCCGCCTCCTTCGCCTTCAAATCGGAAATAGGTGCGCTCTCGACCGTCTTCACGAACATCAGCAGCGATGAACGTTGCTCGCCCAGCAGGGCCCTTTCCAAACATGGCTTCTGCGGCTGCTCCCCAACGCTTGCCCGAATTGTTGAGTGCGCTTGCACCTTGGTCCAGTTCAGCCCATCCAGCACCGAAGTTGTCAGCTAACGCACGATAGGATTGATAACTGCAACTGGGACACTGAACGTTCCAATCACCGTCAAGTTCTGCAAACAACGTATCGCCGCATGAAGGGCAAATGGCATGAAGAACACCACAATCATTACGATCACGGAAACTGATTCGAAGAACGGGAGAGACTTCTTTGACTTCTGCACGGCAGATGTCTCGTCGCCGAACCGCATCTGCAGTTTGATGCATGTATCGGTCAACAAGTCCAGTAACATGGAATTGTCCGTAGAGATGTTCGGGCAAAACACTTCCTGGTTTGCCTTCAATACAGATGACTTGCGCTTCTCCATTTTTCTCATTGAGTTTGACGATTTCACAAAGAACAGTATCTCCAATTTCAGGAGTAACGATTTCTTTTTTGGCAGCGACAACAGCTTTTCCATCTTGGATTGAAAACATCCCAGTAGCAGTCGCAAGAATTGTTCCGTTGACTTCAATGGTTCCTTCTCCAGCCTCGCATTCAGCAGAGGTTGATACTTGTGTTCCGGGGGTGACGAGGCTCGGCGTCATGTTTTTCATTCCTGTAGCAAACATGGCCCGATGTAGGTCGCATGTTGTTTCGCTTGATTGAACCGGTGTGTTCACCCCTTTTCAACCCCTCATACGGAGTGGTTGACTTATTCTTCAGCATCTTCGGGTAATCGTGCATCTCCTGGGCGATGGAATCGCCAGCACAGTACGGTAGTAGCCGCCTTTCGCTTCACATGGTGTTGATAGGTTGCAGGGAGACGGAAATTTGTTTCAAGAATGGCTTCGGAATCGTATCCAAAATCTCGCGCCAGGCCTTGCAAATGCTTTGATTGAGCACTGTGAAGAACGTGAACGACTGGTGCCCCCAAAGAAAATGCAAATTCAAGCAAAGGTCTGTCTGCCTTAGGTGTTTGAACTCCCCAAGGAGGATTCATTACAACGAGGTCTGGTATGGCTTTTGGACGCTGAGTCTCGCTTGTGATGTGTTGATGAATCACGGTCGAAGTTCCCGATGTTTGTTGGCTGATTTTCACAGCGTTTTGTTTGGCAACATTCACGACATTGAGGTCGGATTCTATCATCGTAACATGTGCTGCATCAAGCAACAAACAACCGCAACCCAAGATGCCGTTTCCGGCTCCAAGGTCAAGCACATTCTTTGCTTCCAGGCCATCAAGTTGGTCGATTCCAAGCAGCCAATATGCGGCAAGATCTCCTTCTGTGGCGTACTGTTCAAGTTCGACTGATGTACAGGGGTGAGGTGATAATTTTGACAATTCGATTGCCAAATGTTTGGGCCGCATTCCAATCACCAGCGTCGCTGTTGATTGTATTGATTTTGATTAAATTGTTGTTGCTGCAATTGTTGTTGAAGTTGTTGCTGTTGTTGCTGTTGTTGGGCGAGCGCTTGAGCTTGTAGGCGTAAGAAATTGATATGCTCAGCTTCCTGTCGGAGTCTTGCAAGCAGTTGTTCACCGGGTTGTTGGCTACCGCAAAACCTGCAGAAACGAATGCCATCTTGATGTTGTTGACCGCAACTGATACAGAATCCCATGTGTCTGCCTCCAAGTTACCCTACTGTTGAATCAACTTGAACCTTCTCATTCCATGGCAGCCAGTTCAAGGAAAACAGGCCAGGTTTCGAATCCCGCCGCAGAAGCACGCTCAGTAATGCTATCCCAGCGAGGGTCGTCCATCATGTCGGAGGGTTGAACACCCGCTGCTAAAAGACCTGTAACCAATTCTCTAAACTCCTTTTCAATTTCTGACATTTCGGGTTCTGGCTCCGGTTCGACTTCTGGAATCGGTATACTTTCTGATGCAGGAATCATCGCTGCCTCATCTGGAGTTTCTTCAACCGGTTCGGGGATGTTGTCTTGCTTCGGGGCAGCACCGGGGGGCAGGGGAATGAATGCATGTTCAGCAACCGGTTTTTGCTCTACTACAGGAGGCGTGCTTGGCGGTAGTGCAACATTTTCTTGTTCCTGTAATTCGGTATCACTGGTCATTTCAGCAAGCATATTTGATGAGAAACCGTCCATCATGTCATCCATATTTGCTGCAGGGTCGGCTGCCTCAGAAGTGACGATTGGAGTTGGTTTTTGTGAAGCGGGAATTTCGGTAATTGTCGGCTTCTTTTCAAGACGTCCAACACCAAGAACTTCTGCTTGCTGTCGGGCCAGTTCAGCAGCTTGTCGCCTTGGAAGGCTGACGAAACATTTCCCAGGAATCGAGTTAGGAGGAAAAGGAAGATAGTACTTTTCAAGAGCAGGAAGAGAGGGATGACGAAAACAAAGAATACGTTGCGTTTCAAACGAGCGTTGCGACGGTAGATTCATGGAGAAAGGCACTGACACAATTTCGATTGATGAACGCAACCAATTTTCGTTGGTGATGAGATGCTGCATCCATGGACCTAGATCAGGGCTGGATAAATCGACAAATTGAAACGATGCATCTCTTGGATTAAAGCCTTGTTTTTCCAATAATTGGGCCTCTTGTCGAGGCCTGTGAAATACAGTAAGAACCGGTTGTCCGTGTTCGACCATGTCTCCGTGGAGTTCCATTATTTTCCGCTCTTTACGTGGACACATCAGTAAAACCAGCATTCTTGCTGCTTTTTCATCCCAAATCTCTCCCCATCGAGATACGGCCTCGGTGGTAAGTTGGCCAATGGTCATGTCGGGAATCAATGCTGTTATACCCATGCTCGCACCGTACCGAGGGAACCGTCGATGCATTTAGGCCTACTGTAGAAACATTATCGCTCAGGAATTCGGTCTTCGATGATTGCTTGCTCTGCCAACAAAAGAGTCCCACCGGAAGCCCCTCGAATTGTATTGTGTGAATATGCAGAAAACACGAGATTGTGTTGGCCTTTGACCTGTACATTACCGACGACAACCGCCATTCCTGTTTTGAGCGATTGACTCGGAAGTGGACTGGATGAGAATTGAATGCCGTCGGACCATAGGTGGTTGTCGACGTCGATTTCATCAACCAAATGTATCGGCCGAAGTGGTGTGCTGGGGCAAAGCTTGAGTTGTTGACTCCAATCGTGATTTTTCAGAGCCAAGATGATTTCTTGTTGTGTAATGGGTTGTTTGAATTCCACTTCGACAAAAACTTGGTGTCCATCACGACGTCCGATTCTTTGACACTTGACATCGACTTCAATTGTGGCAGGAACGATACCGTCTTCACCTCCTTCTCCCATGACATGGAGAAATTCTTGAACGACTTTTTCCGCTTCACCCGGAATCTCCGGATTTGGATATCCATTACGAGCATCTTCATCCTCGAGCAACTTCCACCCGGCTCCGGAAAGCGCCTGTTCGCTACGCATACTGACCTTGATGACATCCCATTGACGTAGTGCTGCGATTGGAACGGCCATAGGCACAAGTGTGCAATTCGTTGCGCATGCATGCATACCTTTGGAGGAATTAAATTCCGACATGTGTTCTGAATTGATATCAGGAATGACCAAAGGTATACCCAATTCCCTTCGAAAAGAACTCGCATTCGAAAAGACTGCAATACCACAGTTGACCAGCACCGGTTCAATTTGGTTGGCAACATCGCTTGGTAAGCATGAAAAGGCAACTTCAATGCCCAGAGTCTGCAATTCTTTGACAAAAGATTCACCGAGAATCTCCAAAACTTGTACTTGAGGGAGCGGTGGTCGTTCTTGTTCAAGTCTCCATGGAATTTCATCCAAAAACTTTCCCGCACTTGCAGCGCTGCCCCCAATTGCAGCCAACTCAAACCATGGATGGTTTGCTAGCCGTTGTTGCATTCGTTGCCCAACAAGACCCGAAGCCCCCAGAACAACAGCGGGTCTGCGTCGCATGAGTACTGCTCTCAATGGAAAGATTTGAGTTTGTCTCTACCGGATGTTGAGATTTCCGTCTTCAATTCGGTTTTGGTGAGGGGTTGTGAACACCCGTCGAACCAATAATTTTCGGAAAATATTCCACCCATCCTTCACTGAACCAAGTTTTGCTTCACCGAGGCGTTTACTGTAGCGAATCGGTATATGTGAGATTTGGAGCTCTTCTGCCGCACATGAAGTATACATCTCTGCTTCAATTTCAAATCTCATGGAATTAAGTTTGAGCATAGAGATGCTCTGTTTTGAAAATGCCCAATAACCTGAACACAGGTCGTTCATAGGTACGCCGTACAATGCGACGGCAATCCATGTCAATATGTGGTTTCCAAAATAATTGGTTCTCGTCATCGCATCAGGATCCATTGCTCCCCTTAACCGATCACCGACCACAACATCTGCTTGCTCAAGTTTCTTTAGCAATTTTACCATTTCCTCGGGGTGGTAGGTCCCATCGGGGTCAAGCATGACCAAAGCATCGTATGATTCTCTGAGGAAGTGAAGAAATCCTAATCGCATTGCTGCTCCCTTTCCTTTGCCCTGTTGATGAATAAATTGACATTTGTGTTCAAGTGCAATTTTGGAAGTCAAATCATCGCTACCTCCGTCGACGACCAGTACTTTCGCATCCCATCCCGCCTGCTCCAATTTTTCGTACGGCACTCGCGGTAGGACCTGACTCAAACCTTCCTCTTCATTGAGAGTCGGAAGCAGAATCATGACTCGCTTCATGATACTTCCATCGTCACAAAGGTTTTCATCGCTTCGCCTACAATACGGGATTCTGCTTGATTTCAATCCAATGAAGACGAATTCCGGTTGAATCGAGTAAAGCATCCCCTCGGCCGGACAGCCCGAGAGGGTTCAGCCAATGCGAATTTTCGGTTTTACCCAACCAATTCAGTTCAAGTTCTCCAGCCGCCCCAACAAATTCTTCCTCGAAGCACAACGAATTCCATCCAGTGGTTAGGGAGAACGATTCTTGCGACGAATTGGACAGAGTCGAGATTTGGATGTCAACGTTATCGACCTTTCCGATTGCTTCTAAACCAACGCACATGGTTCCAATACCGGTTGATTGGGACTGAAATTGGACCGAGGCTGAACTTCCTTCTTCTATGAATGCTCTTTCCTTTCCTATGTTAATCGGGTCACGAAATCGGTGCTCGATCCAAGGGTCGACTCGTACCGAACAACTTTCTGAACAACTCGATAAATCAAAGGTTGAAAAGTGGGATACAGGTGCTCGCCCTGTTGAATCAAGTTGCCACATAACGCTGCCTTTTACTTCATAAATTGGAATCCAATACGGTGATTGAGCAAGCACCCAACCTACTGTTCCCAAAGGTGATGAAAGAGCATGTGTGATGTTGAGCTCCAGTATCTTGGCTATTGAATCTGAAAATACGGCAGAAGTTGCCTGAGACTGTATGCTTTTTTCAACCTGAATTAATCCAAGAGAAGGAATACTTGTCGTTTTCGCTCTCCCATCATGCTCAATAACATATCCCCAATGCGAGTTTTCTGTGTAAATTATACTTCCATCCGGGAGTGTTGAAATGTGTTCAAAGACCTCAAAGTCTCCTGATGAGTATGCCTTTAATTCTTCATGCTGAGACACCTGTACGAGGATGGCATTTCCTGCAACAACGCCGATGAGGATGCTCACTGAAAGAGCCGCTGTCATGTACCTGTGCATATGTGGGTCCCAACCAACTGTAAGTAGGCTTCTTGTCTCCTCCAAAGTTGTAAGGCATGTTGCATCGCTCCACCACAAGGCAACCAGCGCTACTAATGGGATGTGAAATGCATGCAGTCCCATTGAGTACAGAGTATAGGATAGAAGCGACAGGACTGGGATTTGTTCAAGGCCCTCAACAAGATGGATTGCGGTCAAAATCCACAATCCGGTAAACCATGCAATGAGCAGCCGCCCTTCGATTGTTTTTCGCAACATCCAACCACTGCACAGACCGATGATGAGCAATATACCGTTGTACATCAGCATGGGCCGCCCTCCTTGCCAGCCGTATTCTGCAAAAACGGCTGCATCCAGCATTCGTGGAGCGAGAATTAACAACGCTATTGCTGCTGCAACGGTGAGCAATATTGAACTTGCCAACAAGAGTTTCTTGATGTTCTCTCCGTATGTTTCATTGAGGCTCAGTCCAATCAAGAGATGGGCCATCATGAACATTCCAAGGTAAGTTGCTCCAGTTGGATGAATGAGCATTACACACAAGAATGCTAATACAAAACCAGTGGTGTGATGTTTTCCTCTTGTAGACGTTGGTCTTAAGAGCACCAGCAGTCCAACAACAAGACCAAGTTGACTTGCTACCGTTGGGTATCCTGAATCAAATGTTTTGGCAAAAAGACCCGCGCCTAGGGCCACGGCCAAAATTGCATGTGCACCAGCGCCATGTCGGTCCATTGCTCCACCAATTCCCAATATGAGAGCGGCTAGACTGTAGTGGCCCAAATGAAAAACAGCTGTACTCGATGAAAGATTAAGCGACTCCTGCAGCCATGCTGCTAAGGAAGGAAATGCTGGAGGGTAGGTCCAGAATCCTGTGTTGGTACCAGAAAGCGTCAGGTCTCCGACCAATGAAATTCGTTGAGTCAGTGTCGAAAAGCCAATCCAGTCGACTCCAAACGGGATATCAACAAGAAATGGTAATGACAGACAACTTACCACAATACTTGCAGCAAGACACATCATCCACGGTTTGCGTTGGTTTTGCAACCATCTTTGTGCAGCGACTTCATCGCTTATTTTTTCATCAACTTTACCGTACACTTCACCGTGCATGGCCCGTTCCAACTTTTGCCAAGAAGTGAGGGTTTTTTTGGAACTTGTTTTGCGACGAATCTGAACAATTGCAATGGTGTTCAAGAGCAAAAGAATGGCCGACATGAGCCCCCATGTCCATAAACCACTCAGCAAGACAAGACCAGAAATTCCGTATGCTAAAAGCAAACCTAAGGCCGGCGAGAGAGCAATCTTTCGAGTTCTATCTGCACTTGCATCCAAGACTCGGCACAGTGCGTATCCAGGCAACACAGTCACCATCAGCAAAAGAGTCGCTGACAGGAACATGAACCCTAATTTGGCACCTAGGTATTCATTGTTCGGCTAACAATCATATGAAAGAAGCCGGTCAGAACAGTATGGGCAAAGTTCCGCTGGGTTTCCATCCAGTCATCCATCTGCCGGATGAATATTGGGTGTATGATTTTTCCAAAGGACCACAATCAGATTTTGATAATCCCTTTGCCTTCACAATTGGCAAGTTCGACGAGACTCGTCCAGGAATGTACACTACGCCACTGTTTGGCGGGGTTCGAAATCACCACGTAGGGCTCGACATCGGTGCACCAATTGATACTCCCATTTTCGCTTTTGCAGGCGGAACCATCCATTCATTTGGAGTAAATTCTGAAGACGGCTCGTACGGTCCAACAATCATAACGCATCATCAAGTTTCGTTGCCAATAAGCGTTGGTTCTCCTCATCACGGCCCACTTCAAGACATTTGGGTCTTGTACGGCCATCTTTCCCATGACAGTTTGAATGGACTTTACGAAGGTCGAGAATTCGTAGCAGGCGAACAATTGGCCGCTATTGGGGATGAGAATGAGAACGGTGGTTGGCCTCCTCACTTGCATTTGCAAGTATCCGTGAAGAAACCTGTGCACAACGATTTACCTGGTGTTGTTCGTGGCGATGAACGCGAATCAGCACTGAAAGAATTCCTTGACCCACGACTGCTTGTAGGTCCTGTTTATTGAACCGATTCAAGATGTTCTTTCAATGCTAGAATAGGTCCAATTGTAACAGGGTCCTTCCCTTTCAAAAGGGCAAGAGCAATGCTAATCCAATCCATGAGTATGCACAGGTGAAGCAGCGATTCCAAGAGTGTATTTCCCTCGCCAGCTATTTTCCATGCATAATCTGTTGCAGCGTGTGCAATCATCCAATCCATCCGCTTGGAAACTTGTCGGTGCATACCTTGCCACGTCAGTAGAAGTAGGACATGCTCGATTGCCGAATCGTCATGTTCAGTGCCGAATCCACCCCAAGCCACACTTTCGTTATGGTTCATTTCAGGTATCACTCCTATGCGTGCAAAGCGTGCAGAATTTTCGTTTAATTGATTCTTGAATCGGTTCAATGCTGGGTGTAATTCTGTAGGTCCAAGAAGGGCAATTGGTCTTTCAAGCATGCACAGAGCCAACTGTGCAACATCTCCTTCAGGGTCGTTCAGTATGTCGAAACCTTCGCTTGCCGCTTGCAATCGTTCAAGCATTGCTTCATCGCTCCCTTCAACAGGTATGGGTAGAACGCCAATGTTTCTCAACAAGCCTAATTGGCGGCTAAAAATATGGCCAAATGCAGTTCGAGGAGGTTGGCCACCGGGCGAGGGAAGCAGGAAACAGTTCGGATATATTTCACAAAGGCCCGAAAGAATTCCTCCCGCAGAAATTACCACGACAGTTCCTTCTGCTTTGAGCGCAATTTCGGTCGCTTCAAGCGTCTCTTCAGTATTTCCACTATGTGATGTAGAAAGCACAAGCCATCGAGCATTCCACCATGATGGGAGAACATAATCGCGCTGGAGAATGACCGGAATTTTTCCATGAAAACTGCACAGGGCTGAGAGGAAATCTCCACCTGCTGCAGAACCTCCCATCCCCAAACAAAGGATTCCATCCCATTGCGTTCTGGAGAGTTGTTCCATCCAGGGTAAATGTTCTGGAGTTGAATGTGAAAGACCCTTTTTCAAGTCCTGAACAAAGGCTCGTGTAAAGCCAATCATGCCTTGCGAGTCAAGCGCTTCAGCCAAATCGACCAAACCCACATCGGATTGGTTCGAATCGTTGCCCGTCATGGAATTAGAGGACTGCTTAACCTTCATATTCCCTTCCCTCCGTCCTCATCATCGCACCCGAGTTTGTGCAACGCAAGCCATTCACCGTCAATACGAGCAAGCCGAAGTTTCTGCCGAGGTACATGATCCCATGCGACACGAACCTCATTCATGTTCCAGTTGGTAGGATCGAGAAATTCTGCGACGGATGAATCTTCTGTGATGATGTCAACGCAAACATGGTCTTTCATTTGAGACACGACATTGGCCGATTCTAAATCACGCCACGTCGCTCCTGTTCGTTCTTGACGGTCAACCCTCGACATAATGACACCATCTTTTGTCCAAGTAGCCGGCCTCCAGAAGTTGTTTCTCCATTTGAGCACATCTCCAATGTCGTAGCCGGGTTTTCTGTACAACAAAGTAAGGCGCGTTACATCGACGCCGTCTTTACGTCCGACAGTTGAATTTGACTCTCCCAAATGGCCTCCGTATTCACTTACCAAATGTCGGCCCCAAGCACGAGCAAGACCCTTGCTGCCCAATACAACATCGTATCCTCCAGTAACTTGTCCCTCTGAGGTAATGAAGAACATAGGATCGTCCGATAAGTCTTCAATCACCGTATCGAGGGTACTTCGAAGTGCAGTAAATTCGTCTTCAGAAAGCCGTCTGCCGGTTGAACGCAGTTGAACGGTTGCTTCAAAGTAATTACCGGCTCGGCGGGTGCAAGTTAGACACACACCGTTGGCCATCCGCGCACGCATCGTGTGTTCTTCTTGGAAAAGTAAATCCTCAATCACTCCCTCGACTTGCAAGTGAAGGAGTGTGTGCCGGTCAGACACCCTTTGAGGCTCGACTGCTAACGCAATATCCTCAGCATCTTTGTGAAAATGCACATGTCGTTGAATTAATTCATCCCAAATCTCGTCTTCGCTAATGTGAACCCACTTACCCTGAATTTCTACGATTCCACACCGAGCACATCGTACCCAAGGTATGTTTTCTGGGACTTGTACCAATTTTACACGTTTCCTCACACAAGGTTCGCACATTCGCTCGCCGTACAAGGGCGGGTCTGCTCCGCAGACCAGACAAAACTCTCGTCCTAACCCCTCCATAGCCATCCCCAACCTAGGGGGGGAATTCATCTGTATTCAATCTGTAGCATCCACATCCGCTATATCGATAGATTGCGGCGCAATAGAATCAGCGTCGGATGCTTCAACTCCAACGGTCGATTCTACTGCCGAAAGCCGCAACTCGATTGAGCGGCTGCGTGTAACAACTGTCCAAGTCCAAATCGCTAGACCAGCAATCATTCCCAAGTATGCAGTAGTAAGAAAGTAAGTACCTTCCATATCATATCCCTCCGTCGAGTGAATTTTGCACTTGCTCAAGCCGTTGTTCGAGTTGAGTAATCCTCATCGAAATAAGCATGTGGCCAACAATGAAAAGCGTGAAAGAAAGAGCTCCAATCATCAAAACAAGGGCCATACTTGATTCAAGAGAACCTCCACTATCTCCTGCCGCAACGACCGGTCCGGGGTGTCGTATTTGCCAGATTCTCGTGGCCATATAGGTCAGTGGGACCAGAACAAAACCATACAGCCCAAACGTCGAAAACGTGTCTCTTGTTTCGACTCCGTCCGGTTGGCTTTGGCGTCCTAATACTAGGAACAATGCGAGCAATGTAAGAAGACCGAACGTGTTGAGTCGAACATCTGTCCAATCCCAAGGAGTACCCCATTCAGCCGCACCCCAAACGCATCCAGACCAAACCGTCATCAGTCCGCATGCCAATCCTGCTTCAGTTCCAGCAACATGCAACCGCCAACCAAATGCACTGCGTTTGAAAAACCACAGTGCTGAACCTACGAACAAGACTCCAAAGGCAATGAAAGCTGCCCAAGCAGAAGGGACATGCCAATAAAAAATTCTTTGAGCAGCAGGAGATTCAAAGGCATTTATTGAGACGCTTGGTGCCCAATGAAATCCAAGGAACAAAGTAGCCATAATGCCGAAAAAGCCGGCACCGAGTAAAATCTCAGCAACCCTACCTCGCATGTACTTCACTCCCTCCTCTCCTTCTTGAACTTGGGTACTCATAGTCCTGCGGCGAAATCGGTTACAAGAGCCCAAGGTAGAATCAGAATCGGTAACAGAAGCCGAAGAAATACAGCATTGGGACGAACCAGCCGAAGCGTACTGAGTTCAATAAATCGAACGCAATTCATCGTTACCCAGTGCATGAGTGTTCCAAGGACGGTAATTCTCCAATCTATTCCATCAAGAAATACGATGCAGCCGATTGCGGTAAACACAAATCCAATGATGAGTGAATGAACATCGGAAGAGGGGAGTCTTTGAACTTGAGCTCTCCACCAATCAACTGCTCTTCCTTCGCGCATGATGTACAAGACAGGGTCTCCGGCAAGACCAGCCGCAAAGGGTGCTGCCAAGACAAAGCCGACCAGCAGACTACGATTTTCGATGCTTGATGGGTCAACAAATCCCATGAGAGTTCCCAACACCAGAAGTGCTGTGAGCCCGTTTCGAGCGATTGCGGCTTGAGTAGATGTCAAGTAACGGAACCCCACTCTTGCACTCAACAAACTGGTTGAGAGTTGAGTAGCGGTACTTTTCCACAATTCGTGAGTGTTTGGAACATTTGATTTTTCAGTTTTGAGATCATGAATTCGAGTTGCACACTCGAGTATCTTCGAATTGTGTGAAGCAACAATGAACCCATGACCTGCTGCGCTCAGTTGGCCAATATGGTTGACAAGCGACTCCAACGCTTTCTCGTCAAGTCCGGTTGCTGGTTCATCCAAGAGGATTAAGCGAGGTTCGTTTGTGAGAAGTGCCGGCAATAATCCAGCAAGTACGGCAACTTTTCGCATTTGACCTCCAGACAACTGAGCAATTCTGTCATGCCGGCGATGGTCCAATCCATACGAAGCCAAGATGTCAGTCAAATCGAAGGTTTTCTCAGAAAGAAAACAGACGGTTTTGAGATGGTTTTCTACAGTTTCATCACCAACCAGGCCATTTTCCTGGAGCGTTAATCCAAACGCCTCTGGAGGCGATTTCCGTCTTCCTTCACTGTCGAGAACCATCTTTCCGTGGTGGAAAACTCGTCCGTTTTCAAGGGACAAAAGTCGTGCACAGGCCTCTATGACGGTTGATTTTCCCGAGCCGTTCTCTCCATGCAACACAAGCACATCACCTGAGCGGACTTCAAGATTGAATTCTGACAAGACCACACCCTTGCCCCGGCGAACCTCGATGTCCTCGAGTCGCAGCAAGGATTCTGCCATGATGTCGCCAGATTGCGAACTGCCATCAAACCTCCCATTCATTTTCAAATCCCCAATGAACTCAAATGAGTGGGTGTATTAGCAACCTTATGGCCACGATGATGTCGCAGTTCGGACCATCCGAATGGCTCTTGCTCAGCGTTTGGTTTGTCGCCTTGGGTTGGCCCATTTTTTATGCCCTAAGGCACAAAACCTCTCTTGCCTTATCCATCACAGTAAGTCTTCTTCTTGGATATATTATCCAATATTTGGGCATTTTCGCCACCACAATGGGGTGGATTGGTGGTTGGCTTTGGTGGGATTTTGTCCTTATTCCAAACCGCGCATTAAACCCAGGTTGGTTTCACACCTTTTTTTCAGCCGGATTCCTTCATGCTGATGCTTTGCACGTATTAGGAAATATTCTGGTCATCGCCTTGGTCGGTGTTCCGCTCGAACAGCGTTTAGGAATGCGACGTTTTGCCACAGTTTATCTCATCGGATTATTCGGTGGTTCCTTTGCATGGTACATGTTTAACTCAGCCTCGGGCACACCATCGCTCGGCGCTTCTGGAGCAGCTTTTGGCCTGTTTGGAGCATATTTGGCGGGGTGGCCTAAAGATGAAATTCCATTTCCGCTCATTCTCATCAGGAAATGGCCGGTGCTCTATCTTGCCATGTTTTATTTTGGAATGGAGATTTACCGTGCTTATGCGACTATGGGACTAAACCAAGCCAGTGATGTTGCCCATATGGCACATTTGGGTGGTTTCATTGCTGCATACGCACTCCTTCCCATCGTGGCGAAGAATGGCCCTTATCCACTTGGCATCGAAGATGGAGGGCCGTCTGGTGGCGGAAGTGAGCGTGCGCGAATGAATCAAATGAAGAGTTCAATGGTTGACGTGTCGCAGTTGGTAGACCCATGGACTGCGCGTGGATTTGAAATTCCTAGAAAGGTTCGTGATCCATTACGAAGCCTCATGGCATCTGCGGATGAGCCTGAAACCCGTATCGCATGGATGGAACATTTGGCTGATGCCGTGGAATGCCCGGTGTGTGGCGCCAAATTGGGTGTAGTTGAAAGAAAACAGGGGCCTCAACTACAGTGTTCCGAGACACCCGAACATTTCATTTGGCCCGAATAAAATCCGATTCTCCCAAGCCCCTTTAGGGGCTGGGAGGGGTCATATGAAGGATAGGCTCAAAGGTGGGATGTGCCAGCACACGATACAGGAGTGGGCAGTTTGCAAAAGTCAACGGCTTGGAAGTCACAGCGGATTTCATTCTTTTTGGTTCTCATTTTTTTGATTTCAGACCTTGGAGTTTTAGCCAATGAATCCGAGCAAAGCCAATTTGAAGAGCCTATCACTTCGCAGTATTCCGAGCCAATTCTCATTGAGGGCTTACCGCCTTTGATGTGCGGAGACGAGTTGTGTTTACGCCCCGTTCGAGACATAGACAGAAACGGCCGATTTTCTGCTGAGGCTGACCAATGGTGGCAATCCTACGGTCCTGATTTGGATTGGAACGGCATGGACGACCGGTTACAGCGCGTTTTAGCCGGCTCGGACTCGGTTTCTCCTACGGCTATAATTGGCCCCGATGGTCGCAAGACAGTGGCTATCATCGTTGATTATGCGTGGAGGGCAAACGAGGCAGAAATCGAAACCCTTCGAACAGTTCTCGACGCACACGGCTGGGTCGGTGAAGAGGGCGGAGCATGGTTCCAACAACTTGACGATGTCGATTCAGTGGCCGTTGACAAAGTGCCTGTATCGGCTCTTATGGACCTCTACTCAATGCATGGCGTTGTCGTGATTGAAATGCAAAACGTCATGATTCCTTTCAACGATATTGCAGCGAAGGCATCCAGGGCTCGGCCATCGGATGTTTACTCCAACACCGCCTATGAGCGAGATTACATCGGAGATGGCGTTGTTGTTGCTGTTCTTGATACTGGTGTGGATAACGAACACAGATCATTGAATGACTTTGATGATGAAGATGACGAACCAGACCAAGACCCGCTTTCCTACAACGACCACAAGTGGGTGGCAGGATACGATGCGACATCATCAGCGTCCAACATCGATGGAACCCAAGACCCTGATGACGGTAACGGGCACGGCACTCACGTGGCCGGTTCAGCTGTTGGTACAGGGGATAGCAGTCGTGTACATATGGGTACGGCACCCGGTTCATATCTCGTTGACATCAAGGTACTTACCGATACTGGAGGTACAAATTCCCAGGCATCAATTAACGGAATTCAATGGCTCATTAACAATCAAAATACGGATTGGGGACACAATTCTTCGACACGAGGAATACAGGTTGCATCGATGTCCTTTGGCTCTGCCTCGACTCCACTGAATCCGGGAGACCAAGGCGACAACGGCAGCGGTACCGAAGCACGCCTCGTCAACGATGCAGTGAACGCTTCGATTGTGTGTGTTGTTGCTATGGGCAACGATGGAACGAACCGTGTTCCATCACCAGCCAGCTCGGATAAGGCAATCTCCGTCGGTGCGGCGACTGATCGCGGTAACATCAATCGAACCAACGACAATGTCGCTGATTATTCCAATACCGGACCTCGATTGGATGACGGCGATGATGATGAGTGGGATGAATTGAAACCCGATATCACTTCATACGGTTCAGGCATCATGTCTGCAACTGCTCAAACGGGAGCGACATTCCCGGGCCAACCTGCGAAACCGCTTGCAGACTCGGATTACGATGAGAAAGACGGAACCAGCATGGCTACCCCAATCGCTTCAGGAATTGTCGCATTGATGCTGCAAGCTGACCGTTCATTGGAGCCCCAAGAAATCAAAGATATTCTTCGCAATTCTTCTGAAGCACGAGGTTCAGCAAGCGAACCCAGCGTCTCTGACCGTTGGAACGATGAATGGGGATTCGGTCTCATCGACGCATCGTGTGCCATTGACACAGTTCTTGACAAACCATGCACTCCTCTAGAAGGCGGAGGCGACATCATCACTCCGCCGCCATCAGGAAACGGTACTGGAGACCACATCACAATGACAAAACCGAGTAACGGTTCGTGGTGGATTGAAGGGGACTTCGCCCGAATATCCGGAACTACTGAAGAAAATGATATGGGCGATGACTACACCAAAGTACAGGTGAGAATTGAGCAACATCTTGAATCGGGGACTGTTCGTGAATTAATGAACTGGGCTGATGCAGGCGGTAGCGTTGAATCATGGTATCTTGATGTGTCGATTAAGGACAATTGGGTCCGACAAGATGAGGATTATGCCTTGGTTCTCTCACGTGCAATCAACGACGAAGGTGATGAATCTGCAATCGATGCACGTTGGGTCAACATAGCTCGCATGGCAGTAACGATAGCCGGGCCAGCAATTGGGACTGCTCTGCAGGGTACCGTTGAGTTCAGCGGAACTGTGGAGGGTGTCGAGCACGATATTTTGGAATACAAAATCGACAATGGTGATTGGCTGGTTGGTGAAGAATTAACATCTCTTGCTGCTGGAACTCAAGACTGGTCGTTCTCATGGAACTCCAACTCGGTGGATGACGGTTCTCACAGAATTAATTTCCGAATGGTCAACGAAAGCGGCGTCAAAACCGACGAGGTACGACGAACCTACACTGTTGACAATCAACCAGCAGCTCCAGACTTTTTGTTCCAAGGAACTGTGGAAATCATGGACCAAGATTTACCTGTTTATTCTGCTGTAGCAGGGACGGTTCTGGAGATTGATTTTACAGTCGGAAATGCAGGTGACCTCTCTGCCAACGATGTCTTTGTTCAATTGGATGCCCCCGGGAGTCAGTCTGAAACATATCCTCGTGAAACTCGAATTTCAACACTTCCTGAAGGAGAAAGTCAGCAACTTACTCTTTACTGGTGGGCAACCCAAGCAGGAACGCACGATGTTACGATTTCCATAGATCCGAATAATCAATTGGGCGACCCTAATCCATCAAACAATGTGTACACCTTCACTTTTGAAGTCGAAGAACGACCCGTTGAGGCTATGCTTCGATTCTTACCGGGTGCGATTACCACCAGCCCGAAAATTCCACTTCCAGATACACCTTTTGACTTGAATATTCGAATTGACAATTTGGGGCAAACCGATGCTACAGAACTTACCGTTCGTCTTGAACGTTGGACTGATATTGGACTGGATGAGATTGCCACTGCCGAAGTTTTGTTTATTCCGGGTTCAGACACCGACTCGGGGAATACTCTTGTCACTTTTTCTGATATCGGGCAACCTCTTGGACAGAGCAAATACAGGGTTTCGTTAGAAGGGAACGGTGTTGAACCCCAATTCAGCGATCTTCGTTTTACAGTGGTGATCGACGATGCGAGTCTTGGTGCTCCAGTTCCTCTTTCGCTTAGCGAAGGTGAGGTGGCACTCGATTTCGTTGGAATGGAGGATGGTGGGCTTCTGTTCACAACCCGAAACGGTGAACTTCATGTTCGAACGACCACTTCTTCAATGGTTATGCAGGTTGATGTGATGCTTGAAGAGAAATGGGGCGGTGAGCTGGCAGCTACACTTCGTGAAGACGGCCGTGTACATGCTGTTTGGAATCGCAAAACAATCAGCCCAGATGGATACACTCTGACCGACCTTTCGATGACTTCACTAACTCGCTTGGCCGAAGCAAATCCTACGGTTTCACTGATGCCAGCGATTAAGATTTCAGAAGGGTCGTATTGGGGGCTTGCATTGTCTGAATATGAAGGTGATATGATTCTTGGTGGTTATCACCGAGACATTTCAACCAGTGGTTCTTGGCAAGATATCACCTCAATTTTCACTTTAATTTCCGAAAATCCAGACAGCCCATCTTCTTGGAGCGCCCCGAATATTGTCCTTTCAGATATTCAAATCCGCCCTTCTCAAGGCGATGGCTTGGCCATGGCGATG
>MDSV01060958.1_pt1 | contig 20406 bp, 12 predicted proteins | sample 810851 | NCBI WGS metagenome assembly MDSV01 (sample SAMN05326640, study PRJNA326480) | marine metagenome | isolation source: seawater | place: Atlantic Ocean: North East | collected 2012 | reverse complement strand
CTCCAGTTACATCTAATGTGCTTGCAAGAGCAGCGGCTCCTGTTACATTAACTGTGCTATCTAATACAGTTGCACCAGATACATCTAATGTGCTTGCCAAAGCAGCACCTCCACTTACATCTAATGTGCTTGCAAGTGTTGTTGCTGCAGTTACTTCTAATTTATCACCTACATGTAATCCACTATTTAATGATACATCACCAGCTACTAATAAACCGTTATTCATTGAAACATCACCAGTGCTCTTAATTACCATTCTTAACATTGCATCACTTGTTAATGTGCTACCTTCTTGAGCAGTAAAGAACATTAATTCATTGTTTGATGAATCAGCAGCAGGGTGAGAAGCAATAATCTTAGTGTTTTGAGCTACATTAATTACTCCTCCAAGTGAACCCCATGAATTTCCTGGTCCATAACCTTCAAATTGATGTGTTGTTAAGTTATAACGAATATATCCACCTTCTGTTAATTCTCCTGTAGTAGATGGTCTCTCACTGGTTGTTCCTCTTGGAATTCTAATAGCGTCATTTGAGCTTACATCAAGAGATACTATAGGATTGTGTATTTTTATGCCTACATTTTCACCAACAAATAATGATTTGTTTAATGAAACATCACTGTTCATTGATACATCACCACTAATATGTAATGTTCCAGATACATCTAAAGAAGTAGTGACTGTTCCCTTATCTTTCTCTACAAACTCAATAGATGTTCCAACATCTTCTCCACCAGCTTGAGGTTGAATTGCAATTTTACCTGTATTGTCTACTGAAAACTTGGCTGAATTTTGGTCATCACCAAAGTTAATAGAGTTAGGGCTTACGAAGAGTTCTTTGAAAGGATTTGCGGCAGTTCCAAGTGTAACACCGGATGAATCTGGGAAAATATGACTTCCAACCTTTAATCCTCCACCAACAGATAATGAAGAGTTTAATGAAACATCTTTTGAAACAGTTAATCCACTATTCAAGGATACATCACCACCAACAATTAATCCATTATCAATTGATACTTCACCACCTACCTTTAATGTATCATTTAAGGAAATATCACCTGATAAAACTACATTATCTAAGAATGACTTACCAGCTACATGTAAATTATTAGCCATCTCTACATTACCAGATACATTTAAGGTATTTAAGTCTGTTTTATCCAAACTGAAGCTTGCTATACTTTCTTTAGTTATATCTTTAATAGTGCTAATATCAGTTGCACTTGAATCCATTAACCATTCACCAATAGCGACAAAAGAATTATCTACCAAATATGTTGCGTTTGATACATCTGTAATTGAAGTGTAATCAGAAGTTGTGTTAAATTTACTTTCAACAATTAAACGATAAGATGCATAGTTTTCTGATGATTTGCTATAATTGGTTACATGATATCCTGAACTTGTATCTCCTACTAATGTAGTGCTTGATAAATCAGTTGTATGAGTAATTTTATAAGTAGGTGTGATAACGTTGTATGATGTATCAGTTGAAGAAGATATATGCTCAACACGATGGACAGGTTCCCATACATTTAATGCATCATTATATCCACAAACTGTAAATACCTTGGGTAACATGTGAGCACCAACAAAATTGTTATAATCTACTGATCTGAAACTATAGCTATTTAAATTGTGTGATAAATCTGAATTTAATTGTAACCATTCACCACTAACTGTGCCTATTAAAGATACACTTGTGTTTACTAATCCGTTATATAAACCTGTTTCACTAAAATATGTTCCAGCAGCTGATAACCAACCATGTTCTGAATTCTTAACAACTACATTAAGCGAAGCATCTACACTATTACCAGATGCGTCTTTAATTACTACACCTGAAGCATCTACAAAATTACCACAGGCATCTGTAAATGCTGCTACAGCTGTAGCATCTAATACATTTCCAGATACATCTGTTAACAATGTTGTTGTATCGAATGTATTATTAAAACTATTATCAAATGCTCTTGTGGCTTGGAAATCGCTTGCACTTAAAGATGAACTTGATGAAGCATCCCAAACAATAGTTAATTCATCGTTTGTGTTACTCCATGATACATCAGTTACATTTAATAATTGTGGATTTACAGATTTTACTATAGCAGCTGTTTTTCCAATGTTAATATGTGTTCCACTAAAATTCAATGACTTATTTAAAGACACATCACCATGAACATTTACTTCATTCATAGAGGCATCGCCGTTTACAAATAAGTTGTTCAATGAAGTATCATTCTCTACAAATAATGTATTCAATGAGGTATCACCCTTTACTTTTAAATTAGCTTTCAATTCTGTGTCTTGGGTTACTTTTAATGTTTTATCTATAGAAACATCGCCTCCTACATCTAATGTATCATTAAGGGATATATCACCATTTAATATCACATCATCTAATTTAATTTTACCAATTACATTTATTTCTCCATCAACAACCAAATTTTTCTTAACATGAACGTTGCTGGTAACTTCTAATGTGTTAAAATTAGATTCATCTAATGAAATATTTGCACTTGTATCTTGAAAATTAGCTCTAATAGTTGAAAGATCAGGTGCACTTGAATTAATAACCCATTCACCAATGGCAGCAAAATTACGATTAATCACCTCGGTGTAATCTTCTGAGGTATTAAATTTACTTTCAATAACTAAACGATATGATGAGTAAAAGTTGGAAGATGTGCTGTAACTTGTTAACTCGTAACCACTACTTGCATCTCCAACTAAGGTTGTTGCTGAAACATCACCAGTTGATGCAATAGCATAAGTAGGAGTTGTTACATTAAATGAAGTATCTGTTGAATTCTTCATGTGTTCTACTTTATGAACAGGAGCCCAATCACCTGATAAATCATTACTACCACAAATATAGAATACTTTGGGTAACAAGTGTGCTCCAATAAAATTATTGTAATCCATAGACTTGAAACTATAGCTGGATAAATTATGAGAAACATCCGAATTTAATTGTAACCATTCACCACTTAAATCACCTAATAATGAAACTGTTGTTGTGTTATTTCCAGTATGTGCACCAGTTGTGTTGTTATATGTTCCTGCTTTAGTAACCCAACCCAATTCTGAGTGTTTTGTAACAATATTTCCAGAAGCATCCAAACTATTTCCAGAAGCATCCTTTACTTTATTTCCAGATGCATCTACTAAGTTTCCACTTCCATCTGTTGATAAACTTGAAGTATCAACTGTGTTATTAAAACTATTATCAAAAACATGATAAGCTTGGAATGTAGAATCGTTGAGTTGAGCACTTGCAGAAACATCCCATGATATGGAAACATTATTGTTTGTGTTGCTCCAAGATGAATTACTAAGATTTAATAGAGAAGGAGTTACTGATTTAATTTCGGGTGCGGTTAATCCGGTTAGAATTTTACTACTTAAAGATAATGATTTGTTCAAGGATAAATCACCTTCTGATGTAATTATCATTTGTTGTGTTCCTGCAGTAAAAAATTTCAATTCATCATTGTCGGCTCCAGCAGAATTCTCAGCCATAATTTTTGTATCTTGGTCTACGTCTGTTACACCTCCAAGTGAACCCCAAGCTCCTCCTGCTCCATAACCTTCAAATTGACTTGTTGATGTGTTATAACGAATATAACCACGGTCATTATTACTTACATCAGGTCTTTCAGCAGTTGTTCCTCTTGGTAGTTTAATTGCATCAGTTGCTCCACTTAAATCAAAGGTTACCTTAGGTGAAGAATTCTTGATTCCAACATTACCACATGCATCAACTACCATTCTTTCTGAACCAGCAGTAAAAAACTTTAATTCATCATTGTCTGCACCTGCAGATGTTTCAGCTGTAATCTTTGTATCTTGGTCAACATCAGTCACACCTCCTAAAGAACCCCATGAATTACCAGCTCCATAACCTTCAAACTGACTTGTAGAAGTGTTATAACGAATATAACCTAAACCATCATTTCCACTTGTATCGGGTCTTTCGGAAGTTAAACCGATAGGTAGTTTTACAGCATCTGTAGAACCACTTAAATCAATTACTACTTTTGGTGTCTTGCTCTTATCTAAACCTATCTTGGTTACATATAATGAATCAGTGACATTTACACTTGCATCTACATTTACAGCCCCGCTTACTTTTAAGTCGCTGTTCAAACTTACATCACCATCTACTACAAGTCCTCTGTTCATTGAAACATCACTTGTAAATAAATCACTATTAATCAAAGCAGATTTAGGAATAGAACCAGCAGAATAATCAAGTTTCACGCCAGCTGCACTTAGTAATCCATTTAATGATAAGTCACCAGACATCACTGTATTTCCACCAACATTTAATGTTCCTGTTAGCACTGTATTTCCAGTTGTATTTAAATTTTGTGTTACATTTACGTTTTTTGCAACAGTTAAGTTTCCTACCGTTGACTCAATATCTCTTTGTATGAATGCTCTACCTAATACGTTTAAATCTCTACTTACAGTCATATCACTTTGATATGTTGCTGCTTCTTTTGCAAGAAATGCATTGTTGATTGTTACATCATTAGCTGTAAGTTTTCCAGAAAAAACTGTATCTCCAGTATATGTTGTTGTACCAGCGAATTGATTTGTAGCGTTTGAAATCATGAAACTATTATATGTTACAATTCCTGTGTAGTTCGTTGTTCCAGCTACAGTACCGCCATTACCAATAAATATAGGACCGTTTAAAGATGTATCACCGTCAACCGATAGTCCACCGTTGATTGACACGTCATTGACGAAAGCAGAAACAGAATTTGACATTTCTGTATATTTTATACAAACAATTTATTATTATGAAATAATAAATAATTAATTAAATTTTTAAATAAACCTATTCAAAAAGTGGTGTGACGTTTTCAGTTTTAAGAGCAAATTGCACAATTCTCCAAAATCCTGGCACAGTGGTAGGCAATAGAGCTGAATTTCCTGAAAGTTGTGATTGATTAAATGCAGCGGCGTTGAATGTTCTGTCATATGAGGTATTACTTAAGAATGAATATAAGAAGAAATCATTATCAGCATTTCTTGCATAGTAAAACGCACCATCAGGTGGAAGTTCACCAAAATATGTTGGACTTGTGAATTCCAAATAGTTAGCGGGTAAATAATCCAAAGTTCCAGCTTGTCCTTGGGGTCCAGTGTTTCCTTGAGGTCCAGTAGGTCCTCCTTCAGGACCCGTAGGTCCTTGTAGACCTTGTGATCCTGTTGGACCCTCAGCTCCAGTTACACCATCTGTTCCATCTGTTCCATCTGCACCAGAAGGACCAAGAGGTCCAGTTTGACCAACAGGTCCGGTTTCACCAGTAGGACCACCAGAAGGTCCAGTAGGACCGTCAGGACCTGTTCCACCAGTAGGACCACCTGAAGGTCCAGTAGGTCCAATTTCACCAGTTATACCTTGAGCACCTGTGTCACCTTGAGCTCCTGTTGCTCCATCTACGCCATCTACTCCATTTGTTCCATCTGTTCCAGAAGGACCTACTGGACCCATAGGACCAAAAATGGATACACCTTGTTTACCTGTAGCTCCAAGAATACCACGTGGACCAGTAGCACCTACTTGACCAGTAGGTCCTTGTTTACCTTGAGGACCACCAATACCTTGAATACCATTTGCTCCCTTCTCTCCTGTGGAACCTGTTGCACCAACACTTCCAGTTGCTCCAGTTAAAGCACTTACACTTGTTATCCCATTCAATACTGATAAATTTGATTCGGTTAATGATGTGTTACCTATTTTCAAAAAACCTGTTCCTGCAATAGCAAGATTTACTAATGGTGTTTTATTACTCATGAATATATTATATACTTATTTTATATTTTTATAGGAATTTACAAAAATATAATCGCTAAATCGCTAAAATATTCCAAAATTATTATGAAACAATTGTTGGATTTGTTGAACCGAAGAAATATAAATTCATTTGTTCTATTTTAATTGTTAATGTTGACATTACTACTCCGTTATTATTTGGGTTAAAATTTGCACTTCCAGTAGCAGTTACATCTATCTCAAAAAAGTAATTGAAATTGTTGTTTACTGCTATTGTAATTGACTCTTCTGTTTGTTCAATACCACTATCATCTGCAAAAAAGTATGTATTAAACACTTTTGTTTGCGTTGTTGCTGTTGCTACTTGTTCAACTGTTAAAGCACCAGGTGCTGGTGCTGGTGCTGGTGCTGGTGCTGATGTTACTGGCACCGAAACTGATGGTGCTGAAATATCTTGATTAAATACTTGTTTATACAAAGCTGCCATTCTGGTTCTTAATAAGTTTAATTCTGCTGCCGCTGGTAATATTGAAATTGTAAATTTACTTGGTAATTTGAAATCTCCGTTTAAAATACTAATATTGTAAATTTGTAGTAAACCTACATCTTTGTCATAAGAAGAAATTTCACCTTCAAAATAATTAGTATTGCTTACATCTTGAACGCATGACACAAAAGAACCTTTAGAAAATGTTAAACATTTATCAATTAAGAAAGTACAAGTGCCACCTATAGATGGTTGTATGAAATACTCTTGTAAAGTTTGAACCATACCTGTTTTATCGGGTATTATTTGTTCAACTGTATATCCTAAATGATCTGAATGCATTATTCTTCCTTCACCACACAATGAACCTGTTGTAGTTGGAACAGTATTTGTTAAAGTTGTTTGTGGAACAATATTTGTTGTTAAACTTGTTTGTGGAACCACCGAATGTCCACAATCACAGCCAGTATGAGCATGACTAACTCCAACAGGTAAATTATGTGCATGCATTTGTTGTCCATGAATATGATTTACTGGCACAGTTGCTGGTAAAATATAACTATTAGCCGAACCATAAGTAACTGTTGATGGAGCACATCCATTTACAGTATTGCTTAATGTTGGATAATATATGTGTCTAATTCTTCTTAAATTTGTGTAATCACTACTTGACATTATTTATATAAATAATAGTGTGAAAAGAATTATTTTTAATATTAATATTATATTTAACGCATATATTCTTCTATTTATAACTATATAAAATTTATATACTTGCATACTATAGAGTATGGAAAATTTAGATTTAGATATTTCTAACTACACAATTAGAGATATAACAAACTTTTTTAAGCTAAAAGAAAAATCAACTTATAAGATTGAGGAAATTGAATTAAGAGAAAACCAAATTAGAGAACAATTGTTAAAATCTGGTCATATTAATAAACGTTTTAAAAAAGACTTAATTGATTTTCTTGAAAAAGCAAAGCGTTGGTTAATTGAAGTTAAATGTGAGAAAAAACATTTCAAACCGTCTTCCATTCCAGACGATTATAAGTTAGACCCTATTAATAATCCTATATACAGAGCACCCAACCCAAAAGAAGAAAATATTATTCGTCGTCCCGAAACACAGTTTATGTATACGCAAGAAAGTGAATTTTTACCAGGAAAATTAAATCCTCTAAACACCAGAATTACAACTAAATGTCTTAATATTGATACCCGTTTTCGCACCAACTTCCATAATACAAATAGTTCAGATATAACAATACAATTACCAACAAGGTTCAATAAAGTTGTCTCAATGGAGCTTAGTTCTATTGAATTACCAGTTTCTTTTTATGGTATTTCCTCTAATTATGGTAATAATTATTTACATATTCAACTTTATTATATTGTTCCTGAAGAATTAGATACAATTATTGAAACATGCCGCACCATTATTGTTCCTGATGGTAATTATACTGAAACTGATTTAATTGATACATTAAATTATATGTTAACAAAACCAATAGATGCATTAGAGATTGATACAAATTTGTTTCTTGATGCAAGCAACAATATTGTTGATGAACAAGGTAATAATTATACAGGTGATGAGTATTGCATTGACCAAAGTGGAAATATTATAGCAACAGAACCTTCAAAGTATCCAGAAGTTATTGATGTATTTAAGCATATCCGATTCAAAATTGATATTAATGAAAACGGTTCAGGAAGTAGGAAGGTTACATTAGGACCGATTGAAAATCCTGATATTGAAGTAAAAGAAATTGTCTTAGATTTTTCAAAAAATATAAATAATGAACCAGACAGTGTTACCAGTATTTATACAAAACTTGGTTGGAATCTTGGATTTACAAAACCTACTTACAAAGGAGATAATTTTTACCATGCAGAAACAATCATTGAACCTTCCACAAAATATTTATTTCTTGCTATTGATGATTTTAACAACAATTCAAACAGTAACTTTATTAGTGTCTTTAATCAATCTATTATGAATACCGATATTTTAGCTCGTATTTCTATTAAAGGTTCAAGATATAATTTACTTACTGATATTGATTTTGATGTCGTTTCTGAACCAAGATTATATTTTGGTCCTGTTGATATTCAAAGATTGAAAATTAGACTTTTAGATGAACATGGAAGATCCTTACAAATGAACAATTCTAACTACTCTATCTGTTTGAAACTTAAAATGTTATATGATTTATAAATTTATTTATCTAATATATATGCCTTATAAAATTAGAAAAGTAAGAGGAAAAGACTGTTATAAAGTTTACAAACCTAAAGATGGTAAAATATTTGCAAAATGCACTACAAGAAAAAACGCCGAAAAACAAATCAGATTATTAAGAGCTATTCAATTTAATAAAAGTTTTAAACCCAATTCTAAAAATAACAGAACAAGAAAAATTAGTAAATAATTTACATTCATAATATATAACAAATATACTATGAAGAAAGGCGGAGCTGGAATAGTCTTAGTGAAAGAAGGATTAACTTATGAAAAAGCATTTTTAGAATTTTTAGAAAACTCTACTTGGAAAATACTTGACAATTCTACTTTAACAAGTATGATTATTGAATGCACTATCAATCTTGGTTATGAATCACCGTTTATGTCTTCTCGTGCAAATAATTTCAATCATCCTATAGATATTATTATTTTTAAAATGATGGTCTGCTCTTCTGCAGATAAAAGTAGAATGGTAGTTTTACCTTCAGAATTTAGAAGAGGAACAAAATTCTCTAATAGAATAGAAGTCGTCTCAAAACAAACCATCATTAATGAAGCAAGAATACAAAATGATATTTGTTTTAAAACTTCTATTAAACCTCAGTCTTTATTAAATGGACTTGCTCCTTGCATTTTAGGACTTTCATTAATAGAATATGAAGATTTATTTTTAGATCAAACTGAATCTACCAATTACTTAAATGACTTTAAAAATATTCTTGACAATGAAGACCCCAATTCAAGTATGGAAATGGAAGAATTACAAGCAAAAATGATTTCAAATATTAATCTTTCTTTAATTAAAAATATTAGTCCTACTCATATTGATGAATTTTCACATTTTTTGTATATTGTTAACTTTGTAAAACGTATACATCCTGAAGAAGAAATATCACTTTGTTTTTTTGGAATGGAATTTTTAAAAGGTTATTTAACCCAATTTAACTGCGAATCTCAAGTTACAGTAAATGCACGTATCAATTCCAAAAAATTGGTAGCAGAAAAAAATAGGAACGATATGCAAATTTTTAATCGTGAAAAACAATCTTTAATTAATCAAATGGGAGAGCAAGTTTTTAAAGATTCAGTTGAAAATCATATTAAGGATAATAATAAATTTGAAACTACTTTTTACAATCAAGAAATTTCAAAATTCAAATTTCATATTGCATTAAATATACTTTGGTCTATTATTACTTTACATAGCGTTGGTTATGTCCATAATGACTTTCATTCAAACAACGTATTTTTATATTTAAAATTATTAAATAACAATGAAAAAGAAGATGATGTTATTATTATTGATTTTGGAAAAACACAAGAAATAAAAGAAAAGCAGGAAAAAATGCTTAATGATTACACCCTCAAAGACTATATTAAGAAATATAATTTGAAACAATTGTTTGTAAATACTAATATATCAAATTTTCTTGATTATCATGCACCTTATTCTATGGATGTAGAACAAAAAGATGACACAAGTATAGAAGAAAATGCACTTATTGAATCTGAAAATGAAAGTAAATACAAAAACATTCTTGCCTTTTTAATTGGTAACCTAATTATTGAACTCAATCCAAGAAATAATAAAGAAAAGTTTAAAAAAAGATTTAATCTTATTATAAATTTAATTGAGTATTATGAAAATAATTACACTAATCCAACCGAAAATGAACTTACAATGATTCTATTATCTGGACCTAAAGGTAAAAATAATTTTCAATTAATGGATAGAGAATTTCGTGATAAAGAATCACTTTATGCATACGTTAACGATTTAAAAAACGAATATTTATTAAAGAGACCTAATATTAGTGAACAAATAATTTCAATAGAAACTAATTATGATGCTGAAGATAGTTTTAATCAATCTGAAAGCACTGCCGATATGAGAAGTTTTACAGATATGCATACAACTGGCGGCAAAACTACTGTCTTTAAAAGTAATTTCAACCCTGTTTTAACAAAAACTTCTACCATTGCTATGAAAAATAAAAGTCTCAAAAATAAACCAGAAAACAAAAAACTCCAGCAATTTATGTCTGAACTCAAAAAAAGGCACATTGATATTGACTTTATGAAAAATGATTATCAAATTCCTATTTGGAAACCAAAAAACAAGACGTCCACAAAAAAATCCAAAAGAAGCACGAAAAAAGGAATTCGGAAAACAAATAGCAAAAGCAAAACTCGTTCTGTAAAAAGTGCAAAATAAATTATATACAAATATACTTTTATATAATTTTTAATGACGATTTGTTGCACATGCACATGCATTACCGTCTGTTGTGCTTCTATTTAATTCACATTTGCAATCCAAATTCTTTGCTTCTTCTTTTACTTTATTTTGATACCAATTTAAAGTGTAATCATTGCACATTCTTCCAACATGAGGAACACGATTCTCTCTTACTAATCCTCCTGTTACACTATCTGAACATACTGCAAAACTTGGACAATTGGTAACATTTCTTTCTACTCCAAATAAATTTTTATTATTTTGGTTAATTATGTTACTATAATTAATATTTGATGAAGTTATTTCATTTTGAAATTGAAATTGTTTGAATGTTAAATACTTACTATAATTGTAAATTGGATTTAATGATGCATCTAAACTTAACTCATTTGCTACCTTTTTTCTTCTTAAATAATCACTTTGGGACATATATATATACTACATATATAAATCAATCTATTTATCAATTATTTGGATTTAAATTGTTTAATTGTTCGCAAATTAAAGAAAATGACCAATTTGCATTATTTAAATCTACTGCATTACCTCTATCTGTCAATAATTTTACACTCATTCTACTTATATTAACTGGTCCAAAATAACTTCTTTCTTGGTTTTGTAAAGAACCTCCAAATTCTATCAATGGTGCTCCTGCTATTAAACCGCTTGTTTTTATAGGAATAATCCCGAATACATCTGATGCATATGGTCCTTTTCCATAACTTTTTGTGCTTACTGAACTTCCCACCGCAGTCGCATTCAAATTTTTGTTTGCTATCTCATTCACTGCATAGACTTGTTTTTCAGTTAACCCAGTAGTATTGTTATACACCTTTTGATTTGTAACTGGGTCACATAAAAAATCTCCACGACTTGCATATGATGGTAAAGGCACGCTTTCATCTGTGTCTGTTACTGTAACTAAACCATCATTTAATCTACTTTGGTTAAAGTCATCTAAACATAGCAAAAAATAATTAAATAGACTTGTGCTTATACCAGTGTCTCCTGGAATCGTTGAAGATAATGAAGAACTACTATAAAAAGCAGATAAGTCATATGATGTAAAATTTCTAAAACCAAGTATCCAACCTACTGTTGTGTCCCAAGTTGTATTTTGCACACTCGTTGCTCCAAAAAAACATTGTGCAAAACTTACAGTATCAAAAAATACTAAATTGTAATCTGTAGCCGTATATTTCCTCTTTATTACATTTGATACACTCACAATGTTTGATATTGTTGAACCATTGTCCAATTTCTTATCAACAAATGAATATAATGAACTACTAACATCTACAACTCCTGTCATATTTTTCAAAGAAGTATTTATTGTAGAAACTAAAAACGATGGTGAATATACACCTGCTGGAACTGTTATTGTAAAATTATTTTCATTACCTGCACTTGCTACTCCTTCTTCATAAGCAACATAAGTTATTGTATCATTAATTCCAGATGAAATTGTTAATGTGTTTGATTCTGCAATAGGTGCGTTTGCTTCTATTAAAACATCACCATTTGAAAACACTTCTGCTACTTTTATTCCGTTTGAATTATTTATACTACTTGTAGGTCTTGATAAACTTAAGTCAAACACTTGATCTGTAAATAAACTATCCACTGATAAACTTGATTTCCAAGTATTTGTTGTTGATATTCCATCTCTATCGTTGAATCTTAAATTATAATTTGTTCCCATTAATTTTTTTCCAACATTTACTTTTATCTTAAATGTATTTATTGTTGTTCCAGATGTATTTGTTCCTATATCGCCTACCACTGATGTGCCTTTAAATACATTTTCTTGATTTAAAGGATCCACAAAAGTATTAAAAGCAGATACTACATTGTTCGCTAATAAAGTTATATTTGAAATAAGAGAATTACTATTTCCAAGTCTAATCTCTAATGGTTGGTCATTCTCATTTCCTAATGAATTTGCATTCCCCGTTTTTGGTTTAATAAAACATATAAGCGCATTTGTATTATTCACATTAATTACCTGTCCAGAAACTCCACTACTATCATAAATTTCCGTTAAATCTATGTTATCACCACTTTGTCTTTCACCATTTGAATTATATAGTTCCAAAACACCTTCTGTAAATACATCACTATTGGTTATATCCATTACATACATCCTGTCATCAAATGTTTTGTTTACATCTAAATAGAAATGGAATTTATTATCTTTTAAATATGCAAAAGTTCCTGATGGATTTTCACCCAAATCTGGATTAAAGTTATAGCTTTCACTTGGAGAATTAAAAATTCTCCCAAAACTTGGGTCTGAAATATTATAACTTGCATCTGCCTCTCTAACACTACGGTTTATTTCATTTACATATTCAGTTATTGTATATCCATCACTATCACTACTTCTAATATTAAATCCTAAGTCGTTTACTGGTGTTGCAAACCCCGAAGCATCTGATGTTAATATTACTCTTGGTAAATTTGAACTTAAATCACCCGATGAACCAATTACATATTTATCACTTTGCGGAACTGCTGATATATCTGAAAATATTGTATTTAATTCGTTAGTTGATGTATCAAAGCGAAAACAGGATTCACTACCATACCATATTGTTGTATCATCTGGAAATACAACCGCCGTTCTACTATCAATATTTGAATTCGCATAAGTTCTACTGAATTTTATTTTTAAATGATTTTGTGAAACCAACGGAGTTAAAAACAAATTATTAGACTCATCCAAGTTTATTCTTTGAATAGAAGAATCTAATAAATTTACATTATTTTGCAATTCTGTGTTTAAATTAGATGTTAATTGTGTTCTTGTGTATGTTCCATCTGCCAAAGAAAATTTTATATTTAAACTCACATCTACTATTGATTGTGCACTATCATACGGAAAACTGCCATAATATTGATAAACTGTTAAAAAATTATTTCCACTATTTATTGTAAATGTCGCATTATCGTCTATTGTTGAGTTGTTAACATCTTCTAATTTATAGTAATATGGAGATTTCAAAACATTAATATGATTCGTTCTCGAACCAAATCCTAAATATGATGGTATTGTTGTCGCCCTGTTTACACTTGAATCAAAAGGACTCCCCCAATTATCAAACTGTAAATAATAACTACTTTCATTAAACTCCTTTTTTAAATCAATATTAAACGTAGACAAAGAACTATTTGAATTATAATCTAAAGAAACATTTGTCAAATCAGCATCAACAGTTGGGTTTTTAGCCTGAATTGCCGTATTTACTGTATCTATTAATTCTTGTGGTTTATAATTCCCTGTTCCTATTTCTATTTTTATATCATGATTTTCATTATTTATTCCCGCTGTTTTTCCTTTAAATATAAAAAAATTACTTCCAAAACTTTTTCCAATAGTGTACCACGTAAACGGGATTTGTAAAGAATACAATTTTAACGAAACTACATCTTTTAAAGGTTCAGATAAATTGAATGTAAAGTCAGTTGATAATAAATTTTTTGTTGAACGATATTGACTATCAATACTTACTATTCTTTTTGTTGTCTGTTTTAAAATTGGATTCAATATACCTTTTGTGTATGGTAACTCTGTTGTATAAATTACTTCTGTATCGTCCTTTTTACTACTTTCATCTACCTTTGCTATTTCACCTGTTTTAGTAGTGGTTGTTATATTTTCTGCTTTTATTTCGTTTAATGAAGCATCTACATCTTCCGTTGTTTGATATTTTGTTTTCGCTTCTTCCAATGTTATTAAACTTTCTTGAATATTGCCAAATCCTTCTTCTTCCTCTTCTTCTTCCTCTTCGCTATCTGAATTTTCAAAAAAATGATTATACATTGAATCAAAAAAACCTGCCAGTTTTCTACTTGATTTTGCCGTAGAATTCTCATATTTATGAATCATCATTAATATTTTTGCTTCAAGTTCTCTATCTGATGGATTTGTAAGATCTAATATTTCATACAATTCATTTTCTGTATATTGTTTTATATCATATAAATCCTTTTTTTCCATAATTTCGTATACAATAACAACATACAAACATTTAAATATTTGTTAAATAAAAAAACAAATTATTATCCCCCATTTATTTCGTCATTCGCCCTTTAAACATGTCTTTAATAAAATCAACTAAATCTATTTTCTTACTTGCATTAAATAGTAATCTTGTTGGAAATTGTTTTAATCCTTGTCCTCTTTTCATATGATTATTCCCTTTGAAACATAATATATCAAATGCTTTCATTACTAATTCCTCATTCTCATTCATCGCTTTACGATCAATAAAGTTGTTACCTATAAATACATATCTATTGTAATTACCATCTTCATATACGTTATACTTATTTACATAAGCTTTATTTCTTACCATTCCTATACCTTCTATCATATTCTTATCATTGTTCATCTCTAAAATAAACATTATTGATTCACTTGGTATATTTACTGAAATTGGACACGGTGAACAATAAATACAACCCAACTTTTTCTTATTCTTATAATTTCTATTTTCATTTAATGTTTTGTTATTAAATCTTGAAGTTAACAACGTACATCTCTTATCACTTAAATACGCATTTTTTTGTTTTTCAACCTCTTTTTTCAAATATTTATTTTCTTCCATTATTTGCATTCAAATTATTTGTTTACTTTCTTATCAATTTTTCGTTTGTATTTTTATATTTTTTTAATTCATTTATGTAATGAACCCTGATAAAGAAGACTCTTCAATTTCATCCTCTTCTATGAACAATCCACAAATATATATTCAAATTAATGATATTGACAAGGAAGACAACAAAAATTTACCACATAATCAAAGTATTTTATCCATTAATGAACTAAAGTTTAATAATAGTTTATTAGAATTAGAAAATTATAAATGCGACAGCCCTATTACTATGTCATATAATGGTAGTAAAAGTGGTAGTTCTAACAACAGTGATATTGCAAGTGAAGATGACGAAAATAATAACACTTTATCTTTAGTTGATATCGCCGACCTTACGCAAAAAAACCTCTCAAACGTTATGAATCACAAACACTTGAAAAAATATTCTTTAAAAGATATTGAAAGAGCCGTTGAAAAATATTACGACTTTGAGAACAAATATGTCAGTGAACTTGATATTTTAAACACATACATTAAAGGTCAAAAAAATATTTACATTCAATCTAAAAACATTAATCAATGGAAACTCAATTTACTAATGTTTCCATCCTTAATACTCACTTGTTGTATTACCGTTTTTAGTCCTTTTGTTGATTGTGAACAATTACATAATGGCGTTATTACTGGACTTAATGCATTTGTTGCTTTACTTTTATCCATGATTAATTACTTAAAACTTGAATCATCTACCGAAGTGTTTTTTCAATTAGCTAATCATTATGATAAATTAGAAATATCCCTTGATTTGGCAAGTAGCAAATTAATATTTATTGACGAAGCAAAACCTACTGCGAAAAAAGACTCTATTTTGAGAACAATTAAAGATGTTGAGGAAAAAATAATTGAAATTAAAGAAAATTATTCATTTCTTATTCCTGAAGAAATTAAAACTTTATTTCCAGTTATTTGTCATATGAACATTTTTACATTCATTAAAAAAATGAACTCTTATCGTAATTCTTTAATTTTAAAATTAAGAGATATTAAAAATGAAATTAGATATATTTATTACTCTCTTGACCAAAAGAAAAACAAAGACATTTGCGAAAAACTTAAAAAACGTTTAGAATATTTATACAAAGTTAAAGAAGAAATTAAAAAAGAGCTTTTTGACTATAAAAACGCATACAATGACCTTGATGGTATCTTCTTTAAAGAAATTAAATCCGCTGAATCTAAAATGAACAGATGTGGTGCTTTCTACATTTGTTGCGCTGCCTGTATTCAACCCAACATAAACATCAAAGATATTAACCCTGTCATTGACAAGTATTTTCATTTTCTTTTTACTGATTAATTAATTAGTTTTATAAAAAAAAAAAGTTTATAAAACTATTAACCTACAAAGTAGGTTGCTATCTTGAATAATCCTCTATAGTGAAAATATTTAATAATAATGATAAATATGAAATAAACAAAATAATTAACACGTCTCTTTTTTGCATGTCAAATCTATTTACAATATGTTTATTAATATTTATTCAACATTATAAAAAGTGTTTGCTGTTTCAAGATAATATATTAACCAAATCATATTTATATTAATTTATAGTTATAATATAAATGGACGATGTTAATTTTGACCCAAATGTTTTTGGATTTAAATTTGACAAAGATGAGAATTCACCTATAGATTCAAGTATTTTTAATGAAGAAAATATAGATTTACAAGTAAGAACTCCAAAAATTTATTTTCAAGATAATGCTACTGTATACGCAGTTGAAGCTTTCCCTTATGGAATAAGCAACTCTGAACAATTTGTTACTCCACAAGAGTTACAAAAAGCCAACGATGAATTTTTAGATGAAGCTAAAACTATTGAACCCACCTATACCATAAAAAGTAAAAGAGACAAAAGAGCCAAGGAACGAATGGACACTCTTTATAAATTATATGAAAATGAACCTCTCGTTTTGCCATATGAACCTTTCTATACCAAATTATTAAATGAACCCATTATTTCTCCAAAAAAAGATTCTAATGAACCACCCAGCAAAAAAAAACGGGCTGGAAAAAAGAAAACAACAAATAAAAAGAAAACAAAAAAAAGAAAAACAAAAAAAAATATACTTTCTTTTAAGAGAAAAAAGAGAACCTGATAATAAAAATATCCTTATTTTTACTATCTTTGGTTTGTTTTTACAAAACATAATATATTCGTTTTATAATGCAATCTACTGAAAAAGATGATTTAGACAATATTATTGATCCTGCATGGTTGGAAGAACAAGAAAGATTACAACAAGTTAATTCTGTTCTTCTTAGAGAACCTATGAATCAAATTGAAGCTAAATTCTTCTATATTAATACAAAATCTTATATTGACAAAATTACATGTAAATCAATTCCCCTTGAAATTAACGAAAAATGTTCATTCTTGTCAAAAGAAGTTCTCATAAGAACTATTGATAACAATAAAATTAAAAATAAAAATTCAAGATACAAACTCTTAGATGTTTTCCTCTGTAATTTTGATATTTTACCCAATATGGTTCATTCGTTCTCAAAAAACAGTAATGATTCATTCAATTCAAAAAATTACATGAAAAAAATTAATCCCATTAATGATCTTATTATTTATCCATCTACCTTTCTTTTTCATAGTTTAAACGGATTATTCTTCTTTTTTGAAGAAGAAGAACTTGAAGATGACTCTATGTTCATTCCAAAATCTATTTTGAAACAAAGAACAGAATTGAGAGATAGAGAACCTAAAGACCAATCTAATAAAAAATCAACAAAAAAGGTCAGAATTTTTCTAAAAGACGAATCAGGTTCTCAACGACTCAAAAAGAATACTACAAAAAAATTCAAACATCTTAGTCAAACAATTTAAAATCAATCTTCTTTATTTTTTAATGGACGCCGATTACCCTACATATTTAAAATCTTATTTTAATCAAGAACTTAATTGGATTTTTTTTCAATTATCAAGAAAAACAACAATACTTCCTCTTTTTCTTTTAGAACAAAAACTTGAAAATGTTTTGCTATTCTCAAAAAATATTTTACAAAATAAATCTGTTTTTAATGACGACAGAGTATCCATTTGCAAAAAATATTTAAAATACTTTTATTTACTTATTCCATTTACAAGAGACACTTTGTGGGGTCTTGGAGAACATGATTTAACTTATTCAATGATTTGCGCATTTTATAATACTTTTCCCTCTCTCGCTTATGAATCTATACAACTTATTTTAACACCCTTGGATAACGACAATAAAAATCAAAATATCGGTTGTTGGAGAGATATAAAATATTTGTGTGAATACGTTTACAATATTTCATCTTTGAAACATAAACACCCATTAATCAAATTTTGCATTTCATTAGTTAATGACCAACTAATCAAAGATATAGAAACATGGAAATATTCAATTAATTGTTTTTCTATTTATCACATTTCAAATGTCGCCAAACATATTCCACGTGAAACATCCAAGTTCTCATGGTTGTTTGAACAATTAGCCATTGATTTTCTTACAAAAACAAAACCTTATATTTTAAGTTCTCCAAAAACATTGGATTCTTATCAAAAAGCTCTTTCTAAAACAAAAAGAATATATAGAAAAAATATTGTCTTTCTTAATAAAGCTCTCTCTACTCCTCAAATACAGTTCTGTGAAAAAAGAAAGGAGTTAAATAATGTCTCCTTAACAAAACATACATATATTAAAAATCAACAATTGTTCTCAAAAAATACAAATGCATCCTTTCTATTCTTTAACAAACTCAATAATTTTAATTATGAACATCCTTTCTATCTATGTGGACATAATTTTTGTCATGTTCCTGTAGAATATATCATTAAAAGATGTGTTTTATTACATGACCAAGAGAACATTGACCCACAAGAAAGAAATTTTCTGAATATTTTATGGCAAAAATACACAAGTAAAATATATAATAAAAAAGACTATATTATACCTGTTTTGGATGTTTCCGATTGCACAAATAATAATTCATTTTATGCTGCATTAGGTAACGCTTTATTGTTAACTTATAATAGCCATTTTCAAAATCGTATTATTGCAGTTGATAAATCACCAACCTGGATTAAAATAGACCCTTCTTTTGGTATTTTAGAACAAGTTACATTTTTTATGAAATCCATTTATAATATGTCTAATACTTCTTGCAATTTTCAAAAAGCATTTCAACTTCTCTCCACTACCATGAAATCAATAAGAGCTACTAATACACAAGTTGAAAGCACAAAAGTTGTTATTCTTAGTTCATTTAAACATTCGTTTTCATATGAAAATTTTATGCAAACTTTTAAAGATAAATGGTTCTATAACTTCCCCTATTTAATTTTATGGAACTTCTCTAACGAAAATTGTATTTCTTTACCTGGACAAGTCAAGAAAAAATACATATTTATAATATCTGGTTATTCTTTCAATCAAATCTTTAATGTTCTCTATGCCAATCGTAATAAAACTTCTTTTCAAAACATCACATCTATATTGAAAAAAGATAGATATACTCCATTCACTAACTTCCTTGATTTTTATTTAGATTTTAAGTATGCCGGTTTTGATGAATATTTACCTATTTATTAATTCTCATTTGCTTATACATAAAATCATTTTATTAAAAATGATTCTATTTATTATTTCCGGAAATTTGATTTCTTTCGGAATACAGATTTAGCTGCTTTCTTTAATGGGCTTCTCCATTTAAATAACAAATACACTATTACAAAAGACAGAATCCAATACAAAATATAGCAATAAAAATAGTATGCACCTGGATTACAACTTGGAACGTTACTGTCGCAAATTATATTTACGTTTGTATCTTGACGTTCTTTGCAATGGTCAACAGAAATACGTTCCCCTGGTTCATACGAAACAAGTTTTCCTCGTTTTTCATTTGGTGATATATCAATCATCGTAATCAACTTATATTGCAAATTATTATACACGAGAAAATAATGCAAATACGTCAATGTATCTTGTTGATTATTCAT
>MDSV01159785.1_pt1 | contig 20411 bp, 16 predicted proteins | sample 810851 | NCBI WGS metagenome assembly MDSV01 (sample SAMN05326640, study PRJNA326480) | marine metagenome | isolation source: seawater | place: Atlantic Ocean: North East | collected 2012 | reverse complement strand
ATATGCTGTCATTTTGAAAAATAAAAATTATTTATTTGTAGATGGCAGATATACAATTCAAGCGAAAATTGAAAGTGGAAAAAATTTTCAAATAATTGATTATAATAAATTTTTTAATTGCAAAATTTTTAAAAATTTAAAACTTGGCTTAGATCCAAGGTTATTTACATCAAATCAAATAAATAGTTTTTTCTCAAAAAATAATATTAAATTAATAAATCAAAATTTGATTGATGAGTTAATAAAATTTAAGAGAAAAAAAATTAAACCTTTCTATTCATTAAATGAAAAAATTACAGGTGAAAGTCATAAAAAAAAGGTTGGAAAACTTGTAAATATTCTTAAAAAATCTAAATATGATTATGTATTTATTACTGCTCCGGAGAATATTGCCTGGTTATTAAACATTAGAGGATATGATAATCCTAATAGTCCAATACCAAACTCAAATTTAATTATAAGTAAAAATAAAAAAAAATTCTTGATCGCAGACAAAAAAAAAATAAAAAAAATAATTAAAGAAAAAAAAATTGAAATAAAAGAAGTCGTTGATCCTAATAATATTGAAAATTTTTTTTCAAATCTAAAAAGTGGAAAGGTATTGATTGATAATAAAACGTGTTCAATTTATTTTGAAAATTTATTAAGCCAAAATTTTAAGATAATTAAAAAAGATGATCCAATATATTCTTTGAAATCAATAAAAAATAAGGTGGAAATCAACAACATGATTAAATCTCATGTTATTGATGGATCTGCACTAACTAAATTTATTTATTGGATTAAAGAAATAAATAAAAAAAGAATTACCGAAGTTGACGCACAAAAAAAATTAGAAAATTTTAGAAAACAAAATAAAACATATCTATTTCCAAGTTTTAATACTATTGCTGGAAGTGGAAAAAATGGGGCAATAGTTCATTATAGAGCAACAAAAAAAAATACTAGATATATTGATAAAGAAGATATTTTTTTATGTGACTCAGGTGGTCAGTATCAATTTGGGACTACAGATGTGACTAGAACAATGTGTTTTTCAAAACAAAGCTCTAAAATAAAAAAAATTTTTACTAAAGTTTTAAAAGGTCATATTGCAGTAGCAAATACAAACCTTAACAAAGTAAAAACAGGAAAAATTATCGATAAAGAAGCAAGAAAATATCTTAAGAAAGATGGACTAGATTACAATCATGGAACTGGCCATGGTGTAGGATATTTTTTAAATGTACATGAAGGACCACAAGCAATCTCAAAATTTAATAATATAAGGATTAAAGAAGGTATGATATTAAGTAATGAACCAGGATATTATAAAAAAAATAAATTTGGTATCAGAATTGAAAATTTAGTTTATGCAAAAAGATTCAAAAAAAAATTAATTTTTCAAAACTTAACAATGGCACCAATTGATAAAGATTTAATTGATTTTAATTTATTGACTAAGGCTGAAAAGAATTATTTATTCAATTATCATTATGAAGTTTATTCAAAAATTTCAATGTTTCTTGATAGAAAAGAAAAAAAATGGCTAGCTAGTTTAATTTAACATTTTTAACCATTCTGATTGACTTAAAATTTTTATATTTAATTTTTTGGCAGATTCAATTTTTCTTTTTGTAGGTTTTTCTCCTGTGATTAAATAATCAAGTTTTTTTGAGACATTACTTATTATTGATCCAGAGTTTTTTTCTACAAGACTTTTCGCTTCTGATCGACTCATATTTAACAATTTTCCAGTAAACATAAATGTTTTATTCTTAAATTTTCCATTAGTTTTTATATCTTTTTCATCGTTTATATTTAGTACTTTTTGAAGATCTTGTACTATTTTTTTATTTATTTTATTTGAAAAAAATTTTTTAATAGATTTAATTTGTGTCTCACCAATACCATCTAGATTCTCTAAATCTTTCAAATTTTGATCGTTATTAAGTTTTAAAAAGTTAATTGAAGTTTTTAAATTTTTAGAAATAAGTTTTGCTCCCTCTAGACCAATATGTCTGATGCCCAAAGAATAAATAAACCTATTTAATGGAATGTTTTTTTTTTCTTCTATTGAATATCTTAGATTATTAACAGATTGTTCTCCCCAACCATCTAGGTCTACAATTTTATTATAATCTAATTTGAAAATATCTTGTGGAAATCTGATAAATTTAAATTCCCAAAAATTTTCAACAATCTTTTTTCCAAATCCATCTATATTGAAAGCATCTTTTGATACAAAATGTTTCAATTTTTCAATAGAGACTTTCTCGCAATCATAACCATCACTTGTGCATCTTCGTACAGCATCAATTTTTCTGGTAATATTGTTAAACTCTTTTATTGTCTTAGAGCCGCATGAGGGACATCTTTTGGGAAATTCATATTTTTTTATATCTTTTTTTCTTTTTTTTAAATCTACAGAAACTATATGCGGAATAACATCACCAGCTCTCTCAACAACAACTGTATCACCTTTTCTAATATCTTTTCTATTTATCTCATCCTCATTATGAAGTGTTGCATTTGATACTACTACTCCACCAATATTAACCGGTTTTATTTTTGCAACAGGGGTTAACGCACCGGTCCTTCCAACCTGAATTTCTATATCTAAAATACTTGATATTGCTTTATTCGGAGAAAATTTATGTGCAACAGCCCAACGAGGTGCATTTGCAACATATCCTAATCTTGATTGCAATTTAAAATCATTAACTTTGTAAACTATTCCATCAATATCAAAATCTATTTCTGTTCTGATTTTTTCTATATCTTCATAATTTTTCATTAAGTTTTTTGTTCCTTTTATAATCTTATTTAAAGGATTTGTGTTAAAACCCCATACAGATAAATTCTTCAGAAATTCTTTTTGATTTACAATTGTCATTCCATTCTCATAACCATAAGTATATGCAATAAATTTTAAAGGTATTTTTTTTGTCTCTTCTGGATTTTTTTGTCTTAATGAGCCGGATGCAGCATTACGGGGATTTGCAAATTTATCTTTGAGTTTTACAAAATCACTATTTTGAATAAATACCTCACCTCTGATGTCTATTTCTTTTGGAAAATTTTCATGATTAATTATTTGTGGAATATCTTTTATTGTTTTTAAATTTTCAGATATATCCTCCCCTTCTTTGCCATCTCCTCTTGATAAACCACTCTGAAACTTACCATTTTTATAAATTAATGATGCAGAAATACCATCAATTTTAGGTTCAGCACTATACTCTATTTCAAATTTATTAGTTTTGTCTAAATAATTTAATATTTTTTTTTCAAAATTTTGGAGATCTTCTTCACTAAATGCATTGCTTAAAGAAAGCATAGGTACTTTATGAAAAATTTTTTTAAAATGTCTTGAAGGTTTATACCCAATAATAACAGAAGGTGAATTTTTGTCTTTTAAAAAATTATATTTCTCTTCTAATCTTAATATTTCCTTTTTTAATATATCATATTTTGAGTCTGAAATTTCAGATAAGTTTTCATCAAAATATTTATGGTTATAATGATTTAATAATTTTATTTTTTTTTCATATTCATTCCTGATTAATTTTTTATTCATGTTAATCAAAAAGTTTTTTAAATTTTTCTATTACACCTTTTTTATCTTTTTTAATTTTTTTATTTGTTTTCTCTGAATAATCTTGGTTAAAAACCTTATATGATTTTTTATACCAATCACTAGATAAATAATTATAACCAAGAATATTTGCATATTTTTGAGATTCTTCTTTAAGTCCTAGTTTGTAATTTATTTCTACTAGTCTGTGTAAAGCTTCTTCTATAAAAATTGTTTGATCATATTTTTCAATAACTGTTTTGAATCGATTAATAGCAGCTATCCATTTTTCTTTTTTTAAATAATGTCTTCCTAAATACATTTCTTTTGAAGCTAGAACATCTCTAATCAAACCAAGCTTAAATTTTGAGTCTAATGCAAAATCAGAACTAGGATAGTTTTGTACCACAAAATCAAATTTTTCTTTTGCATTAATCAATGGAGCTGTATCTCTTTTTTCATCTTCAATAGTTTCATAATAACACATTGCAATCAAATAATGTGCGTATGCAACATTTTTATCCATTGGATAAGTTTTTAAAAATCTATCTAAATTTGACAATGCCTCAGGATAAAAATTTTGCATATAGTAAGAATAAGATGCCATGAGAGCTGATTTAGAAGCCCAATCTGATTGTGGATACAAAAGTTCAGCTTCCAAAAATTTTTTTGCTGCAAAATATGGATCACCATTTTCTAATGCCTCATAACCTTCTTTATATGCTGAGACCATTTCTAAATCTTGTTTTGTTTCTTTAATGACTGAAACTTCTTTTTCTTCCTTAGTTGCACAAGCGTTTAAAAGAAATAGAAAAGATAATATTAGTAAACTAAATTTATTCATAACTTTTTAAATAACTTAGCTAATTATAAAGATAAAAAAATATTATGCTATAGATCTTAATAAACTTCTATTTATTAATGTATGAGGAAGATTTCTCTCTTGTATTTCAATTATTGAAAAGTTTTCATTACTGCTAAATACTTCTCTTAATAATTGGTTAGTCAAATAATGACCTCCTCTTGAGCATTTCAAATTTCCAATTATTCTATACCCACTTGTATAAAGATCTCCTATACAATCTAAAATCTTATGGTTTACAAATTCTCTTGAATTTCTCAATCCATCCTTATTCAAAATCTCATTATCTTTTACAACTACAGCGTTATCTAGGCTTCCACCTTTAGCTAAACCAATTTTTTTTATGGCTTCTATATCTTCGTAAAGACAAAATGTTCTTGAATTAAAAATTTCATTCAAATCATCTTCATAAACATTAATTTTATTTTTTTGATTGCCAATGAAATTATTTTTATATTTCAATTCAAATTCTATATCTAAACTTAATTTTGATGGCTCAATAAAAATATTTCTATCACCATCATTAAATTCTATTTTTTTATTTATCTTTATGATTTTAATAGGTTTGTTGCTAATCTCAAAGCCAGTAGACAAAATCTTTTCTATAAACTCTTTTGATGATCCATCTAAAATAGGTACTTCTTCATTATCTATTTCAATTAAAACATTATCTACACCTAGACCAAACAAAGCTCCCATTAAATGTTCAATAGTTGAAACTTTAACACCTGATGAATTAGATACAGTCGTGTTTAAAGAAGTATTACTGACATTTTTAAAACTTGGATAAACTAAATTATTCTTTTCTAAATCAATTCTTTTAAATACTACTCCTGTATCTGGCTCAGAATTTTTAAGACTTAAATTCACTAGCTTTCCGCTATGTAAACCTACACCTTGAAATTTAACTGTATTTTTTACTGTTTTTTGGTTTAATAATGACACCTGGAACTTTTATTCTCTTGTTATGATAAATTAAAAACAACAAATGTTACGAGAAAATACAAATCTAGCTAAAAAAATTGAAAAATTTCTCAAAAAAACCCTTATTTTTAATAGATTTTTGGACTAAAAAAATCTCATTTTCATTTAATCCATTTATTACTTTGTCGGCAAGAATAAAAGTATTTCTCTCATTTTGGCTTTTAAAATTATTTATATATTCATGAGACAAAATCCTTTTACATAAAATTTGATATTTAGAAAGAACTTTTCTTAAACTATTTGTAATCTCTTTTTGTAAACAAATAAAACTTATTTCTAAATAAATGTTATCATAATCTTTATTTTTTGGCATTATAAAATAAGTTTCACCATCAATAATAAATTTATTAATTAGTGTATGTATTATCTCGTAATCATCAGTATTTTTCTTAAAATTATTTTTTATATCAATCAAAAAATTTGAAATTTCATATGATTTATTAAAAAAATCTTGAAAATTATAGGCTGAAGATAAATCTACTTTTAAAAAAGTATCATAATCAATTATCAAAAAAATTTCTTTAATATGAAGATTCAAATTTTTTTCTACTTCAAAAATATTTTTTTCCAAGAAAATTTCAAGTGCTTTAAGATTATCTTCAATCGATATAGTATCTAATAAAATTTCCTTGTTTAAAGAAAACTGATTTTTGGAATTTAATGATGCAAATGCAATCTTTTTAAATCCAACTAATAAAAAAAACTTTTGATCTGAATAACTATCCATTTAAAATAACCTGGTGATTTTGACGTAGATCAATTACTTTTATACTTTTAAAATTTTTATCTGATAAAAGTTTAAACATTAACTCAATCGATTTTTCTAAATTTTTAAAAGGCAATTTAATAATAATTCCATCTTTTGTTTCCAAGTCCCATCTTTTTGATTTAAAGAAGTATAAATTATAAATTTCATTAAAATTAAAATTAGAATCATCTATAATTTTTTTTAATTTTAAAAACTCTCCTACATCGATATCACCATATACAAACGGTAAATTTATTCTTTTTTTATTTGTCTCTATAAGATTTCCATTAGATCCAATATAAAAATATAAATCATTCTTTTTTGTTATTGCTAAATAATTAGTTTTTTGAATCTTAATCTTAAGTTTTGAAGGGTAGACTTTAGATATGAATAGTTTTTCAATATCTTTGTTTACATCAAATTTTTTTAAAATTTCTTTTTTATCTAGGAAAAATAAATTTTCTTTTTTTACGAAGTTAAGATCTTTTATAATTTGGTTCATTTCGAAATCATTAAGACCGCTAATTTCAAAATTTTTAATATAAGGAAAACTCAACTTTGATAAATTATTATTAACAAGAGTTGTTAAAAAAACAAAAATAAATAAGTAAATAATAATTTTTTTACTTATTTGTTGATGCATCTTTTAAAATTAATTTAATTAAACCTATGAAGTTTATACCATAATAAGCTGATATTTCAGGAACTAAAGAAAGTTTCGTCATCCCTGGCTGCGTATTAATTTCTAAAAGATAAAATTTTCCTTTATAAAATTTAAAATCAGATCTTGTAACTCCTCTGCATCCTAACAAATTATGCACCCTTAGAGAAATTTTCATCAATTCATAATATTTTTTTTTTGTTAAAATAACTGGAATAATATGTTTAGTTTTCGCTTTAACATTATATTTCGCTTGATAATCATAAAATTTCCTTTTTGTTTTAAGTTCTATTGCTCCTAGCTTTTTCTTATTAATTATTGCTGCTTGAATTTCTCGTCCAGGTATAAATTGTTCAATCAAAATTTCTTTATAAAATTTTAATAATTTAAGTTTTTTGTGAATATTTGATTTATTGCAAATAAATACGTTTACACTTGAACCTTCATTAATTGGTTTAATTACAACTGGGAAACCAAATTTTTTCTTTATTAAATGATTAATTTCATTTTTTGATTTATTAAATTGATATTTAAAATATTTAGGTGTTAAAATTTTATTTTTAATAAATATTTTTTTTGAGATTTCCTTGTTCATCGCTAAGGCTGATGAAATTACTCCTGAATGAGTATAGGGTATCTGGATATTTTCTAAAATAGATTGGATATAACCATCTTCTCCAAATTGTCCATGTAAAGCATTAAAAATAATTTTTGGTTTAAATTCTTTTACTAATTTAAATAAATTAAAATTTGGCTCACTTATTTTTACCTCATAACCATTTTTTTTTAACTCATAAGCAACTTGTTTGCCTGTTTGCAGACTTATAGCTCTTTCTTTGGAGATGCCTCCGGATATAACTAAAATTTTTTTTTTCAATTTTCTAAAATCTTTATTTCTTTTTCTATACTAATACCTGTTTTTTTAAATACACTTTCTGAAACAAATTCAATCAATTTTTTCATATCATCAAATGATGCATTGCCTTTATTCACAAAAAAATTTGAATGTTTTTTTGAGATACATGCATCTCCAAAACTAATGTCAAGTGAAACAGAATCCTTGATCAGCTGCCAAACTTTTTTATCCGTGTGTTTAATTGGATTCTTAAAAGTACTACCGCTAGTTTTTATTTTTGTAGGTTGATCTTCATTTTTTTTTTCTTTTAATTTAAGTATTTCTTTTTTTATTTTTTCGGAATCTTTTTTTTGTCCTTTAAAAGAAGCGCTTAAAAAAATTAGATCCTCTGATAAATTGTTACCTCTATACTCAAAATTTATTTGTTCAGCTGGGATAGTTAAAATATTTCCAATTTTATCGATTGCTTGAATTGAAACTAATATGTCCTTTATTTCACTTCCAAAACAACCTGCATTCATTTTTATAGCTCCTCCAATGGTACCTGGAATACAAGCAAGAAATTCAAAACCACCCAGACCACTATCTGCTGCGTAATCAGCTAAATTTTTATCTAACACACTGGTGCCTGAAATAATAATATCTTCTTTTAAGAGTGATAATCTATTAAAATTTTTTCCAAGCTTGATCACAATGCCATCATAAAGATCGTCAGATATTAAAGTATTAGAACCGGCTCCGATTACAAAAATTTTTTCCCTATTATCTAAAACTTTTAAAAACTCAATTAAATCTTTAAGTTCCGCAGCTTTATAGAAAACTTTAGTTTTTCCCCCGATATTAAACCAATTTTTTTTTTTTAAATCTTGGTTGTAAACTATATTATTATCAAATTTATCTAGTAAAATTTTTAATTTATTTATTTCCATTACATCAAACTTGGTAATTCTTTCATCCAATTAGAAATTGATCCCGCTCCCATTCCAACGACTATTTTTTTTCCATACATATTACTTTTTAGAAATTTTGATAATTGAAGATTATCTTTAACCATAAATAATCGTACTTTAGAATTTTTGATTATTTCTTGTGCAAAATTTTTATAACTAAAACCTAGTTTAAATTTCTCACCTGCGCTAAATATTGGACATAAAATTACAGTATCTGCATCTCTAAAAGCATAAGTAAATTCTTTTTTTAAATCTTTTAGTCTTGATATTCTATGAGGTTGAAAAATACAAACTTTTTCATATTCATTAAAAACATTCTTTATGCCCTCTAAGACAAATTTAATCTCAGTTGGATGATGGGCATAATCATCATAAAAATCAATATTATTATATGAAAATATTTTATTAAATCTTCTTTGCACTCCTTTAAAATTTAATAAACCTTTTTTAATTTTTTTTATAGGTATACCCACAGATAAAGCAACTCCCAACGCTCCAACAGAATTTCTTATATTATGAATACCTAATAATGGTATTTTTAATTTAGTGATGTTGAAAGTTTTCTTATTTGGGAGATTGACTTCTACTTTAAATTCTGAATAAGACTTACTTTGTTTAATATTTTTAATTTTAAGGTTTGATTTATTTCTCTGTCCATAAGTATAAAAATTCTTATTTTTTATACTTTTGATTAATTCATTATTGATTTTATCATCTATACAAATAAATGATTTCCCAAATGATGGGGTTTTATTAATAAATTCTAAAAAGTAATTTTTTAGATCATTCATTGATTTATAAAAATCCATATGTTCACGATCAATGTTTGTAATTATTGAGTATGTTGGTGAAATATGTACAAAACTTCCATCTGACTCGTCTGCTTCTAAAATTGACCAATCACTTTTCCCTAATTTCGCTGTGTTCTTTATTGAATTAATTACTCCACCGTTAATAATAGTTGGGTCTAGTTTTGTTTCTTGAAATATTGACGCTATTAAAGAGGTTGTAGTTGTTTTGCCATGTGAACCAACTACAACAATATTTTTCATTAAAGAAACAATGCTAGCTAACATTTTGCCTCTTTTAATTATCGGAATTTTTTTTTTCTTTGCCTCAATCAGTTCTGGATTATTTTTTTTGATTGCAGATGAAATGACAACAATTGTTGCTTTTCTCAAATTTTTTTTTGAATGACCTAGAAAAACTTTAACCTTTTCCTTTTTTAATCTTTCAATATTCTTATTGTTTGAAATATCACTACCTTGAATTTTAAATCCTTTGCCTTTCATTATTAACGAAAGACCACTCATTCCGATTCCACCAATTCCTATAAAATGAATAATTTCTTTTTTTGCTAGTTCAATTTTCATCAATAATTTTTTTTAATTTTTGATTAATATTATTCCAACTATTATGATAGTTTAATCTTTTTAGATTTATTTTTTTTGTGTTATAATCAGATTTATCTTTTAAAATACTTAATAAAATTTCAGTCATTTTTTCTTTGTTTAATCCATCTTGACTTAACACCCAACAAACTCCTGATTTTTCATAAAATTTTGCATTTTCCATTTGATGATTGTCTTTTGCAGATGGAAGAGGAATCGCTATGAAGGGTTTGTTCATAATTGAAATTTCAGCTAGTGAACTTGCTCCTGCTCTAGTTATACATAAATCAGCTTCATTAATAAAATGTACAAAGTTTTTTTCAAAGTCAAAAATTTTGTTTTCAATCTTATTTATATTATAAAAATTCATTAAATTTTCTATATTTTTAATATTTGTTTGCTGAATAACTTTTAATGAATATTTGTTAGATATATCAACAATCACCTCTCTTATTATTTCGTCAAAAATTTTTGCTCCTTGGCTACCCCCAGATATTAAAATACAAAAGTCATTATTTATTTCATCATTTTTTTTTATTTCATAAAAATCTCTTGAAACTAATGGACTAATCGATTCAATTTTGTCTTTAAATTTTGATGGAAAATTTATTAAATTTTCCGAATAACATAAAATTTTTTTTGAAAAATTTAAAAAAAATTTATTTGCTCTTCCAAGAGATAAATTTGGTTCTAATAAAAAAATTTTTAATCCTAAGACCTTTGCACTTATACAAACTGGTAACGACATATATCCACCTGTTGAAATTATTTTATTAATTTTCTCTTTTTTTAGGTAAATTATAGATTTAATTACTAGGTAAAATAATTTTAGCAATCTAAATGGAAATAATAAATTCAAATTTAATTTTGGTGTATCAATAACAATAGTTTTTTTATTTTTAGATTTTATAAATTTAAAACCTCTTTCATCGGTTGAAAAATTAATCTCATATTTATCTTTTAAATGTTCACCAATGATTTCTGCAGGTATGACATGGCCCCCAGATCCCCCAGTGGTAATTAATATTTTTTTCATTTTTTTTTAAATTCTTCTTTTTGTTAAATTTAAAATTATACCTGATAATATCGAAACACTTAAAATAGACGAACCACCATAACTTAAAAAGGGTAATGTCATTCCAGTCGTTGGAAATAAACGAATATTTACTCCAATGTGAATCATTGTCTGGATTAATATCAAACTTATCGAGCCTACTAAAATCAATTTAATCTTATTATCAGTCTCATTATTAACTTTTTTTAAAACCGAGAATATAAAAGTTAAAAATAAAACCAGAATTAATATAATAACAATAACACCAAATTCTTCGGATATAACTGAGATTATATAATCTGTATGAGCTTCGGGTACTCTATTTTTCAGAGTGCCTTCTCCAACTCCTTTACCAAAAAAACCTCCACTAGTAATTGAGTCAATAGCCATATCTGATTGAAAATTATATGTTCCTTTTTCAGAGTCAAAAAAAGACAATAATCTATTTTTTATATAACTAAATTTAGGAATGAAAAAAGCAAAATACAATAACAATGAAGCACCAACAACAGAGACTGAGGTTAGAAATATTAAATTCACTCCTGAAATAAAAATTAAGATTATCCAAATTAATCCTATTACTAATGTTTGACCTAAATCTGGCTGAATTACTAAAAGTGATGAAACTAACAATGTTAGCAACAGAGAAAAAGAAAATTTTAAGACAAAGTTTGAAAATTTTTTGAAGGTGATGATTAAACTTAAAACTATTATAAAAAATGGTTTGACTAATTCAATGGGTTGTAATCTTGGTAAAAAAAACAAATCTAACCATCTTTTTGAACCTTTAACCTCAACACCAATTATTGGAACAAGAAATAACATCAATAAAGATAAACAAAAAACATAAATAGAAAATTTATATAGAAACTTTTGATCCATGTAAGAAAAAATAAAAATTATTACAAATCCAATTAAAACAAAAATAAAATGTTTAAAGAAAAAAAAATAACTATTAGTCTCAAGTTTATCAGATGCTATTAGGGAAGTAGAAACTAAAGAAAAAAACAAACCAGTAAAAAATAAAGTTATTATAATACTTAAAATAAATTTATCTAAATTTTTCCACCATTGATAATAAGAAAAAAAATTAAATAATTTATTCATATATTTGGTGTATATTTTTTAATCAATCCAGTAAAATATGCACCTCTGTCTTCAAAATTTTTAAAAGTATCAAACGATGCAGCGGATGGACTAAATAAAATAGTTTTTTTTTGAGAATCGTTTAAATTTATATCCTTAAAAATGGCTTCAATAGCATTATTTAAATTAGTAAATTTTTTAAATACAATCTTATTTTTTAGATCTGCTGAAAATTTTTTGTAGTTTTTTCCAAAAATATAACATTTTATATTACTATAATAAGCTTTAGATAAATTAAATTTATCTCCTTTTTTTGGTATTCCACCTAATAACCAATATATTTTTTTAAATCTTTTTAAAAGTTCAATAGATGAAGAGTAGCTCGTTGATTTTGAATCATTAATTATAGAAATTTTCTTATTATCAAAAATAGTTTGTTGACGATACTTTAATCCTTTAAATTTCTTTATTACCTTTGTTAATAATTTTTTTTTTATTTTTAACTTTTTAGAGATATTCAATACAAAAGATAAATTTTCTTTATTAGAAGATGATGAAAAGTAATTATTTTGTAATGATTTGATAAAATTATCATTAAGTTTTGTATTAACCTTAATAATTTTGCTTTTGTATTTATTTTTTCTTATTTTATTTCTTATCAATTCATCGTTATTATTGATGAATGCTATTGAATTTTTTTTTTGATTTTTAATCAATTTAAACTTAGCAGATATATAATTGTTTAATGTCTTATGTCTTTCTAAATGATCTACTGAAATGTTAAGTATTGCTGCATATTTGCTGCTAAATAATTTACTATATTCTAATTGGTAAGATGATGCTTCAATAACAAAAATAGATCTATTTTTTACATTTTTAATAGATAATATTGGATAACCTATATTTCCTACAAGCTTTACATCAAGACCCTGTTGCTTCAAAACATCATAAAGTAATTTACATGTCGTTGATTTACCATTAGTTCCTGTAATAGTTATAGATTGATTTTTAAAGTAAGAGCTAAAAACATCTAAATCAGTATAAATCTTTTTAAAATTTTTATTTAAATATTTTTTTAATTTACATTTGTTTATATCTATTCCAGGACTTAAAATAATTAAATCAAATTTAGTTTTTTTAATTTCATATAATGAAATAAATTGATTAATTTTTTTAATTTGTTTGCTGTCATCATATATAAATACATTATTATTATTTTTTAAAAATTTTAATGTAGAAATCCCAGTCTTCCCCAACCCATAAATCAAAATTTTTTTGTTTATAAAAATATTTGAATTTTCACTCATTATCTTAATTTAAGAGTGGCGAGACCAATAAGTGCTAATATAATTGAGATTATCCAAAAACGAATTACCACTGTAGACTCGGGCCATCCTTTTTTTTCAAAATGGTGATGAATTGGCGCCATTTTAAAAACTCTTTTTCCTGTTAATTTGTATGAAACTACCTGTACAATCACTGAAAAAGCTTCTAAAACAAAAAGACCTCCGGTTATAGCTAAAACAATTTCATGTTTTGTGATAATCCCAATTGCACCTAAAGAACCACCTAATGACAATGAACCAGTATCACCCATAAAAATTTTAGCTGGTGGAGCGTTAAACCATAAAAAACCTAAACAGGCACCAATAATTGCGCCACAAAAAATTGAAATTTCACCAGATCCTTCAATATAAACTATTTGTAAATATTCTGAAAAAATAACATTTCCTGCAACATAACTTATAAAAGCAAAACAGGCCGCAACTAACATCACTGGAACTGTTGCAAGGCCATCTAATCCATCTGTTAAATTTACAGCATTTGAAGAACCTACAATTACAAAAATAGAAAAAGGAATAAAAAACCAACCAAGATTAATTAATAAGTTTTTAAAAAAAGGAAAATAAAGGTTGGTAAATTCTTTATATTCAACAAAGTAAGTTAAAATACAAATTCCAATCAATGACAAAATAATTTGTGAAATTAATTTAAACTTAAATGAAATTCCAGATGAATTATCATTTTTTATTTTTTTAAAATCATCTAATGCACCTAATAAACCAAATGAAACCAAAATATATAATGAGAAAAGAATATAAATATTCCTTAAATCAGACCACATCAATACTGAAGTTACTATTCCAATTAAAATCAATAATCCCCCCATTGTTGGCGTTCCAATCTTTTTAATTATATGATCTCCTGGTCCATCTTCTCTTATTGGGTCTAAAATTTTTCTTTCTGAAAAAAATTTAATGAATGGTCCGCCAATAATTAAAACAATCAATAGTGATGTGAATACTGATAAACCAACTCTAAAAGTTATATATTTAAAAACATTTAAAAAAGTAAAAACATCAACAAAATTTAACAAAAAATTATATAACATTTAATCTTCTCTTTTTTAAAATTTGTGAAGCTTTATAAAGACCAGTTGAATTAGATCCCTTAATCATTAAATAGTCATTATTACTTAATTCTTTATTTATCAAATTATTAATTTCAAAAGTTTTATTTAATACTAAACCTTTTTTAATGTTTTTTAATTGTTTATAAGTTTTTTTTATGTCTCGACCAATTATGTGAACTTTATTGATATCAAGTCGATTGATTATCCCACCTATTTTATAATGTTGACGGATTGAGTGATTACCAAGTTCGAGCATATCACCAAGTAATAAATGTTTTTTTACATTTGATAATTTCATTTTTCCAAAATTTTTCAATGCTGTTTTAAGTGATAATGGATTAGAGTTATAACTTTCATCGATAAAATTAATTAATTTCTTACCTATTCTCAATTTAGATAAATCTCCTCTACCTTCAGGTAGTTTAAAGTCTAAAAAAATTTTTTTAGATAATCTATGTAAATCGAAAAATAAATTTAAAACAATTATTGTTGCTAAGAAATTTTGAATGTAACTTTTCGATATACTTTGAGAATAAAAATAATCAATTTTAGAATTTAATTTGAAATATATCTTAAATTTTTTATTAATTTTAGATATTCTTAAAAATCTAATATCACTTTTGTTATTATTCATACTAAAAGAAAAAACTTTTAAATTTTTCTTTAAAGCTTTTTTTCTATGAAAATTATAAAAAAAATCGTCTGCGTTAAGTATAATACTTCCATGGGATTTGATATTATCAATTATTTCTGCTTTTGCGTTTGCGATACCCTCAATACTTTTAAAATTTTTTGAATGAGCATAACTAATATTGGTAATAATACCTAAATTCGGATTTAAAATTTTTGTCAAATAATCAATCTCTCCTTTTTTATCCATTCCTGCCTCAAAAATTCCAAATTGATCATCTTGTTTTAAATTAAGTAAAGATAATGGAACTCCATATTTATTATTATACGATTTTGGAGAATATGAGATTTTTGAAATTTTTTTCATGACACTACTGATCATTTCTTTTAATGTCGTTTTTCCACAACTGCCTGTTATTGCAATAATCTTAGAGTCTATATTGTTCCTATAACTTGATGCACATTCTGTTAAAAAATTAAGTGTATTTTTTACTCTTATTTGTTTATTTAAAGGAAATTTCTTATTAACTTTATTTACAATTGATAATGAAGACCCTTTTTTAAAAACTTCATTTAAAAAATCATTTGCATCAATTTTTTTCCCTTTGATTGCAAAAAAAATATCATTTTTTTTAATCTCTTTTGAATTAATACATGCTCTATTAAATTTGATATTTTTACTCAAATTTTTTGTTTTTTCTTGAATTATGTTTATTCTTTTGTCTCTAAATAATAATTTATTTCTTTGTAATATTGATTTTAAAATTTCCTTTTTATCAGAAAAAAATTTTTTCTTTCCATTATACTCTTGTGTCTTTTCATGACCTTTTCCTGCAATAATTGCTATATCTCCTGAATTAAGTTCCTTAATACATTGATAAATTGCTTTTTCTCTACTAGAAATTTCTTTTAGATTTTTTCCTTTAATTCCTCTTTTTATTTCATTTCTAATTTTTTTTGGATTTTCAGTTCTTGGATTATCATCAGTTAAAAAAATTTTATCAGCATAATTTGACGAAATTTTTCCCATTTTTAATCTTTTTTTTTTATCTCGATCTCCACCGCACCCAAAGACTAAATTAATTTTACTTTTAGGAAATTGTTGTTTGATGTTACTCAATACAGTTTCTAACGCATCAGGTGTATGTGCAAAATCTAATAAAATTTTTGCACCATTTCTCAAAACACCTATTTTCTCTAGTCTTCCCTCTACAGACTTAAGTTTGTGAATTTTACTTATGACTTCATTAATACTGTTTCCACTTTTTAATGCTGCTAAAATAGCCATCAAAACATTTTTTATTTGAACTTTACCGATAAGATTTAGCTTAATCTTAAATTTTTTAGATTTATATTTTATGTTTAAAACTTGTTTATCATTTTCATACTCATGAGAAACTAATTTTAATTCAGAATTTTTTCCAAAAACAGTTAAAAGTCTTAAATTTTTTTTTTTTGCAATGCTTCTAATTTTTTGAAATTGAGAAATAGATGAATCTGCAATTATACTCCCTTTTTTTTTTATCAAATTTTGGAATAAATATAATTTTGAATTAAAATAATCCTTAAAATTTTTATGATAATCTAAATGATCGTGAGTCAAGTTGGTAAATATTCCAATATCAAATAACAATCCATCTAACCTATTTTGTTTTAATCCATGACTTGAGGCCTCTAAAATTACATTTTCAACTTTATTAAGATTAAGTTTTTCAATAGTTTTTCTTAATTCTATAGGATCCAAAGTTGTATTTTGAACTGTCTTTTTTTTACCTCTAAATTGAATACCAATTGTTCCGATTGAACCAACTTTTTTTTTATTTAATCTTAAAATTTGATAATAGAAATCAGAAACAGATGATTTGCCGTTTGTTCCCGTGACTGCAATAAGTTTTTTTGGATATCTCTTGAGTAATTTAAATGAAATCTGAGATAATAATTTTCTTGGGTTTTTATTATTTAAGTAGGTTACATTTTTTAAATTGTAATTTATTTTCTTTTCTGAGACAATTACTGAAGCTCCCTTTTTAATAGCTTGGTGTACATATTTATTGCCATCAAATTTATTTCCTTTGATTGCAAAAAAAATGTTGTTTTTTTTAACTTTTGAACTGTTAAAAGCCAAACCGGAAAAAAAAATTTTTTGTTGTCTTTTATTAATATTTTTTATGAAGTTTTGTAGATACATTAATTGTTAACTTCATTATATTTTGTGGCTAAAATAGGCCCAATTTTTTCTATAATTTGTCCAACAACCTCAACAGTAGTCCAACCAGCTGTATTAAATGGTGTACCCTTATACTTTAATCCAGATCCATCACGGTAATTATAAATATATTCACTATTAGTTTTTGGTTCATCTAACATAACTACAAGAGTATACTTAGGCTTTGAGGTAGGAAATATAGACACGAAAGTATTAATCTTATTTCTAGAATAGCCGCCTTCTATACTTTTTTGTGCTGTGCCAGTTTTTCCACCAATTTCATAACCATCAACATTTGCAAGTGAAGCAGTTCCTTCTTTTGTTGTTACAATTTTTCTTAAAATAGAATTAATTTTTTTTGAAACATCTTTTTTTAAAATTTTTTTCTGTTTAAGGTATTTATTTTTTTTAATTAAAGTTGGATTTATTTTGTAACCTCCGTTAACAATAATTGAGTAAGCATTCGCGAGTTGAAGAATTGTAGTTGTAATTCCGTGCCCATATGAGGCTGTAGCTAATTTGCATTTTCCCCATCTAAATGAAACTGGTATTCCCATCTCCTCAATATCAAACTCAATTGATCCTATCAAATTAAGTTCATTCATAAATTTTTTAAATTTTTCTAAACCAATTAATTGAGCAATTCTAACTGAGCCTATATTTCCTGATCTGATTAATATTTGCTCAGCAGTTAAATCTGATGGGATTTCATCATCATATTCATTAATTGTATTCTTTCCACATTTTAAAGTTTTTTCTAAGTCTCTAAATTCGGTGTTAATATCTAAAGATCCTTCGTTTAAAGCAGCAGCTAAAGTAAAGGTTTTAAAAACAGATCCTAATTCATAAACACCTTTAGTTGCTCTATTAATAAAATTTTTATCTGTAATATTTGCTCTTTCGTTTAAATCAAAATCAGGAAGAGAAACTAAAGAAATAACCTCTCCATTATTCACATTCATTAATATTGCTGCACTTCCTAAAGTTTGAAAAATCTCATTATATTTTATCAATTCATTTCTAATTAAGTATTGAATATCTTTATCTACAGTTAATTTAATATCTTTTTGACTATTTTTTAATTTATCATCTAAAGATTTTTCAAGGCCTGAAATACCTAAATTATCATCATCTATCTGTCCAACAATATGACTAAATAAATTTTTTTGTGGGTAGATCCTTGTAATATTTTCCTGAGGTTTGATGGATTTATCTCCAAGCATCATAATTTTTTCGTAATTTTCTTCTGAAATTTTTTTTTCAAACCAAAAAAATTTTTTTTTTTTTAAATTAGTCTTAATAATTTCATAATTCTTATCAGGAAAAATATAACCTAAGGTTAATAATAGTTTTTTTTGATTAATTACTTCTGTTGGATTGATACCTATATCTATTGAACTAACTGTTTTTGCAATATAATTTCCATTTCTATCTATAATATTTGCTCTGTGGAGTTTATTTATAAATTCTAATTTATTTTGATTTATAATATCAACATTTCTTGATCCTAGATGAAGTAAATGAATTGAATAAATTATAGAAATAACAAAAAAAATAAAAAAAATAAAAGCTACCCTATTAAATCTAATATCAATATCTGATGTTTGTTTTTTATATTGAAACTCATAATTATTTTCATGAAATATAAACTTGTTAGAATTATTTTTCATTTTCACCTACAATTAAATCTGTAATAATTAGTTTTTCATTAGTAATTTCTAAGTTTTTAATATCTTTAAGAGTTTTTTTTTTTAATAGATTTTCAAAATATAATCTCTGATATTCTAATAGTTTTTCAGATGAACTGAGATAATCATATTCTAATTTAGAATCTTGAAATCTATTTTCTAAAAATAGAATATTTTCTTTAGTAGAGTAAATTTCATCTTCTATATCTTTAGTAGAGTTTTTAATAAATGACGTACAGATGATTAAAAAAAAAATTAATAAAAAAACTAAAGATTTTTTCATAGTTTAGAACCTAAATTTTCTATTTCTATAAGATGTTTAAATTTCTCCAAAACATCAGTTTCGATTTCATAAAAATTCTCTTTTTTAATTAGATATCTAATTTTTGCTGACCTTGATGCTGGATTTTCATTTAATTCTTTTAATGAAGGCAAGATTGGTTTTTTTTGCGGCATTTCAAAAAAAATATCTTTTTTTTTAATTTTTGGCTCATATCTAGAAATACTTTTATGTTCAGATAAATTTTTAAAAAAATATTTTACAATTTTATCTTCTAATGAATGGAATGTAACGACAACTAAAACGCCATTCTTTTTTAAAATTTTTGCCGCATTAATTAAACCATAAATAAGCTCACTTATTTCTTGGTTTACAAATATTCTAAGTGCCTGAAAAGTTTTTGTAGCGACATGAATTTTAAAATTTTTCCTTTTTTTTGATTTTTCAATAATTTTTACTAAATTTTGAGTGTCAAGATTTTGTGAAGTTCTTTCCTTAACTATGTTTCTTGAAATAAATTTTGCTTCATTTTCATCACCAAAAAATTTGAATATCTTTTCTAACTCTTTGGAGTCTAATTTATTAATCGCATCCTTTGCCGAAAATTTATTAATACCCAGTCTCATATCAAGATCTCCAGAATAACTAAATGATAATCCTTTTTTAGGATCTTTTAACTGAACCATTGAATATCCAAGGTCGAAAATAATACTTTTAATATTTTCATTTTTTAATTTCAGATTATTCAATTTACTAAATCTTAAATTTTTAAATAAAAATCTATTTGGAAACTTTTCTTCTACTTTTTTTCCTATTATCTCACTTTGGATATCTCGATCAAGCCCTATAACATTAGTATGATTATATTTTAGTATTTCCTTAGTGTATCCACCTTGACCAAACGTACAGTCAATAAATGTGCCACCATGTTGAGGGGTAATAATGCTAATTATTTCATTAAGCAGTACCGGATAATGTTTTGGAGCATCCGATACCATGGTGGCTTCCATTTATTTTTTCGAAGACCATTAATTTTTTTGTCTTCT
>MDSV01117325.1_pt1 | contig 20415 bp, 19 predicted proteins | sample 810851 | NCBI WGS metagenome assembly MDSV01 (sample SAMN05326640, study PRJNA326480) | marine metagenome | isolation source: seawater | place: Atlantic Ocean: North East | collected 2012 | reverse complement strand
TATAAAAGAAAATGGATTGACTAAAAGTACTATGAAGCTTGTGGATGAGACCGAATTTAAAAAATTATTGTCTAGTTTAAAGATTGAAGAAACTATTTCAGGTGGATCGGTTGCAAATTCTATTGCTGGTCTCTCTCAACTTGGAAATAAAGTTGGATTCATTGGAAAAGTTAATGATGATGACCTTGGTCAAAAGTACGAAGATGGATTAAAAAAAGAAAAAGTAGAATATTTTTATTCTAAAAAAAAAGAAAAACTACCTACAGGAACTTGCCTGATATTAATTACTCCTGACTCTGAAAGAACTATGTGTACTTTTCTTGGAACAGCTGGAAAAATAAATGAAAATGATGTTGATATTAATGCTGTCAAAAATAGTGAAATTATTTTTTTAGAAGGTTATTTATGGGATGAGGGTGATCCTAAAAAAGCTTTTGATAAAGCTATTAAAAACTCAAATAAAGCTGCGATGTCTCTTTCAGATTTATTCTGTGTAGAAAGACATAAACCCCATTTTTTAAATTTAGTTAAAAATAATTTAAATATTACTTTTGCTAATGAACAAGAAATTTTATCTTTAATTAATACTAAAAGTTTTGATGAAGTTATTTCATTTGCTAAACAATTGGGAAAACTTCTTGTTATTACCCGCGGTGAAAAAGGAAGTATTGCAATCTCAAAAAATGAGATCGTAGAATGTGCTAGCAAAAAAAATTTAAAAATTGTTGATTTAACAGGTGCCGGTGATCTTTTTGCTGCTGGTTTTTTGCATGGTCATATTAATGGCTTATCATTAAAAGAAAGTTTAGAAAAAGGTACTGAAATGTCTTCAAAAATAATCCAAAAAATTGGAGCAAGACTAAACTAATCTTATCTTTTTTCTTTTATAACTGCCTTTTCCTTTTTTAGGTTTGACCACTCTTTTTTTATATTTAGACGAAAATAAATCTCTAGCAATAAAATTTCGTGATTTTTTTTTCAAATATAATATCCTTTTTCATTATTCTTAATAAAGTTACTATCACCAAATTTTTTTAATATTTTTTTCCGAAGCCGATAAATATGTGTTTCAATAGTATGAGTTTCGGTTTCTGATGAATAATTCCAAACATTTTTCAAAACTAATTTTCTATTTACAGGTTCTTCACTTTGACTAAATAAAATAAGGAAATTAATTTCTTTTTCTGATAATTGAAGTTCCATATCATTTTTTTTTATTTTTCTTTCGTTTTTGTCAATTATATACTCATTTAAATATATTAATGAATTTTTTATAAATTCATTTTTAGAAATAATAGAAGTAATTTTTTTTTTTAATTCTACAATTGTAAATGGCATATTTAATTGGCTGTTGAATTCATTAGAAAGACTATTTGTTAAAGTAGAATCTTGAGAAATTAAAATTGATGGAAAATTATTTAGTTTTTTTCTATCAAAAAGTTGTTTGTCATTTTCGTTTATAAAGAAAATTACCGGTAAATTTAAGCTGGCTGCGTCTTTTACGCATAGATCTAAATCTTCATAATATTTAATTTTTGAGAACAATTTCAATTCTTTAATGATTTCTAAAAAGATTTTATTTCCAAAAATTGATATATTTAAATCATTCATTAAAAATATTTTATGAATATTATAATAAAAAAACGCTTACTACTATACAAAGGTTATAAATTTAAATGTTCTATTGGACAATCTGGTATAAAAAAAAATAAAAAAGAGGGAGACAAAGCTACTCCGAAAGGAATTTTTTCTTTTGGAAAACTTTATTATAGGTCAGATAGAATAAAAAAATTAAATACAAATCTGAGTTGTAAAAAAATTAAAAAGCACATGGGTTGGTGTCATGATTCAAAAAATAAAGAATATAATAGAGAAGTAAACATTAGAAGAAACAAAAAATCAGAAAATCTTTTTAGAAGAGACCACAAGTATGATGCTTTCATTGTTATTAATTATAATATGAAACCAATAATTAAAAATAGAGGGAGTGCTATTTTTTTGCATTTAACAAAAAATTTTAAACCTACAGCTGGGTGTATTGCTATAAGTTGTAATAATTTTTTAAAATTAATTAAGATAATAAATAATAAAACAAAAATAAAAATTTAACTATTTTCTTTCACCAAAAATTTTGGTTCCTATTCTTAGATAAGTTGATTTAAAAGAAATAGCTTTAATATAATCATTGGACATTCCCATACTTAACTCGGGTAAAGAAATTTTCAAATCTAACATTTCCTTAAAATACTTTTCAGTATTATCAACATATGGTGGAAGGCACATTAAACCTATCACATTCAAATTATATTTTGATTTACATAACTCTAGAAAGTTATTGATATCTTTGGGATCAATACCACTTTTTTGTTTTTCATGCGCTATGTTAACTTGTATAAAATATTTTAATTTTTTATCATATTCGGTTTCATATTTTGATAAAATTTCAGCTTGCTTAGTACTTTCCAATGAATGAACATAATCAAAAATTTTAACAACATCTTTCGCTTTATTTGTTTGTAACTTTCCAAGAAAATGAAGATTTAATTGGGGTTTCTTTTTTTTAAATTCCGACCATTTATTTTTTGCTTCTTGCACTTTATTTTCTCCAAAATCCAGATGGCCATGCTCAATTAATGGCATTATTACCTCCAGGGTAAAAGTTTTACTAACAGCTATTATTTTAGGTATATCAATATTAAAACCTCTTAAAGAAAGTTTAGCAATTTCTTCTTTGATTTGATTTTCAATTCGTATTAATCTTTGAACTATTTCATGCATTTTTTTAATTTACAAAAATTTCAGTTTATCGATAATTTAAATATAAACATAATTAGTGAAGATACCACAAACTTAAGTGTTATTTACAGAAATTACACTAAAAAAATAAAATCAAAAGAATTAATCAAAATAAAAGAATTTTGCAAAAAGAGGGGAATTAAGTTTTACATATCAAATAAGATTGAAGAATGCTTAAAATACAATTTAGATGGTTTATATATTCCATCCTTTAATAAAAGATATTTAATAAAAAAATTGAATATGCAAAAACAAATTATTATTGGTTCAGCTCACAATGAAGCTGAAATAAGAAAAAAAATTGAGCAAGGCTGCAAAATAATATTTCTTTCACCGTTGTTCAAAACTTATAAATTAAAACATTTAGGAATAGCCAGATTTAATCTAATTAAAATGTCATTTAAAAATAAATTTGTTGCTCTTGGTGGAATTACTCAAGAAAACATTACAAAAACAAAAATGCTAAACATTTATGGTGTTTCTGGAATAAGGATGTATAAAAAAAACCGGCCTAATTAAAGGCCGGTTTTTATAAAGAATAATTTCTTTTAAATATTTAAAACGCTAATCCTAGCGATATAACTGTAGCTTCTCTATCAGCAGATGCTGCATCAGAATAACCAACGTTCTTAGCTTCAATGTCAGCAATTCTAAATGATGCTCCACCCATAGTGTAAGATACTTGCCAAGACTCAACTTCAACGTAACGATTATCTTCTATGTTTATAGATCCGTCAAAAGTAGACAAACCTTCCATACGAGAATCGTGGTACCCGTAAGAAACAGCAAGATCATCATTCACGTTAAAAGCAACGCCGTACATATGAGATTTGTAGTAGTCAGGTTTACCAGCAGCAGCGTCTTTGTCTTCGAAACCAGTTACGAAGCCAGAAACACCATAACCAAGAGATAAAGGACCTATGTCAAAAGTAACTTGACCTGTCGCTTCACCTTGGTCTTGTTGGTAAGTTCCGCTATTTACAGTTTTTTCTCTAAAGCTACCGCCTACGTATAGGTTTAAGCCTGAAAGAATCTCAGTACCTAAAGATGGATTCATGTGTATTACCGCATCGTATCCACGCTTTAGATCATTGCTCGCTGCACCTGAAGATGCCTTATCGGCAGTATCAGAAGCTCCAACTTCTGGAGCGTAAGCTAGTACAATCTTAGTACCTAACACAGTTGGTGTTGTGTACTGAATGTTCATACTAGAACCTACTCCTCCGGCAAGTTGTACATCAGGGTTTAATCCTGCACCCCATGCTTCTTCCCAAGCAGTTGGCATTTTGTCATCGTAAGATCCTAAACCATTACCGTCTCCTTGGTTTACCATGATATTACCTAGACCACCCATACCAACGTCAACTTTGGCTGCTGAGTACGCGTTACCATTTAAGTTAGCAACTGTTAAATCAAAAGTCCAACCGTTATCAAGTTCACCAGAACCACTGAAGGTTAAGTTTGAACCTATACCAATTGGGTTTCCTGTATTGTTGCTATCTAATGATACCCACGTCATATCAACACCACCAGTTACTGTTAATTCACCTGCATTTGCAGCTGAAATCGCAGCTAGAGATCCGCAAAGCGCTGAACAACCGATTTTTGATAGTTTATTCATTTTCACTTTTACCTTTCTCTAATTAAAACGCTAATGATACTGAAAGAACAGTTGCGTCTCTGTCGTCGATCGCAGCAGTGCTATACTGAATGTTATCAGCTTGTATTTCAGCTAATCTTATAGATGCTCCACCCATAGAGTAAGCAATTTGGTAAGATGTAGCTTCAGCAGTTACATTAGATGTGTTTGATTGTTCAGATTCGTAATGATTATATCCAATTGATAAATCATCATTAACCTGGAACGTTATACCATAACCATCGTTAGAGTACTTAGTTGCACCAGTTGCTTTACCGTTTTCTTCTTGAGACCATTGATAGCCTATTGTAAAGCTTCCCATTGCATATTTAGCACCGACAGTTCTTTCATCTACATCATCACTCCATGCAGCTGCTGTTTGGTCTAGTTCTACTTGAGAAACACCACCATAAACAGTTAAACCTTCGATACCAGTAAGAGCGTCAGTAGCTTCAAGTGTTAAGTCCCAACCAGAACCTTTTGCACTTGTGCTTACACCAGATCCAGCTTTATCGCTTGCTGCAGATCCACCAACTTTTGGTGAATATACCACACGAGCTGTTAAACCATCCGGCGTCATACCACTGTCAACTGTCCATTCGATTCCAGATCCACCTGAAGCACCAGATACAGTATCAATACCTGTACCTAAACCTGCTCCATATGATTCTTCCCAAACAGTTGGTGTCATGTCGTCCATACGGTCTATACCAGATCCGCTAACACCTTGAGATATTCTAAAATCTCCTAGTCCCGGAACGCCAACTGTAACGTTCGTATTTGAATACGCGTTAGCATTTACGTTCGCAACTGAGAGAGCAACTGACCAGCCGTTATCAAGTTCACCAGAACCACTGAAGGTTAAGTTTGAACCCATACCGATTGGGTTACCAGTATCTTGTTTCTCGTAAGAAATCCAAGACATGTCAACACCACCAGTCACTGATAAGTCACCTGCTTTTGCAGCTGAAATAGCAGCTAGGGATCCGCACAATGCAGATACACCTATTTTATTTAATTTATTCATAGTTAACTCCTTTATTGTTTTGTTTATTCATATGAATGGTGATAAATTAGCACCAGGCATCACCTTAAAAAATCAAAAAAGCGTTGTAATATCATTATTTTTTGAATGTGTTGTATTTTTACAACATTAAATTTATTGATAAATAAGTGGCTATTTTACTGACTTTTTCGTATTTTTATTAGTAATTTTCAAACCCAAATTAGTGTATTAAATATAGCTTATGGTTTTTATTAATTATATTCCTAAAAAAGTTAAAATTTTTTTAACTGGATTAATTTTTCTGTGTTTTTTAAACTCATGCGGTGGAATTTGGGACCCAGCAGATGCAAGAAAAGTTTCACCAAACGCTGATGAAAGAGTTAAAAAAAACTTAGAAGAAGGAAAAGGTATTTCATTAAAAGGTTTAGCGGGTGGAATGAGTGGAACAAGTTATCAATTTGCTTCCTCTAATCCAATGTGGAGAGCTACCCTAGAAATTCTTGATTTCTTACCTCTTGCAAACGTGGATTATTCTGGAGGTATTATAACTACAGATTGGTATAACGAAGGTACTAGCTCAGATGAATATATTAAAATCACAGTTAGATTCTTAACAAATGAAATAAGATCAGATGGAATTAGAATAATAGTACATAAAAAACGATGTAACATTCAACAAAATTGTACGGTAAAAAAAATAACATCGGTACTAGAACAAGAACTTCAGGTTGCCATTCTTAAAAAAGCGATTCTTTTTGAAAAGGAATATAATAAAAACAAGAAAAAATTCAAAAGAAAAGCAATAAATTAATTAACTTACTTTCTAAAAAATTAATTTTATTCATGGAAAGATACAATATAAAAAGCGTTGAAAAAAAATGGCAAGAAATTTGGTCTTCAAAAAAAACTGATTCTGTTGTTTTAGATAAAAGTAAAAAAAAATTTTATTGTTTAGAAATGTTTCCTTACCCTTCAGGAAAAATACATATGGGTCATGTAAGGAACTACACTATTGGAGATGTTTTAGCTAGATATAAGAAACTTCGAGGCTATAATGTTCTGCACCCAATGGGTTGGGACTCATTTGGATTACCCGCCGAAAATGCAGCACGAGAAAACAATTTACATCCCAAGGACTGGACTAAAAAAAATATTGAGGTCATGAAAAAACAATTAAAACTTCTTGGACTTTCTTTAGATTGGGATCGTGAAATATCTACATGCGAACCTGAATATTATAGACATCAACAAGAATTTTTTTTAGAATTATTTGAAAAAAATCTAGTTTACAAAAAAGATACATACGTAAATTGGGATCCTGCTGAACAAACGGTTTTGGCTAACGAACAGGTAATAGATGGAAAAGGCTGGCGCTCAGGAATGCCAGTTGAGAGAAAAAAACTATCACAATGGTTTTTCAATATTAAAAAGTTTTCCCAAAGTTTGTTGGATGAGTTAGAAAAATTAAAGAATTGGCCAGATAAAGTCAAACTAATGCAAAAAAATTGGATAGGAAAATCCTTTGGTTGTGAAATAAATTTTCAAATTGATAAAAAAAATAGTGAAGAAAAAATCAAAGTTTTTACAACTAGACCGGATACTATTTTTGGAGCTTCATTTATTGCACTTTCTATTGATCATCCTGTAGCAAAATCTTTTGAAAATAATAAAGATTTTCAAAAATTTAAAACAGACTGCTCTAAAACCGGCACAACAGAAGAAGCTTTAGCAATTGCTGAAAAAATCGGCTTTAAAACTGGCTTATTTGCATTGCATCCTTTTAAAAAAGATACCAAGCTTCCAATTTATATTGCCAATTTTGTTTTAATGGATTACGGGACCGGAGCTATATTTGGATGTCCAGCACACGACCAAAGAGATTTGGACTTTGCCAATAAGTATAAATTAAATGTTATACCAGTTGTAAAACCTAGTAAGTCTGATGCTTTAAAATTTAAAATAACTAAAGAGGCTTACACGGAAGATGGAATTTTATTTAATTCAGATTTTTTAAATAATTTAACAGTTAATGAAGCTATACAAAAAGCAATTAAAATTATAACAAATAAAAAAATAGGAGAAAAAAAAATAACATTTAGGCTTAAAGATTGGGGAGTTTCAAGACAAAGATATTGGGGTTGCCCTATTCCAATAGTTTATAATCAAAAAGGTGAGGCTTTTGCGGTTGATAAAAAAGATTTACCTATTTTATTGCCCGAAGATGTTGATTTAAATTCAAAGGGAAACCCATTAGAAAAACATCCAACATGGAAATTTACTAAACTCTCTTCAGGAGAAAAGGCTTTAAGGGAAACAGATACACTTGATACTTTTGTAGATTCTTCCTGGTATTTTTTAAGATTTTGTTCTCCAAAAAATAAAAAATATGGGTATGAAATCAATGATATTAAATATTGGATGCCTGTCGACCAATATATAGGTGGAGTCGAGCATGCAATTTTACATTTACTCTATTCAAGATTTTTTATGAGAGCTTTAGCTTTTAAAAATAAAAGCTTTGATTATATTGAACCATTTGAAAGTTTATTTACCCAGGGAATGGTTTGTCACGAAACTTATAAAAATGAAAATAATAAATGGCTATACCCTGATGAAATAGAAAAAAATTCTGAAGGACATTTTATAACCAAAAATAGTAAGAAAAAAGTTATAGTAGGTCCTTCTGAGTCAATGTCTAAGTCCAAAAAAAATATAGTAGACCCGGAAGAAATGATCAATGCATATGGAGCTGACTCAATTAGATGGTTTATGTTATCAGATAGCCCTCCAGAAAGAGACGTACAATGGTCACAAGAAGGCGTTTCTGCTTCTTATAAATTTATACAAAAACTTTGGAAATTAAATAATGAAATTTATAACAAAAAAGACTCAAATTCTAAATCTGGAGATGAGTATCTTCAAAAAGCTGTGAATAAAACCGTTTATAACGTAACCAAAAATCTAGATAATTTTCACTATAATGTTGTAATAGCTAATATTCATGAAATATATAATTTATTTCATGATCATGTTATTAATAATAAAACCTCAAATAAAGCTTTAAAAAATGAATGGGAAAAAATAACTATGTTATTAATGCCACTTACTCCACATTTAGCTCATGAATGTTGCGAACAAATAAATAAAAAGTTTTATTGGCCTACATATAATTCTAAATTACTAAAAGAAGAAAATTGTACTATTGTGATACAAATAGATGGTAGAAAAAGAGGAATACTAGAAATGCCAATAAACTCAAAAGAAACCTTGATTATAGAAAAATCTAAAGAAATTGAGAATATTTCTAAACATATAGAAAAAGTTTCAATAATTAAAAATATTTATATCAAAAATAAACTATTAAATTTTATAACTAAAAAATGAAAAAAATAACCTACCATATTATTTGCTTCATTTTATTAATTGGTATGAGTGGTTGTTCTGGTTATAAACCAATTTTTAGTTCAGCTGACTTTAAATTTAAAATCGCCGATTATTCAATAGAAGGTGATAAAAAACTAGGGAATAAAATTTATTCAAAATTATTTAATTTATCTAAATCCAGCAGTAGTCAAGAATCGTCAAAAAATATTTATCTTGCTATTAAAGTATTGAAAGAAAAAAGCCCGACATCTAAAGACAGCACTGGTAAAGTTTTAGAATACAAAATAAATTTAAATACTAAAATTACAGTAAAAGATTATGTGACAAACAATAGTATATTGGATCAAAATTTTTTAGCATCTACATCTTATAAAGTTAATGAACAATTTTCAGAAACAATAAGACTTGAGAATAAGTCAATTGAAGATTTATTAAATCAAACATACCAAGAATTATTAATTAAACTATCAGAAAGCATATCATCAAAATGATTGTCAAAAGTTATGAGGTAGAAAAAAAAGTTTCAAATTTATTAACCCATAATCTTTTTCTTTTTTATGGAGAAAATTTTGGGTTAAAAAAAGATCTGAAAGAATTTATTAAAAAAAAATTAAAAGAAAAAGATAAAAGTGTAGAAATTTTATCTGTCTACGAGAAAGAAGTGCTTGATAATGATGAAAATTTTTTTAACTCTGTTTATTCTGGTTCTTTATTTAGTGCTAAAAAAATAATAACTATTTACGATGGTACAGATAAAATAATTGAAAAAATAAACAAAGTTTACGACAAATACCCAGAAAATGTATTTTTAATAATTTTTTCAGAAGTATTAGAAAAAAAGTCTAAATTGAGGAATTTTTTTGAATCTCACGAAAAAACAATTTGTGTTCCATGTTACTTGGACAGTGAAAAAGATTTAGAAATTATTGCTCACACAGAGTTTAAAAAAAATAATATTTCAATATCAAGGGAAGCTGTAAATTTACTTATAGAAAAATCTAATTCTGATAGAAATAACTTAAGAAATGAAATAGAAAAAGTTATATCTTATTCATTCAAAAGAAAAAAAATAGAATTAGATGAAATAAAATCTCTTGTAAATTTTTCAGGTGATTACAAATCTGATAATCTGGTTAATGAATGTTTGTGCGGAAATATCGCCCAATATAAAAAAGTAATGTCAGAATTATATGTAAATACAACCAATCAATTAATATTACTTAGAATTTTAAGTAATAAAATTCATCGATTGATTAAAATTAAAGAGCAAGGAGATGGGTCAAATAATGTGGACAGTCTTATAAACAACTCTAAACCTTCAATTTTTTGGAAGGAAAAACCTTTGGTGAAAAAACAACTATCTATTTGGGGTTTTAATGATCTAAAAAAAACTATTAATGATATAAACAATACAGAACTTTCATGCAAAAAAAATCCGCAAATATCTAAATTTATTTTTATAAATTTCTTTTCAGCACTTTGTAAAAAGGCTAGTAGTTATTCTTAATTGTATCTATTAATTTATCCAGTTGATCTAAACTAAGATATTCAAAAGAAATTGTTCCAGTATTATTTTTTTTATTGTTAATTGATACATGTAGTCCAGTTTTTTCTTCTAAAACTTTTTGTATATCTAAAATATTTGCGTCTTTTTTATTAATTAACTTTAACTTTTTGTTTCTGAATTGCCTTACTAAAATTTCTGCCTGCCGAACAGAAAGTTTCTTTTGTATTATTTTATTTGCAACCTCGATGGAATTATTTAAACCAATTAGTGACCTTGCGTGGCCAGCGGATAAAATACCTTGCTCAACCATTGAAAGCACCTGCTCAGGGAGAGACAATAATCTTAGTGAATTAGCTATATAACTCCTACTTTTACCAATAAATTTAGATAGTTTTTCATGATCATAGTTAAAATCATCTACCAATTTTTTGTAACCTTTGGATTCTTCAATAGGATTTAAGTCTTGTCTTTGAACATTTTCAACTATTGCAAACTCTAATGATTTAACATCATCAACATTTAGGACAACTGCAGGAACTTCGTGTAATCCAGCATTTTGTGCTGCTAACCATCTTCTCTCACCTGCTATTAATTCATATTTCTCACCTGATGATTTATTAGGTCTAACCACAATTGGTTGTATTAATCCACGTTCTTTTATTGAGTTGGTCAATTCATCAAGGCTTTCCTTTTTAAAAATTTTTCTTGGTTGAAATTTATTTCGAGCTATATCTTTTATTGCAATTTTATTTGTATCAATTTTTTTATCTGTATCACCCAGTAAAGAAGATAAACCTCGACCTAAACCTTTTTTTAAATTATTTTGAATCATTAAGCTGCGCTTTCCATTATATTTTCTTGTTTTATAAATTCATCCGTAAAAAGTAAATATGATTTGCTGCCTATACAATTTTTATCATAAATTAGAACTGGAATACCATGGGAAGGTGCTTCGGATAATCTAACATTTCTTGGTATAACTGTTTGATAAACTTTATTTTTAAAAAAGTTTCTAGCTTCAGTATCTACTTGACCAGAAAGCTTATTTCTTTTATCAAACATTGTTAAAAGAACACCTCTAATAACCAATTCAGGATTTAGCTTAACTTTAATTCTATCTATAGTTTTCATTAATTGACTTACACCTTCTAAAGCAAAAAATTCGGCTTGAAGAGGAACTATCAATGATTTTGCAACTACTAAAGCCATAATTGCTAGGAGAGATAGCGAAGGTGGGCAATCAATTAAAATGTAATCAAAGTCATTTGTATCACTATTTATGAAATCTTGAATTTTATCTTTTAATAAAAAGGCTCTTCTGTTCTCAGTAGCAGTCTCAACTTCTAGGCCCGAAAGATCAACATTAGAAGTCACTATCTTTAATCTATCTATTTTTGTATCTTTGATAGATTGTTCAAAATTACAGTTGCCGTTTAATACATCGTATATTGTGTTGCCTCTATCTTCAGGTGTTATACCAAAACCTGTTGTAGCATTACCTTGGGGATCAAGATCAATAACTAAAACTTTTTTATTTTGAAGTGTTAGTGCTGTCGCCAAATTAATGACCGTGGTAGTTTTTCCAACACCACCCTTTTGATTAATAACAGTTATAATTTGAGTATTTTTCAATTTATTTTTTTTTAAGCTTATTAATTTCTACAACAATCGAATCATTGCTTGTCACGCTCACCCTTTGCTTATACTCAATATCCCAACTTTTAGAAGCTTGAAGTAATTCATTTTTTCCGGTTTTTCCCAAAAAAACAAAAATTTTTTTCCAATTTTGAGCTTTATTGTGTATAAGTTCCAAAATTATTTTTAATGGTTTAAAGGCTCGGGCTACAAAAACATCTTCGGATATTTTTATTTTATCTTTTAAAATATTTTGATTTAATACCTGCGTATCAAGGTGCATTTCTTTAATAACATGCTTCAAGAATTTGACTTTCTTCGGACTCTTCTCAATCAATTTTATTTTTAATGAAAAATTTTTCTCTTTTGCAAGAATTGCTAGTACTAAACCAGGAAATCCAGCTCCGGAACCCATATCTACCAACGTTTTATCATTTTTATCAATAAAATCAATAACTTGTGCACTATCTAAAAAATGCCTTTGCCATATGTAATCTATTGTTGATTTTCCAACTAAATTTAGGTTTTTATTGTGTTTTATGAGTATTTTCTCATATTTTATTAAACTTTCAATTGTTTCACGTGAAACTTGAGTTAATCTACTAAAAGTATCTATCTGGATGGATCTATCCATCTATGCTCTTTTAAGCTTTTTTGAGCCCTTTTTAACATGAGATAGCAAAATATAAACTGCTGCAGGCGTAATACCGTCAATTCTTAAGGCCTGACCTAATGTTTTTGGTCTTATAAGCTTAAATTTGCTTTTAACCTCATTAGAAAGGCCACTTAATTTACTGTAGTCAACATTTTCAGGTATTATTAAATTCTCATCTTTTCTAAATGCAAGTATGTCAGCCTCTTGTTTTTCTAAATAACCAGAATAGTGAGCACTTATTTCAATTTGCTCCTCCTCATGTTTGCCTGCTTTAGGAATTTGTTTCCAAATCGATCTTAGTTTACTAAAATTTACACCTTCTCTAGATAAAATTTCAAAGGCTGTTCTCTTAACACCATCCTTTGCAATTTTAATATTAAATTTTTCAGCCTTATTAGGTGATATTTTGATACTTTTAAGACTATTGCTTAACTCATTGATTTTATTTATTTTTTTAGTATATATTTTAGATCTATCTCCTTGAACTACACCAATATTAATTCCTATTTGAGTTAATCTGGTATCTGCATTATCTGCTCTTAGGCTTAATCTATATTCAGCACGCGACGTAAACATACGGTAGGGTTCAGCAACACCTTTGGTGACTAAATCATCTATCATAACGCCTATATAAGCTTGAGCTCGATCAAGAATTAACGGTTCTTGTTTTTTTATATTTAGAGCTGCATTTATTCCTGCGATAAGACCTTGCGCAGCAGCCTCCTCATATCCTGTTGTTCCATTTATTTGACCTGCTAGATAAAGTGATTTAATTTTCTTTGTCTCTAAGGTAAAATTAAGTTCTCTAGGGTCTACATAATCGTACTCGATAGCATATCCAGGTCTTATTATTCGAGTATTTTCTAACCCATTGATTTTACTTAATATTTCAGCTTGTACTTCAGCTGGTAAAGAAGTTGAAATACCATTCGGATATACAGTTTTATCAGTAAGTCCTTCGGGTTCTAAAAAAATTTGATGTCTCGTCTTGTCAGAAAATTTAACAATCTTGTCCTCGATTGAAGGACAATATCTCGGTCCAACTCCCTTAATGATTCCCGAATACATTGCGCTTTTTTTTAAATTCTTTTTTATAATGTCGTGTACTTCTTTATTTGTATAAGTGACGCTACAAGATATTTGCTTATTAAAAGTTTTTTTTGTTAAAAAAGAAAAATACTCTGGGTTAATGTCAGCATCTTGTTTTTCTAAATTTTTGAAATTAATTGTAGATCCATCTAATCGTGGTGGAGTTCCAGTTTTTAATCTACCAAGTTTGATTTTAAATTTTTCTAATTGTTCACTTAATCCTGTAGATGGTTTTTCATTATGACGGCCCGCTGGCGTTCTTTCATCACCAATATGAATTAATCCATTTAGAAAAGTTCCAGTTGTTAAAATCATTTTTTTGCAATTGATTTTTTTCCCGGACTTTGTATGAAAGCCTATCACGTTATTTTTATTAAAAATAAACTGTATTAAAGGGTCTGAAAAAACTCTTAAATTACAATAACTTAGGAGCAGTTCTTGCATATGCTTCTTATATAAAGCTCTATCTGACTGTGTTCTAGGCCCTCGCACAGCCGGCCCCCTGCTTCTATTTAACAATCTGAATTGAATACCAGATTTATCAGCAATGATTCCCATGACTCCATCTAGGGCATCAATTTCTTTAACTAGGTGGCCCTTGCCCAAACCTCCAATAGCTGGATTACAGGACATCTCACCTATAGTCTCAATTTTATGAGTAAACAACGCTGTACTGACACCCATACGAGCTGAAGCAGCTGCAGCTTCACATCCTGCATGACCTCCGCCTATAACAACTACATCAAATGACAAATCATTTTTCATAGCCTGAATCTACAGATGATATTTGGATTTACAAGCTGAATGGTGCTCTATTTACCAATGCAAAAATCGTTGAAAATACTACCTAATAGTTCCTCTACATCTACCTTTCCAACAATCATGCCTAAGTGTCTTGTAGCTAACCTTAAATCTTCTGCAGCTTTATCAAAATCCTGAGAAGATTTTTTATTTTGAAATCTTTCTAAATGTTGAACGCAATTAATTAAATTTTGCCTATGTCTTTCCCTGGTAATCAAAATATCTTCTGATGTTATAAATCTATTTTTAAGTTTACTTTTAATTTTTGAAATAAGTTTAATTAAATTTAAGTCTTTTTTAATTGATATTAAAATATGATTATATTTTTTAAATTTTTTATTTAACTTTCCTTTTATTAAATCTGATTTATTTACTACTAGAATTGCATTTTTAGTTAATAGACCCTTCAAAACGCCAGTAAAATCAACATTTTTAGCAGATAATATAATCAATCTTAGATCAGCATCCTCCGCCCTTTTTAAAGCAATCTTTATTCCCTTTTTTTCTATTTCATTTTTTGAACTTCTAATTCCAGCGGTATCAGAAATGATAACAGGATAACCATCTAAATTTAGATGAGTTTCAATCACATCTCTTGTTGTGCCGGCTACTTCGGAAACTATAGCTACATCTCTTTTTGAAAGATAGTTTAATAAGCTGGATTTACCAGAGTTTGGTGGTCCCACAATTGCTATTTTAAAACCTTCTCTTATTCTTTCACCCACTCTTTGATCGTTCAATGTTTTTTTAATTTCATAAAGTACGTTTCTTGAAGTTTTTTTGACGTCACTAATAATTTTTTTAGGTAGATCCTCATCAGGAAAATCTATTTTTGCTTCAACATGTGATAAAACTTTTAGGAGTTTTTCTCTCCATAAATTAAATTTATCTGATGATTTGCCACTCATAATTTTTAGAGCTTGCTTTCTTTGAATCTCAGTTTCTGAAGAAATTAAATCAGCAATACTTTCAGCTTTTAATAAATTTATTCTCCCATTTTGGAATGCTCTTTTTGTAAATTCTCCAGGTTCTGCTAAACGACAATTTTTTACTTTTGATATAGCTAAATGCATTGCTTTAATTACGGCTCTGCTACCGTGCACATGAAATTCTGCTAAATCCTCGCCTGTGTAGCTATTAGGTCCAGGAAACCATAAAATAACGCCTTCATCTATGGTCTCTTTTGACCCGTTTTTATTGAATTTTTTAAGAGTAGCAACCCTTGGTACTGGCAATTTGGAACTAGTTAATTTTTTAATAACTTCAGCAGTATTTTTACCTGAAACTCTTATTACAGCTACACCAGATATACCGGGCCCTGAAGATAAAGCATAAATTGTCATTTTTAATTAAACCAAGGGTATTTATTTCCATACTTCTCTAATAGTTTTTTATATGGCAAATACTTATCTAATTCATGTTTATAAATAGCTTGTCGAATTTGAACATTACTGGCTGTTTTTGAAATTAAATCTTTTCTCTTATAAAATTCTAAACACTTTTGGTCCCATTCTAACTCACAAAATTTCATTATTTTCTTAGATACTTCTTCTGGGTTTTGAACTAGCTTTTCAAATTGTAAATTTAAAATTAAATCAGAATTTTTATCATTAAAATTTTTAATTATTCTTAAATAATTATCGAAGTATTTAAAAATACTGTTCAAATCATGCGTCCAAGCTAATTCTGTCAAATTATTTTGAAAGATTGAAATTATTGAAGAAGTGTAATCTCTTTTACAATTTATAATTTTAGCATTTGGATAAATTATTTTAATTAAATTTAGGTAAAAAAAATTATTTAATGACTTGTCAGTAAAAATATAATTATGTTTTTTTGAAATCAACCCCTTCTCTTGATAAATCTCTTCTATCTCCTTTCTTATAGTTTTTACGTCTCCCAAGTTTAATGATTGTTTTTCTAATATTTTTTTATTAAAGAAATTTTCCAAAACAGACGTTTCTTCTCCCATGGGTATGAATTTTTTTCCTGACGCAATAATTTTCTCTAGTAGTGTAGATCCACATCTTGGTACTCCAAAAATAAAAATTGGTTTTATTTTATATTCTGTGATATTTTTTGTTTCCTCTATTTGGGCGCCTTCTGCTATTTGTAAAACATCATCAAAACAATACTTAATTCCTAATTTAAATTTTTCTTTTTTGGTATCATAGAAAAATTGATGACCTTTTATTAAATAATCTAACTCTTTTGAAAAATTTTTTGCTTTATTTTCAAATCTTGCTAATAAAAAATTTCCATATGCTAAGTTAGTTTTTGTGCAATTATCACTTATTACAATTTTTTTTACTTTATTTTTTATTTTTTCGTTTAATATATCTTTTTTAAGTGCGCTTAAATAAAAGTAATGCATAGAATTTTCTGGTTCAATTTTTAAAGCAGATTCATGTGATTTAATTGCATTTTTAAAATCACCTATTTCTTTATATGCCAAAGCTAAATTATGACTGACACCAGCATGATTAGGATTAATTTCTAATGCTTTTTTGTAACAACTAATTGCATTTTCAAAATCATTTAATATTCTAAATACTAGTCCTAAATTATTATGAACACCTATAATGGTTGGATTTAATTCTGCTGCCTTTTGATAGTTACTAACTGCACTTTCATAATCTTTTAAATCTACGTACAAATTACCAAGACTAAAAAAAGCTAATGCGTAATTTGGTTGGATTTTAACCGTTTTTTGAAGATAACTTTTTGCTTTATTCAGATCTTTTAATTTATAAAAAACCAAACCTAAATTGTAATGAGCATTAGTATGATTAGTATCAACCTTTAATACTTTGCCATAATAACTTTTAGCTTCCTCATAATCTCCAAGTTCTTTGTAAGCTGTTCCTAAATTGTTAAGTATATTAACATTGTCTGGCTGTATTTTAATTGCTTTAAGGAGAAATTGTTTTGCTTGCTCAAAATTATTATTCATTACAGACAAGGTGGCTAATAAAGATATTGAATCAAAATGATTGGGTTCTATGCTTAGTATTTTATAACAAATATTTGCAGCTGTTTTAAAATCTTTTTTTTTATAATTTACAAATGCTTCTGTAAATATATCTTTAATGGGTTTGTTTTTTTCATTTTTCATAATTCAATTATTACATATGATTTCATCATTTTTTTGATATGTATATATAAAAAATGTCAAAACAAATATCAATTAAAACTAGATTCGGTTGGATATCTGCTTATGAAAATAAAGGTAAGATATTTAAAATTAAATTTAAAAAATTAAAACAACAAAAAAAAAGTAAAATTTTAGTAAAATTTAGAAAAGAAATACTTAATTTTTTCAAAAACAAAAGAAGTAAAATTAAAATTCCTCATACAATTACAGGAAATAAAATTCAGAGAAAAATATGGACTGAATTAAGAAATATAAAAATAGGACATACAAAAACTTACGGGCAAATAGCAAAAAAATACAAAATATCTCCTAGATATGTTGGAAAAATTTGCGGACAAAACAGCCTTTTATTACTTATTCCTTGCCACAGAGTAATTAAAACAGATGGAAGTTTAGGAGGATTTACATCAATAGGTGGAACAAGATTGAAAAAAAAATTATTAGATTTTGAAAAAAGTTGGAACTAATAATTATTTAGCTGGTTTATTCATTGATACAAAAAAGTCAGCATTATTTTTTGTATTTCTTAATTTTGAAAGCAAAAATTCAATTGCATCCATGGTACCCATAGAGCTTAATATTTTTCTTAAAACATTCATTTTAAGTAAATCGTCATTCTTAAATAGTAGTTCCTCTCTTCTTGTGCCAGATCTTGTTATATCAATTGCTGGGAAGATTCTTTTATCAGAAATTTTACGATCTAAAATTAACTCACTATTACCTGTACCTTTAAATTCTTCAAAAATTACTTCATCCATTCGGCTACCAGTATCTATTAGGGCTGTCGAAATTATTGTTAAGGATCCACCTTGTTCAATATTTCTAGCTGCACCAAAAAATCTTTTTGGTCTTTGAAGAGCGTTTGCATCTACACCTCCGGTTAAGACTTTACCCGAACTAGGAACCACAGCATTATAAGCTCTGCCAAGTCTCGTAATTGAATCTAATAAAATTACAACATCTTTTTTGTGTTCTGTTAATCTTTTTGCTTTTTCAATAACCATTTCTGCTACAGCTACGTGTCGGCTTGCTGGTTCATCAAAAGTTGAGCTTATCACTTCACCTTTTACAGATCTTTGCATATCGGTTACTTCTTCAGGTCGCTCATCTATAAGCAAAACCATCAGATAACACTCAGGGTGATTTTTTGCGAGAGAGTGAGCTATATTTTGTAAAATAATAGTTTTTCCTGCTTTAGGAGGAGAAATAATTAAAGATCTTTGTCCTTTACCAATTGGACTGACTAAATCGATCATTCTTGCTGTTTGGTCAGGTTTTTTTTCTACTGTAGTGACTTCTATTTCCATTTTTAATTGTTTGTCTGGGTAAAGTGGAGTCAAGTTATCAAAGGCAATTTTGTTTCTAGCTTTTTCAGGATTATCAAAATTTATTTTATCTACCTTTAGTAAAGCAAAATATCTTTCCTGGTCTTTTGGTGCTCTTATTTCACCTTCTACAGAATCTCCAGTTCTTAAGCCAAATTTTCTTATTTGACTTGGGCTTACATAAATATCATCAGGCCCTGGTAAATAATTTGATTCGATTGCTCTTAAAAAACCAAAACCATCTTGTAAAACTTCAAGGACGCCGCCGCCTTTAATTTGCTCGTTTTTTTGAGCAAGTTTTTTTAATATAGCAAATAAAATTTCTTGTTTTCTTAGTGTGCTAGGATTCTCTATTTCTAGTTTTTCAGCCTGTATAATAAGCTCCGCTGGTGTTTTTTTTTTAAGTTCTTCTAAGTTCATATGTAGGATTGTTTTTGTTGAGAAACGTATTATTAATATAATAGCTTTTTATAAAATTACAAGTCTCATAATGGTTTAAATACTACGACCAAAACTATGCCTATTAGCAAAACAGTAGGTATTTCGTTGATTATTCTATAAAATTTGGAGGAATGGGTATTGTTGTTTTCAGTAAATTTTCTTAAGCATTGGAACAAAAAGAAATGATAAATGGTTAAAACAAGTACAAGAACTAATTTTAATTGAAGCCAAATATGACCAAAACTATCTATACCAATTGTATGAATTAATAATATTCCGAAGATCCAGGAAGCTATCATTGCGGGATTCATGATATAAATAAAAAGCTTTCTCTCCATAATTTTAAAAGTATCTATTAGGTCATCAGACTTATTATTTGAAACTGCTTCTGCATGGTAAACAAATATTCTTGGTAAATATAAAAGTCCAGCCATCCAAGAAATCACCGCTATCAAATGGATTGATTTAAATAATAAATATGTATTCATTTTTTATAAACCGTGTTTTTTATTATACGAAGATATTGGAGGTGAAGTCCACCCTTTAAGATTTTCTTGTTTTGTAAAAAAAGTTGTAACTTTTAAAGGGTAACATTTTGCATTATCAGAAGAATGTTCAGATCCACAATCTCCACCTGGACAAGAAGATAAAACTCCAAGTAAATTTACCTCAGCAAAAAACTCTATATAATCACCTGATTTTGCTGGGCTTGCTTTCATAAAATATTGATGTGTATCTTTAGTAAATCCAGTACACATAAAAACATTTAAAACATCATGAACAAATTTTTCAGCTTCGCTCGCTTTAGTATTTTTTTCTTTTACTAAAGCTCTTATTAAATTTGAATGACAACAATAATGATAATCGTTTCCTGCTAGTAATTTTGCAGTATAGGGATCACATCGTGTTCCTATTACATCATGAACAGAGCCTCCGTCATTATCAATTCCATACCAATCAAGTGTATCTTTTGTAACAGTTGC
>MDSV01222751.1_pt1 | contig 20416 bp, 12 predicted proteins | sample 810851 | NCBI WGS metagenome assembly MDSV01 (sample SAMN05326640, study PRJNA326480) | marine metagenome | isolation source: seawater | place: Atlantic Ocean: North East | collected 2012 | reverse complement strand
TGAAGGCTATCTAAAAGGTGCGGTGCTGAAATATTTATGGAGGTTTAGATATAAGGGCAAAGCCATAGAGGACATTGATAAAGGGATTTGGTACATGACTAGATTAAGAGAGGAGATAGATGGATCTGATAACGATTGACTTTGAGACATACTACGACCAAGAGTATTCGCTCTCGAAGCTGACTACTGAGGAGTACGTCCGAGATACTAGATTTGAAGTCATTGGCGTAGCGATCAAAGTTAACAATGAAGCCGTAGAGTGGGCGAGTGGCACAAACAAACAAATGGCGGCATACCTAAACGAGTTTGATTGGAGCAACAGCATGGTGCTTGCTCATAACACTATGTTTGACGGGGCCATACTCAGTTGGCGATACGGTATTAAACCTAAAGCGTGGGCTGACACTTTATGTATGGCTAGGGCGGTGCATGGTACAAACGCAGGGGGGTCACTAAAAGCTCTGACAGAGAGATACAAACTAGGAGCGAAGGGCACAGAAGTCATAGCGGCAAAGGGTATGAACAGAGATGACTTTAGTAGTGCCCAGTTAAGTAAGTACGGAGACTACTGCATAAATGATGTGGAGTTGACCTATAAATTATTCAGAATTATGGGCAAAGGTTTTCCTAAACAAGAACTTAAAATTATAGACCTGACCCTACGTATGTTTGTAGAACCAGAACTAGATTTGGATTTAGGATTACTAGAAGTTCATCTGGATGACACTAAAGAGAATAAAGATAGGTTGCTAGAAGAAGCCGGAGTAAGTAAGGACGACTTGATGAGCAACTTAAAGTTTGCAGAACTACTTTACGAACTTGGGGTAAGACCCCCCACCAAGGTAAGCCCCGCCACAGGTAAAGAAACTCTAGCTCTTGCCAAGACCGATGAAGGATTTAAAGCGTTAGAAACTCACGAAGATGTACGAGTACAAAGTTTGGTAACTGCCAGACTAGGTAACAAGAGTACGTTGGAAGAAACCCGCACTCAAAGGTTCATTGATATAGCCAAACGAGGACTACTCCCTGTACCTATTCAGTATTATGCCGCGCACACAGGGCGTTGGGGCGGTGCTGACAAGATCAACATACAGAACTTACCTAGCCGTGGCCCTAACGGAAAGAAGTTGAAGAACAGTATCATTGCGCCAGAAGGATACATGATAATTGATGCAGACTCAGCGCAGATAGAAGCGAGGGTACTTGCGTGGTTAGCAGAACAAGATGACCTAGTTGAAGCATTCGCAAAGGGTGAAGATGTATATAAGAAGATGGCTTCTGATATCTATGATATAGATGAAGATAAGGTGACAAAAGACCAAAGGTTCGTTGGTAAGACCACCATACTCGGTGCAGGATACGGCATGGGGGCGGTCAGGTTTAAAGCTCAGTTACAGCTTTCTGGATTTGACATGGAGTTAAAAGAGGCTAGACGGGTTATAAAGATATACAGAGATACCAACTGGAAAATAAATCATTTGTGGCGTGAAGCGCAAAACTTATTGACAGAACTAACTAAAAAGAATTGTAGGCAAACTAGTCTGGGTAAAGAAGGTGTATTAGACATAGTGGCTGCGGAGAAAGGTATAAGGTTACCTTCAGGTTTGTTACTTAGGTATGAAGACTTGTCGTTTGAAACCAACGAAGAGAACGTACAGTTTACTTATAAAGTTAGAAACGGACGCAATAAGATATATGGCGGTAAAGTAGTAGAGAACGTATGCCAAGCAATAGCACGTTGTATTATTGCGGAACAGATGTTAAAAATAACAAAGAAGTATCGTGTTGTGATGACTGTTCACGACTCGGTTGTTTGCTGTGTACCCGAGACAGAGGTTTCGGATGCACAGGCGTACATTGAGAAATGTATGCGATGGACTCCCGATTGGGCAGAAGGTTTGCCGATTGATTGTGAGTCAGGCGTAGGAAGAAGTTATGGAGAATGCGAGTAGTATTGTTCCTTGGTCTTTTAGTAAGGCCAAAGCGTTTGAACAATGTCCTAAACAGTTTTACCACATGAAAGTGCTAAAGCAGTATGCGGACAAAGAGACTGAAGCCATGCGGTACGGCACCCTTATGCACGAAGCGGCTGAGAAGTACGTGCGTGACAAAGAGCCACTGCCCAAGTCTTTTGAGTATGTAAAACCTGCACTAGATTCTCTACTGTCTAAACGAGGTGAAAAGCTCTGCGAGTTCAAGATGGGGCTAACAGAGAACCTCGACCCGTGTGGTTTTTACTCTGATGACGTATGGTGGCGGGGGATAGCTGACCTAGTAATACTCGACACAGACAGCCACATTGCATGGGTAGTTGATTATAAGACAGGTAAGTCAACTAGGTATGCAGACAAGGGGCAACTAGAACTCATGGCGCTTGCCACTTTTAAACACTTCCCAGCTATCAAAGAAGTACGTGCTGGACTGTTGTTTGTAGTATGTAACGAGTTAATTAAAGATAAGTATAAACAGACGGACCAGACATTGTTGTGGGCTAAATGGACAGATTCTTTTTCTCTGATGCAGGAAGCTTTAGATAACGATGTGTGGAACCCCAGACCTAGTGGATTGTGCAAGAATCATTGCGCGGTCCTTGAATGTGCTCATAACGGGAGGAACTAATGCCTAGATTAATTAAGAAGAAACCACGACCCTATAAAAAAGAATACCAACAACAAAAAGAAAGAGGTGAACATGCAGATCGTATGGAACGCCAGAGAGCGAGGCGTAAAATTGATAAGAAAGGCGTGGACAAGAACAAGAACGGAAAAGCCGACAAAAGAGAAGGCAAAGACGTTTCCCATAAGAAAGCCCTCAGTAAAGGCGGCAGTAACAAAGACGGAGTACGTATAGAGAGTAAAAGTAAGAACCGTAGCCGTAATTACCAAAAGAAGAAGTAGTATGCGTATTGTAAAAGACAGGGCAGTGCTTCTTAGATTACGTGACCCAGAGAAAGTTACTAGCATAATACCTAAAAGTAAGGAGCTTGAGGATAATCGAGTTCTAGTTAATTGGGGGCTGGACGAGGTACACGTACTAAAAAACCTGAAGATAAACGTGCCTTCTCCGATTGAATCTAAGTACAAGTGGACGGGTAAACTAAAACCCTTTGACCACCAGAAGACCACCTCTGCATTTTTAACTCTGAACAAACGTGCTTTTTGCTTTAATGAGCAAGGCACAGGTAAGACCGCTAGTGCTATCTGGGCCAGTGATTACCTTATGAAAGAGGGCAAAATAAACAGAGTGCTTGTGATATGTCCTTTGTCTATCATGGATAGTGCTTGGAGAGCAGACTTATTTACGTTTGCCATGCACCGCACAGTAGACATAGCCTATGGTTCATCAGAGAAACGCAAAAAGATTATCAACCAAGGCGCTGAATACGTCATCATTAATTATGATGGGGTAGAGATAGTAGCCGATGAGATAGCCAACGGTGGGTTCGACCTAATCATAGCTGACGAGGCCACACATTATAAGAATCCACAGACCCGCAGATGGAAGATGTTAAATAAACTAGTTGCTCCAAACACTTGGCTTTGGATGATGACCGGAACCCCTGCGGCACAGTCTCCTCTGGATGCTTACGGACTAGCCAAACTAGTTAACCCTGACGGAGTGCCTAAGTTCTTTAGCTCTTTCAGAGACAAAGTGATGATAAAGATCACGCAGTTTAAATGGCTACCAAAAGAAGATGCCATAGACACGGTACACAAAGCGTTACAACCTGCGATACGGTTTACCAAAGATCAGTGTTTGGATTTGCCCGATCTTGTGTACACTAAACGTGTCGTAGAGATGACCAAACAACAGAAGAAATACTATGACCAGTTAAAAAGATTCATGGTTATGCAGACAACTGACGAGCAAATAACCGCCCCGAATGCCGCTGTCAACATGAATAAGCTGTTACAAGTGTCGGCAGGGGCAATCTATACCGAGGACGGTGAGGCTTTAGAGTTTGATATAAAGCACAAGTATAAAGCCTTGAAAGAGGTAATTGATGAGTCAAGCCAGAAAATACTTATCTTTGTGCCGTTCAGACATACGATAGATATCATATCTGACAAGCTACAAAAAGACGGAGTTACCACAGACATAATCCGTGGAGATGTACCTGTATCAAAACGCACGGAGATATTTAAACGATTTCAAGAGCAAGATGATCCCAGAGTATTGATTATCCAACCGCAGTCTGCGGCTCACGGTGTAACACTAACCGCTGCTAACACTATTGTGTGGTGGGGACCAACTAGTTCTCTGGAGACTTATGCACAGGCCAACGCCAGAATTCATAGATCAGGACAAACTCACAAGTGTACGGTGGTACAGTTACAAAGTTCACCGATAGAAGGTAGAGTTTACTCACTACTAAATAACAGAATAAATATTCACTCACAAATACTAGAATTATATAACGAATTGCTTGACTAGCTAACGAAAAGAGAGTAGATTCGTTCCACCCAGTGATTTTACTGGTGCGTAAGGAGAACAAAATGGAAGCAGTAAATCAAGAGAGAGATATCTCTCCTGCAAGGCTGACGCAACTCTGCAACGTCTTTATCAAGATAAGAGCAGAAATATCACGGCTTAAAGCAGCACATGAAATAGAAGTCAAAAAGTTAGAAGCCCAGAAAGATAAAGTGGCAAAAGCTCTGGATGAATATTGTGTGTCGCAAGGAGTCAAAAGTGTTAAGACTGACGGTGGGCACACCTTCTATAGGAAGGTAAACACCCGCTATTTTATTCCTGAAGGTAAGTGGGACGAGTTCTTTAAGTATTGCGCTGAGAATAATCTTCCAGAGCTTATACAGAAAAGGACCAGTGCTACTAACCTAAGAGAATACTTAGAAGATCCTGATAATAAGGACGTTGTGATCCCTGCCTTGCAAGCCGACTCAAACTATACACTTAGTGTTAGAAAAGCAAAGGGAACATAATAATGGCTAGTTATTCAAACGTGCAAGAAGTAGCAAAGTATTTTGGTATCTCAGAATCTACTGTAAGACTCTGGGTTAAGAAAGGTACTATTGCTAGAGATTGTTACATAAAAGCAGACTTAACTTATAGGTTTGACATATCCGCTATCGAGAAGCATTTGAGAGGGGGTAAGTTTGAAGAAGATAAGTCTGAAGAAGATAAACCTTGGCAGGAAGAACTTGCTGAGAAAGATACAGAGGTTAGTCTGGACGATGATTTCTAAATGAGACTTAGCATACGGGACAATAACTTTAATGCAGATGACGGTTCGTTAGGTAGCACGATAGAGGCAGTGATTATCAATGCAGCCTCTGTATCTAGGGCTTACTACCAAGCCGAATACAATGCCGACAAAGTACAAAAACCTATATGCTGGTCTACAGACACGCAACAACCCGCTTCAGGGGTATTACCTAAAAACAAACAGTCAGCACGATGTTTGGATTGTCAGCGCAATATTCGGGGAAGTGAAGGACGGGCGTGTAGATTTTCGCAGAAAATAGCTTTGGTATTTGAAGATAAGCTATGTGAGGTACATCAGTTACAAGTACCTGCCAATTCTATTTTTGGTAAGGCAACTAATAACGAGATGCCACTACAGGAGTACGCTAGGTTCCTACAAAAACGAGGAACTTCTGTGTCATCTGTATACACAAAGATTTATTTTGATGAAAGTAGCAGGGTGCCTAAGTTGTTCTTTGCGCCTAAACGACCTTTGGGTAAAGAGGAAGAGAAACAAGTAGCAGACATGGTAGATCATACAGACACCATACGAGCTATAACGACTGACTATTCTGAAGGTTTTAATACAACTAGTTCTGAGGAGAACGAAGAAATGAAATATATGATACAAAATGTGACGGCTCAATGGCCTAAATTAGATCGCCCTTACCAGTATGTAGAAGGGAAAGGTCATCAGCCTTGTTCGGTAGATGCAGAGGGGGCGGCATACGAAGTAGGTATAAACATACCTCACGCTGAAGCCGGAAAATTACGTAAAGCGATGAAGGCTTGGTACGATGAGAAGAAAGCCGAGAACGACAAGAAGAATCCGAAAAACGAATGGCCTGAGTTCGAGGACGGCTATGAGATTGTTTCAGAGGAAGGTGCGGCAAAAGAGGATCGTATTTATCGTAAGAAATGCAAACTCAAGGCAAAGTACGATACTCCCACTAAAAAACCTCTTATGTTGAAGGCTAACTTACAACCATGCGCTGATGACTTTGAGTTGACTACTGGCAGCACGATTAATATCGAAGTCACTTTTTATGCTTGGGCTAATAAGGCTATGGGATGTGGCGTTTCTTTACGGCCTCAAGCTGTGCAGGTTATTAAGCTTGAACCACGCATGGAAAGAGAGACTAGTTTTACGCCTATGGAAGGTTACGGTTCAGATGAATCAGAAGCAGGTAGCAGTTTTACTGCTGTAACCTCAGAGCCTGTGCAAGCAGAAGCCAGCAATGATGACTTTGAGGAACCTGAAGAACCTAAGAAGATAGTCAAGAAGAAGGGCAATCCCCCAGAAGATAAAGATCTGGAAGATATCGTAGACGATTGGGACTAACCTTTAATATGCAACGGGGTTGGACTAATGTTCAGCCCTAGTTGTGACTGCTTTTTGGGATCACTATGGAAACTAAATTATTTTTAGATAGCGTTCTCTGTGCGGAAGGGGTTTATTGTCTTTTTGCGTCTCACTCAAAACTGAAGAAAAGAAACCAAAGGTTCTTTGAAGATACACAAGAACTAATAGACTACGCACGGGAACTAGATAGCAAAGGTTGGGATACTTTTTTTGCTCTATCATCTTTTCAATCGTCAAAATCTAGGAAACAGGACAACGTAGCAAAGATTCGATCTTTCTTTCTCGATCTGGATTGCGGCCCTAGTAAGGATTTTGAAACACAAGAACAAGCATTGGTAGCCTTGAGAAATTTCTGCAAAGAAACAGGGGTACCAAGACCGACCATGATAAATTCGGGTAGAGGTGTGCATGTGTACTGGCCTTTGACGGAGGAGAAAGAACCTGAAGATTGGATGTCTGTAGCGAGAAGCTTTAAAAGTAAACTATCAAAGTACAAAATATATGCAGATCCTGCGGTGACTTCTGATACTGCTAGAGTCTTGCGTGTACCTACAACACACAACCACAAAGCCGACCCCCCTATCCCAGTTAAACCGATAGGCTCTCTTGCACTTGAACCTTTAGAGTTCGATATGTTTGTAGAGATCTTTGGAAGAGATACTAGTACGACAAATAGACCTCTTATGAAGAACGCTGTCATGGATAAACTTATGGGTAACAGAGAGTCTTCTTTTGAAGCTATAAGGGTTAAGACAAAGGCAGGGAAAGGGTGTGAACAACTTAAATTGATAATGACAGATCAGGAGAACACTAGCGAACCCATGTGGAGAGCAGGGCTATCTATTGCTAGGTTTTGTGTAGACGGAGAGAAAGCCGCACACAGGCTATCTGAGAGGCATCCTGAGTACGATGTAGATGAAACGAATCGAAAGTATGACCTCATAAAAGGTCCTTACACCTGCGTAACATTTGACGAAAACAAACCTGATATATGCCCTAATTGTCCTAATTGGGGAAAGATAAAGTCTCCGATTGTGCTGGGTAATAGGTATAAAGAAGCTGAAACTAGTAATGAAGATGAAAATGAACTGCCAAGTTATCCACAACCCTACTTCAGGGGGGCCAACGGAGGTGTATACCATAGGTCCACATCATTAGATGGTGAAGTAGACGAGAAACTTATTTATCATAACGACTTGTACGTAGTTAAAAGAGTGCGTGATCCTGAAGCAGGGGAGAGCGCAGTCATGCGGCTACATCTACCCAAAGATGGTATACGTGAGTTTACAATACCGTTAAGCGCAATCACTTCGAGAGAAGAGTTTAGAAAGCATATAGCATCTCAGGGAGTGGCAGTTACCAAGATGGACGAATTGATGACCTATACAACTACATGGATTAACGAACTACAAGCTAACAGTGTAGCTGAGAAAGCACACAGACAGTTTGGTTGGACTGACGGCAGTATGACAACGTTCATACTAGGTAATAAGAAGATAACCGCTGATGCCATAGAGTTTAATCCCCCGTCCGATCAGACCGTGGGTTTGTTTCCTGCGTTTGAACCCAAAGGAACACTAGAAGAATGGAAAGAATTGATGTCTTTTTGGGACAGAGATGGCTTTGAGTTGTATCAATATGTGGTCGGCACGGGGTTCGGTAGTGCGTTGATGGAGATGTTAAACGCTAGTTGTGCGGGTATGCACCTTCACAGCGTAGATTCGGGCGTAGCAAAGACTACAGCAGTCATAGCCGGATTAGGCATATACGGCAATCCAAATGAGCTACTACTAAATAAAGACGATACCTTTGCAAGTAAGATGAACAGAGGTCAGGTATACCACAGCATACTCTGGGGTGTAGACGAGATAACTAATCTGACTCCATTACAAGCTTCTAATCTAATATACCAATTTGCCGCAGGGCAACAACGCAATCGTCTTACATCTAGCGGCAATATAGAGAGGTACAGGGGCGAGCCTTGGAGTCTGCTTGCAAACACCACAGGTAATGCCAGCATCATAGAACGAGTTAGTATGGCGAAAGCTATGAGCAAAGCAGAAGCACAGCGTATGTTAGAGTGTTACGTGCCGAACGTAAGCCACTTGTTTAATGATGTAAAAGACCCTTATGCGTTTGAGAATGGGGTTAAGTATCAGCAATACGGCACAGCGGCTATACCTTATGTACAGTACATAATGCGGAACAGAGATGAGATACGTGTGCTGTTGGAGAAAGTTAAAGAGAGTGTGGACAGAATAGGGAAACTAGATACTACAAATCGTTTTTGGTCAGCCCATATAACAGCCACTATCACAGGACTTATGGTGGCTAAACGAGCAGAGTTAATTACTTTTGATACCAAAAAGGTATTTAAGTGGGTGATAGAGACTCTGTTGCCACAAAACAAACGTAATACTGAAACCAGTGATGCTTCTGTATTTGACATAATGAATGACTTCTTTACGGAACACATTAGCAACATTCTGCAAATAGAAAGCACACACGACAATCGCAAGATGCACGATAACGGTTTGGATTCTTTGGTTATACCTGATGCCTTGGCAAGAGGTAAACTAGTCGCTAGGTATGAAACCGATACACAGAAGTTCTATGTCGTTCCAAAGATACTTAAAAGCTGGTGCGGAGATTTGCAGATAAACTATGCTCATTTGCTAAAACAGATAAAAGAACATTGCGAAGGCAAAAGAACCAAGGTGAGATTGGGTAAGGGCACTAAGTTAAACTTACCTCCTGCTGACGTTATCGTTATGAAGTTCTCTACGGATGAAGATGAAGAGTCTGGAGATAGTAAGAACCTATGATCTGCACCCTGATGGGGTGAGAATAACCGTAGATTGGGATGCTATGGAGGTAGGGTCTTCCGTATTTATACCTTGTGTAGACACCACGAAAGCGAAAAAACAGCTTGAATCGGTGCTTAATACTAAAAAATGGAGTTATATCTTAGATATAAGGGTAGAAAACAGGCTTTGGGGGGTGCGAGCATGGAGAACTTTGTGATAGGATCTGCTCGACAGTTCAATAATCTGTCGTTCTCCTACGTATACCCCCCTTCACTGGGGGGTTTTTAATTATAGTATCTAGTTTTCTTACCTTATACACTTCGTGGAAGATTCTATCAGAAGAAGCCTTTTACCAAAATCTTCCCTTAATCTTCTGTTTCTGCTTCTTTCATATACTGCACTTGAGTGGCTATGTCACTACCAAATTTAGGAGGCAGACTAACTCCGTTATAAACGTTGGTTTTAGCATTGTAAAAAGATTTTCTGGATTTTTCTTGTTCTGAAGGGAGTATCATTGCTAAAGGATATTTAAGACCCACATCTTTGTTAAATTTTGCTATACGCCTATTCGCTTTACCTATCGCTGCCACATCGTTTTGACTTATGGCAACGTTTAACTCTCCCGTTAATTTACTTCGTCTAGTTATTAGATTTTTAGCTATCTTTCTTCTAGTTAAAGCTTCTTCTGTTTTACGCACGTATTCTGCGGGGGCAAAACCAAAAAACTGAAAGATCAACTCGCCTTGAGATACATCCTCATACACGGGATTACCTGATCTAGTAAGGTAGCCTTCGTTAGCTAAACGTCCTCTGGCTTTAAACATATTAGAAAATGCAGGGGGTAACATTTTTTCTATGCCACGCTCTAAATCTACTTTGTTTCCAGTAGGCTTTATTACGTCTCTGAGACCCGCATAAAAGTCCATTATCGTGCTTACTGCCGGACCTCCAACGGTCTCGACTAAAAACCGTTCAGGATCTACGGTTGTATTGTATTTATTAGTTTGAAAAAGCAGTTCATTAAACTGCGCTCTATTTGTTATATCTATTCCAGACAATCGTACTAGCCCACCCTTGTACCACTCCTCTGTCATAAACTGTCTTAACTCTTCATCTATATTCTCATCTTCTCCAGAAAATAAATCTTGTAAAGCCGCAAAAGCTTTAACAGCCCCGTATATAAAAGTGCTTTGCACTCCCAATACAGCCGCAGTCATCAACGTATTACCCATAAACATAATCGTTGCTTGTCTTCGCACTTCTTTTCTATCAGGAGCGTCAGGCGGTATAAACCTATCAATCATATTAAAGAAATTTTTAAAGAACAAAAAATTCATTTTAAAGCCGTAGGTCTTGTACATAGTGGCTACTCGACCAATATCGCCTTTTGCTATGGGTGCTCCTGTTTCTATAAACGTGCCTCCATTAGTTTCTGTGGCCGCATACACAGCGTCTACCGCTGCTTGTGTCATCTGTTCTTCGGTTAATTTAGCGTTTTTGTTACCTTTTCTAAGCTTATCCAACTCTAATTGATAAAAAGCTACCATGCTAACCTGTCTGTTAAACCTGTCTGCGCTGTTAAAAACCGTGGCTCCAAGGCCCATAAAACTACGCCAAAGTTCTTGTGGTTTTCCCGTAGCTCCATCTATGGCTCTACCGCTTTCATCTAAACCCATAGCATCAGCAAAGAAAGTTCTATTAAGTTGATTGCCGTTTACTGCTACTTTTACTAACGGAGCTAAATCTTCTAGCTTTTTTATCTTTGAAGGACTTAATCCTTTTTTATGTTTTTCTTTTAATGTATATATTTCGTTGTTATTAGCATCCAGCGTTACATCAAAGTAAGTATCAATACCTGCTTCAGGTATTTTAGAATCACCAAAATCAAATGAAGTTAACACTAATCCAGAAGCGTCATGTAGTATTGCTTTAGTGGCATTCCCCCACCCGTACTTAGCAGCTAAAGCTGGATAGACTACAAAAGGCACTTGGAATGTTTGTACCGCAGCGGAAGACACGTTATATGAAATAGTTTGTAGAAACGCAAATTGATTTAATAATGTTGCAACTCGTTGCCCAAATCCTGAAGGAGGGTTGTACCCACCTAGTGCATCGTTAATTAATCTTTGTTTAAACAACCCAAACTTACTCTGAGTTACATCTCTATCAGCACTATATTTTAAGTTACCTATATCAGTTTCTATATTTCTAAGTTTTCGTGCGTATTCTATACGTGTAGACTGCCTTGCTATGTCGTAGGCTTTTGTATTAAAAGCATGTTTAGCGTCTATTATATATCCCGGTGTGCCCTTTCTTGCTTGAAAAGCTTGAGCAAATGAAGTTTCAGGCAACGTCTGTAAATACAACTGCATGAGGTTTTCTTTTAATATTTCAGTTTCGTCAGTTTTAGGTAACTCATCAACTTTATTTAATATTTTAGTCATTGTTGAGTTAGCGGGGCTATTATCTTCAAAGGATTTACTATCAAACTCTCCTTCAAAATACTGTGGCCCTGCTACCCCACTCCCCTTAAAGGGGTTTTTAGTTGAGTCAACATTGGCTTTATCTGCTTTTAACTGTCTAACTAGTCTTTTAGCTTGAGCTTCAGTGTCCACCATTACCATCATTACAGGATCTTTACCCTCTGCTTCTCGCTGCATAGAGTGCCAGACTACTTTATATTTACCTTCTCTTGCTAATGGGAAATATACGTCTAACAACTTCCTGTCAAATAACCTACTCATCAAGTCTTTTTTTACTTCTGAAGCGGTATCTTCGCCTAATATATTGTCTAAATTTACATTAATAGATTTCTCAGCGTCTAAGTATTGTTGCTTATAAAAGTCACGCATCTCGGTATACACTGTCATACCGTTAAGGTTATCGGCTTTTAATTTAGTTAATTCGTTTACGTACCTACGTTGTTTATTCCATATGTACATTTTGTCAACGGTCTTTGTAATCTTTTTACCTGCAGCGTCCTTCTCTGTTATGGTTATTTTAGTTGGGTCGTTTGCATAGACACCGAGAGCTTGATCTTTTGAAAACAAAGGGTCAACTCCAGTTATGGTAGCTCCAAAATTAATGTCGTATATAAGTCTGTCTAATAGACGTTTACCTTTGTACCCTACCTTGCTGTACCACTTACTATGCGCTGCATTTAACTTTTTTATTCGTTTTTCTTTTTTATCAAAAGCGCCTCTTTGCTCTAACAAAGTTTCAAATAGTTCTCTTGCTTTTAGAGCTACGTCCTCTCCAAAAAACCTAGCCATATAAGTTGCATCTGCACTGTCTATAAATTGCAGCGCCAGTCTAAACCCACCATCATTTAAAAACTTTATTGATTCGCCTAATCTATCTCTAAAGCTTGCTTTGGTAATGCCTTTGTTGTTTATTAACTGATCTTGAACACTTTCTAGGTTATCTACTATCTTCTCGGGGTCAGCGGCTAACTCGGTGGCGTTTCTGCTTTCTGGCGCTGGAGCTAATATGGCACTGGCTAAACGTCCTACGTTAGATAAAATAGTTTCTGAAGCATCTACTTCTGGGTCTAGCTCTATGGCCTTTATATTTACCTTCGTTAAAACAGTGTTTAACATTCTAAGCACTTGATTCTTAAACTTGGTAAACGCACTGGATGCGCTGTTCTTGGGGTATAGGGCAGCTAGTTTGCTTCTAAACTCCATATTACTAAAGGCTTCAGCTACAAACTCATCTAAACTTGAGGTGCCGTAGGTGGTGTCTAACAGACCACGAGTTTCTTCAAACAACTTTTTCAGTGCTTTAGTAACAGGATTAGATTTATTTCCCAGTGTCGCACTGGTTAGCGCATGGGTAAGTTCGTGCAGTAATACGTGAGTATTTAGTCCTCGTTCAGAATCTAGTTTTACAGTATTAGTTGTGGGATCAAACAACCCGGCTACACTTACTCCAGCCTCATTCTTCAGGTTATTTACTATTTCAACTTTTGTGTTGCCTAGCATTGTAGGAAAAGTTTCAGCGATAGCCTGTATAAATTTAAAATAGTCTTTACTGTCTTTGGACACGTTATCGGCATACCCTTCTAACAGCCCCAGTGCTAACCGCAGATCCCCTTGCCGCAACGCTTGTATTATTCTCGGATTCAATGTCGCATTTAATGCAGAAACTAGATTTGCAGGGAGGGCTAAAGTAGCAGGAACAATAGTAATATCACCAACACCTGTGGATATTGCGTCTCCTAAAACAAGTTTACGTTTAGGACCAAGTGGTGTTGGGGCTTTTTTAAGTTCAGGAGGGGGTATGTAAGCTATAAATGGTTTGCCCCCCGGTGTTCCACCATAAGGAACTCTAGTTTTTGTAGGTCCAAGGGCGGCTTCTTCTGCTTCACTTATTCTTTTTTCTATTTTTCTGGACGCAGGTCGTAAATTCTTTTTTATAGCTCTAACTCTTTTTTTAGCTTCAAGTATGGCTTTAAGAGCAGCTTTTACTTCTTCTTTATCTACGTCTGCATTTTCTCTAAAAGCTTCTATTCTTTTTCGTTCAGCTTCTAAGGCAGCTAGTAATTTTTTATCGTCTACTGTTACCGCTTCTCTTCGTTCTGTAACTGGACTCTCGACTAAATCTGCTGCGCTTATCACATAGCCTTCTCCTTGGGTCAACGAGCGCACTATGTTTGTAGGGTCTGTTCTGTCCTTGCCCTTGTATGCAAAATAACTTTTTAGTTTAGAACTACTTTCGGCTTTTTCTGCTAGGGTGCCTCTTTGTAGTCTTGCTTTGTAATTTGCTTTAAGACTTTCGTATTTATCTACCGTTGATTTATCAAAATTTTCTCGTACCCAAGCATCTGCTTCTGTGGCGTTCCTACCACCTGTCTTATTAAACAAAGCATTTTCTTGGCCTGTTAAGCTCCTACTTCTGGTAAATTCCGGTGCGTTTGTAGCCACATCAAAAGCTAGAAAAGCTAAACCGTCCTCTACCCTCTCCATACCTGCAAAATAGTTTCTTGCCTTTTCTTCATTTCCCTTTTTTGTTTTTTTACTTATCTGTGTTTTTAGTAGGTTAGTTGCAGCTACTCTATCTGAATCTGTTGCAAAATCTTTTTCTGTAGTTTTTTTCAAAAGCGGAGCCGGAGTAGCTAAACCCGCTTCTTCACTAGCTTTTACTTTTGCAAGATCTCTTTTTGACTGTTTTATTTGTTGTTCAGTTTCCTGAATTAGCGTCCTTTTTTCTTTTAAGGATGTCCCCTCTGGAAATTTTATGTTTCCCGCAACGTCCGTCTCAAACTCAAGTCCCTCTTCATACTTCTTTTTCTCTATATCTGACAGAGCAATTTCAGACTTTCGTTCTCCAGCAAGACGAGATGCCTCTGCAAAGTCTGCTGCTGCCTTACCTTTAACGGGTTCTTGTGCTTTTTCGAGCGCCTTAGTGACTATATTCCCTGCTTTTTTTACCCTTCTAGGAGCATCTTTTTCAAAAGCAACAGAGGGACCCTTAGTAGGTTTACTGACTAGTTTTTCTAGCTTACCCTGAAGTGTTGCTCTCTGTTTGTCAGTTAAATTTTTAGAGGCATCTGAAGCTAGAAACTCTTGTGTTACCTTTACGGTTCTTTGCCTTATTGCAGACTCAGCGCCTAGCTTCTCAGCTTTATTTAGCCGCGCATTTAAACTCTTTCGTCTGTTAACTAACTCTGCGTCAACAAGAGGGGTAGTAGCAGGAGCATCGGTAGAAGCATCAACAGGAGGAGCATCTTGTTTTTCTGTATCCACCTTAGGGCCAGCGCCAGTTTCATCAGCAGCCACAGTACCAGTACCAGTACCAGTATCTGTCTTTGCCTTTTTCTTTCGCTCAAATATTTCACCAGCTAAGTCAAAATACCTTTTTTCCTCTTCTGCTGTAAAATTAGAAAAAGGTTTAGTATTGTTTTTAGTAAGTTCATTTAACTCGTTGTCGAGTTCTTCATCGGTTTTACCACTAAGATTAGTGCCAGTATCTGTACTTTTAGCTTCAATCGCATCAACTATACTCGTAACTTCTTTTTCTTTTTGCAGGTTTTCACGGTTATAAAAAGCGTCTATTTCGTATACTCTACCTTCTATCGTTTCTATTCTGTCTGCTTCTTCATCAGTATAATCATTAGGAGATTTAGTACCGTTATCGGTAAGCTCGTTCCATTCTTGTCTTAATTGAGTTAGTTCTTTTTTAGCTTCTTCTAATCCGGTTGTCTTAACTTTTCCTTCAGGTCCTTCTTGGCCTTCTTCCTTAACTTCTTTCTTATCACCTTCTCCCACTTCTTGATCGTCTGTTCTCTTAGCTTCTCCTTCAGGTCCTTCTCGGCCTTCTGTAACTGTGCCCTCAATTCCTTCTCCACCTGCTACCTCTTCGCCTGTTACCTGTGCTACCTGTTCATCGGTGATTTCGGCTGCAACTTTGGTTTCTTCGGCTTCCTTTCGTTCTTTTTCCTCTGCTCTTTGTCGCTCTCTTTCTGCATCTATTTCTTCTTCAGACGCTGCATCTACCGCGTCTTCGTCTAACATGGCTTCTTCTATTTCGTCATCTAACAGATTTCTCTCTTCTTCTGACATTCTAGCTAGTCGCGCATCTTCGTCTATACCTGCCTCATATTGAGACTTATCCAGACCTAAGGCTCCTGTGGTAACACCAATACTTTCACCTATTAGGGCTGCGGCTGCGGCTGTTTCTAGTACTTCATCTGCAAATTCATCACTGGTTAAACTCTGCCCTGCTTGAATCTTTTCTAGCACTAACTGCCCCACTTCAGTAGGCACTTCTGATACTACACCTTTACCTAAACTCCTTACCCCGCCTTTACCTATTCTGGTAAGAAGCCCTCCATCTCTTTTAATTAAATTACCTAAAATATCAGCGGCCCCTCTTAACTGGAGCTTTTCAGCAAAGACATCGAGAGTAGCTTGAGGGATAGCAGTTAAAAGAGCCGCGCCTTCGCTCATTTCTGTTCTTAATCCTTGGGATATGGCTTCTTTCTGTGCTTCTCTGTTACCACCATAGAAGAAAGGTATTTGAGATCCTGCTGCTGTAGCGAGTCCAGCTATACCAGCACCTACACCTAAGATAGGAGCAGCTTTTGCACCAAGTAATGCACCAACAATACTAGTTGCGGTAAGTGGTAAAGTTTGTCCTACGGTCTGTGCTGCCCAACTTCCAAAACTACCCACATCTTTTACATCATCTAATGTGAGCATGGCTCCTTGTATTTTATCTAGCTCTGTCTGGTTAGATTGTTGAACCTCTAACCCGTAGTCTACAAGACTTTCTATACCTAGTTTTTTACCCACCCCTTCAAGAGCAGAACCAAACATTAGGTCTCCGTAATCTTTACCGGACTTTAGCCCCCGTTCAAAAGCGTTTAACTCATCTTCATCTGTAGCAGGGAGACTAGCAGGGGTAGACGTAAGTGTAGGTTCTTCAAGACGTTCTGTAGGTTGAGTACCAAAAGGCTGTACCACTGAAGCTTGCGTTCTTGCTTCAGGTTCAGGATCAGGATCAGGATCAGGTACTATTTCAGGTCTTCTTCGGGGCCTTCTTTCAGGTTCAGGTTTAGGCTCACCTAATATAGCATTGACTTCGTTTGCAAATTCTCTATCACCAGCACGTTTTCGTAGAAAGGCTGTGCTTACTTCATTGAAGTCTGGAGAATCTTCATTATTCTCTAACCAATCCAGCCACTGCTCTGCTTCTGACATGATAGTTAAGGCTCAAAGCCTAGACTAGGTGCTACTTTTTCTATGGCCTTAGATACAGACTCGGATGTTGCCTGTACTGATTCCAAAAGATCTTTCAATCTTTTTTCCTCTGCCTCTTGTCCTTGCCCATAATTTTGTGTTATCTGATCTCGTATAGTAGCAACTTGGTCGTTGAGGACTTTTGCATAATTAAACAATGCGTCATACACAGAATTTGCATTTGCATCTCTAGCTTTAATTCTCGATATTCTATTTGTTTCTTTGGCTATGTCGTTTGCAGCTTTTCGTATGGTTTCATCAGTTGTAATTCTAAGTAATTGATTCGCTACCTGTTGCATACTTACTTCAGCAGAAGCTTTAGCTTTAACTACTTCAAATCCAAATTTTTCTATGGCTAGTTTATAATTGCGTAGCTCTCTTGCCTCAGTAGATGATTCTCCGTAAATTTCTTTAGCAATGTCTATCTCTCTAGTGACTATATCGGCTTGTGCGTCACGTTTTTTATTTAGCCGTTCTTGCGCTAATTCTCTTTGTTCCTTATTAAACTGAGCCGCAGCTACGCCCCCTGCACTTACACCTCCTGCAAAACTCTTCTTATCTGCCATAGCAGCACTAATTCTGGAGAGCATTTCAGGGTCAACCCCCGGACCTCCAAAGAAACTAATTTTTCTTCTCTTCAGTAGTTCAGCAGTATCATCATCATATTTTGTGTTTAATTTTTCTAGTTTTCCAAATAACCCTTCATCATCTTCACCGTCACCAAACAGTAATTTTTTAAACTCTCCTGTAGGTGTATCACCTTCACTCGGTTCTTTTTCAGCCTCAGGAGTTTCAGTTTCAAGAAGGTTTTCTACATTCTCACTCGTTTTTGCCTTTTTATTTATGTCTATAGCTGCACTTACTATAGGATCTTCTTTACCTTCTTCACCCGCTTCTTCTACTTCTTCTACTTCTACTTCTTCTACCGCATCTCTACGCCTTGTACTACTATACTCAGGAGAATCTTTTGCTCTAGCACCTGTCACTGTAAAATTATCTGCCCCTGCAAAGTCTCTGCCTTCAGGTTCAAACCCATATCCTGCAGAAGGTATTCTTTTCCCTGTGGCAGTTATGGACCCAAGAGGTTCTTCTTCTACCAAGTCACCCTTTGCAAAAGTCACGATACCGCCTCTGGCTCCTGTAGCCATATTACCTAAATTAGTAGGCAAGCCAGTAACTCCTTGTGGTTGTCCTAACTTGTTAAGAGCCGCACGTTGGCGCATTAAATTTTGGTTACCGATACTGCCTACGGTTGATGCTGTCATTGTTTCAGGAGTTAAAGATGATATGCCTCCGGGCACGATCATGTTTTCAACTTCTTTCGCTGTCTGCGTTAAAACATCTTCAGGTACTATAGTGGTCTTAGCTTTTATGTCATTGGATAACGCATTTAAAATACCTTTAGTTTGTTCCAAGACCAGCCCTACAGCTAGTTTGTCGCTTATAGAAGTTTTTGCTCTTGCTTCTAGCGCAGGGACATTAGGACCAATGGCTTTCTCTATGTCTCTTATACCGTCTAATACGTTTAATGTGCTCTCCATGTTTACTCCCCTCCACCAAGTAAATCAGGGAATAGCTGTCCCAACAATCCCAATATGCCAGTGGCACCAGAAGTAGCTTGAGTTATCGCATTAGGAGCTACTTGGAAGTTGGTTTGAGCAGCCAGTGGTAACTCTTGTAACAGAGACTGTAGGTACTGTACCTGCTTGTATGGGAAGTCTCGTTCTTCTTTAAACTGTGCGGCATCGGCTGCTATACCTTCTGAAGTAATACCTCTTTGGGTTTGTCCTAACCGTGATTGCTCACCTAGTATGTCAAACCCATACCTGTTAATTAATTCTTGTTGTTTCTGTGCTCGTTCTTGTTCGGTATTAAATTGGCTACGACCTTTATCAAAAGCTGCTTCATATGCTTTGCCTCGCAGTCCAGCTATACCCTGCAGTAAATTTCTGTCTCGTTCAGCATCCATTACTGCTTGTCGAGTGCCTCCAAAAGCACCTGCTTGTGATAATCTAGCATTATCAGCCATACGACTTATTTGAGACTCTCTACGTGCAGCGTCTATCTGAGGTTGTAGCGCACTTTCTAAGAACGGATTCATATATTGCCCAGCAACTCCCGGCAATGCGGTTAACCCTCCTCCTAGATCTGTGGTCTGCCCCGTATTAGATATAAACGAATCTGCGTTAAACCCCGTTGTGCCCATATCTGTTGGAGATGTAAGCCCAGAAGCTCCGGTAAAAGCTTGGGTCTGTAAGTCGCTAGGTCCTGCAGTTAGATCTCCTGTGTAGCCTTGATAAGGCTGAGATGCAACCGCCTGTCCTCTACCCAACATGTCTGTAACATAAGGCCCTACATAAGTAGACAGCGCAGACTCGTACCCTAAATTACCTACACCCGTGGAACCTCCGGTTTGAAATCCTCTAGCCATTACGCCATTCCTTTCTGTTTAGGCATGAACTGATTAGGGTCTATCTGTGTCCCTTGTTTTGTGTTACCCGTTCGTGCCTTTCTAATGTTTGCCATCATACCGTACAATACATCTGCCCCAGCATCGGAGTTGCCATTACCTAAATGACTCACCACATCTGCGGGCAGTACAAACTCACCATCACTTAAAGCTGCGGGCTGGCTACCTTCTATGGAAGTATTTATCATGTCTGCCATACCATCTGTTGCACCGTCTAGGTAGCCCCCACCTCTGAGTGCCATCAACCCCCCAGCTTTGGCTGTTTCTTTAGGAGTAAATTCTCTACTAGCAAGACTTAGTATGTAATTTAGATACTCTAGCTGGCTAGGGGATTGGACTATACTTTCTGCTACTTCTGCAGGTCCAGTACCTTTAGCCATAACATCACGAGCGGCTTTCTCTACTGCACCTCTTTGCTCCGCACTTAATTTTCTGTCTCCGCTACGGAACTCCACAGGGGTGTAAAAGTCCTTTTCTCCAGTGCCTACATCAAAAGAAAACTTATAAGTATCGTTCATAGATGCTACGTAACCATCTGGTGTTATCAATCTACCGTTTGCATCTTTGTAATCTAGTAGTTGTGCTATCCTGCGCCAATCGCCACTACCAACTTTTATATCAGGGAAGTCTGCAGGGCTTGCGGCTGTAAACCCAAATATCATGTTATCTAATACACTCGTTGCATTATTAGAAGATAGTCCAAATTGGTCTTGTACTAAATCTGCAGGGGGTGTTTCTCCTGTTGGAGGTGTTTCTCCTGTTGGAGGTGTTTCTCCTGTTGGAGGTGTTTCTCCTGTTGGAGGTGTTTCTCCTTCTGGAGGTGTGTCTGTAG
>MDSV01040702.1_pt1 | contig 20424 bp, 18 predicted proteins | sample 810851 | NCBI WGS metagenome assembly MDSV01 (sample SAMN05326640, study PRJNA326480) | marine metagenome | isolation source: seawater | place: Atlantic Ocean: North East | collected 2012 | reverse complement strand
ATAAAAATAATATTGGGCTTATAGTATTCTATCTGCTTAAATAATATTTCTTTTTGATTTAGTTTTTGACTATTCGATTTATCTCTCATCCACATATTTTGTAAATCTAAAAAATTAAAAACAATATCATTTGAAATGGAGCCATATCTTTTAAAAACTTTGCTCCATGAACCTGGATGTGCAAAATTTTTTATCATAATTTCACTTAAGATTTCATCATACTTTCTAGTAGAAAAGTCTTTTTGAGACCCATAATAATTAATAAAAAATTGAGGTATACTATTGATCCTTAATATATTAATTTCATTAATATTCATTTATACTCAATATTTTTATGGTTATTAACTTTTGATTAATTTTATAAAAAAAATAATTTTGTTTAATCAAAAAGAGTTATCATATGTTTTAGAAAAAAACAATTTTATACCTATCGTAATACTCTTATCTTCAGTTTCAACAATAATTGATGCTATAAGTTTATCTTCACTAATACCCATTTTTTTAAGTATTACAGATTTTTCTTTAATAGAAGTTTATTCACCAGAATATTTTTTGCCCTATATAAATAAGTATTCTCAAAAAGAAATTATAATAATTTTTATTTCTTTTTCTTTATTTTTCTTTGTAATAAAAACGTTATTTTCAATTTTTGTAAATTGGAAAATAAATTCTCTTTGTTATGACCAATTAAAAATATTAAGAAGTAGAATTTTTGATAAAATTGTAAATCTTAATTATTTAAACTTTATTAATAAAAACCAAGATGATTACATAAGTACTATCATAAATACAACACATGAGTTCATAGAAATGAACCTAAGGCCTTATATGAGATTGATAAGTGAGATGATTGTCATATCTGCATTTTCATTAATATTGATATTTAATTTTGCTCTAGAGTTTATTTCTTTAATAATTTTCTTAGGCTTTTTTATCTTTTTTTATATTTTTTTTATAAAGAAAAGATTAGAGCTTTATGGTGAAATTTCAGATAAAAATAATTCTAAGTTTATTGAATTCATAAATTATAATTTTGAAGGAAAGTTCGAAATTGATAATTTATCTCTCAAAAATATTTTTTCTGATAAGACCAAGGGTCATTTAAACTTACTAATAGATTCCAAAAAAAAATCAGTTTTATTTGAAATAATACCTAGATACTTAATTGAATTAGTCATTGTTTCAGCCTTGTTACTAATTATTTTTCTTGGCTATGTATTATTTGATGATACCAAAACTTTTGTAAGTATAACCGTAATTGCTTTGATATCTGTTAGGTTAATGCCCTCAATAAATATTATTATGATTTCTATTACTCAACTAAAATTTAGTATTTTCCATTCTCAAAAACTTTCAAATTTAATTTCTGAAATAGAAAATACAAAAATAATAAATATAAAAAAACCTAAATTTAATTTTGATATTAAAAAAATTGAATTTAAAAATATTTCATTTAAATATAATAACTCTTTGAAAATAATAGATAATTTTTCAACTACAATTAATAGCAATCGAATTACTTCAATTTATGGACAATCAGGTAGTGGTAAATCAACTTTAATAAAAATTTTATTAGGAATATTAAAACCTAACGAGGGTATTATTAAGATAAATGATAAAGATTGGGATAATATGTATAATCTTCATGATAAATTTTTTTACTTAAAACAAGACCCTTTTCTGATGAATGACACAGTTTTAAATAATATTTCATTATTTAAAGACTTAGATACCAAAGATGTTATAAATATTAAAAAAAGTTTAATTGAACTTAATCTTGTCAACCAAATGGAGGATACTGACTCATTCATGAATTTAAATATTGGAAATAGAGGTAACAAAATATCTGGTGGGCAAAGACAAAGACTATTGATGGCAAGAGCAATCTTTTTTAATAAAAAAATTATAATTATGGATGAGCCCACTTCTAGTTTAGACTCAACAAATATAGATAATTTTATTGAATTAATTAAATCTTTAAAAAATAGATTTACATTTATATTAGTAACTCATGATTCATCATTTTTAGATCCTTCAGATAGTGTTATAAATATTAAAAATAATTAAATGGGAATCGGTCAACAAATTATAAAAGTTTATCAAGATTTATTTGAAAAAATTGATATTAAATCAGTAAATAAAGTTTGCGAAATAGGTCGTCAAAATCTTACTATTAATAAAAATATTGATGATGAAATTAAATTTTTGTTTCATCAATTTAATAGAATCCCATCACAAAAAATTTTAGGAATTGCACCAGAGGATAACTGGGGAGTAAGAGCAAAAATTTTTTATGAAGAATTAGGCTTGGATTACTTTTCACTAGATATTGATAATGAAGAAAAAAATGAAGACTCAAAGACAAACTTAGCTATTGATATTAATTATGAAAAACTTCCTAAAGATCATTATTCAAAGTATGACTTAGTAACAAATTTTGGCACAAGCGAACATATTTTTAATCAATTAAATTTTTTTGAAATTATGCATCAGTTAACTGCTGTTAATGGAATTATGATAAGTGAAGTACCATGTATGTTTGGAATTGATCATGGAATGTATAAATACGAACCAAAATTCTTTACAGATATTGCAAGATCAAACGCATATAACGTTCTAGATTTTTATCTCGTGCCCGATCCCCCTAATATAGATATTTATAAATGGGATGAAAATGTATCTATAACTCAATGTAAAAATATGTGTATTATTGCAATATTACAAAAAACTAATGATAAAGAATTTTGTGTTCCTTTGTGTGGTGAGTATGAGCTAAAAATTAAGAAAGATGTATTAGCAAATTATAATTATAATTCTGAAGGTAATTTAATTTCTGGTGATAAAGCTTATTATATTTTAAGAGAAAAAAATAACTTAACTTATTTGGATAAAAAAATTCTTTTTAAAGAAATCCTTAGAAGATTTTTAAAAAAGATAAAATTTAATTAGAATAAAATATTTCTATTTTTAATAAGAAAAGACTGACTTACTCTAGCTTTAGTTGCAGATAGCCATCCAAATTTTTTAAAGTGATTATTAAAAAATTCTTGTTCTTTTGTGAGGGGGTCATTTTGTGAGAGGTTTTCTAGCTCAATTAATGATTTTAAAATTTGATTTTCACAAGCATGAATTAACTCAAATTTTTTTAGGTCTAAGAAACTTGATTGCAAATGCGTACCTGAATTTTCTAAATTTAACTGATCTATAAAAGATAATTTATGATTATTTGATTTTGAAATTAAAATTGAAGGGAGAGTTATTGATAATTTTCCTATCCCACCAGGTCTTGATATATGATAGCTATTTAAATAAAGATACTTTTTATCTAATGTATCAGGTAAATATGAAGCGCCAGAACCACAAATTATAGATATATCTGACGCAAATATTAATTTAAAATCATTTTCTAAAGATGCTTTTTCCGATTCTGCATAATTTATTAAACCGTACTTGTTAAAGCAACTTGGCATTCTTTCACGACCAATAAAATATATCTTATAATTATTATCCTTTAGATATTCTATTGATTTTAAATATGTCCTTGGATTCGTTACAACTGGAACAGCATGACTTATATTTTCTCTTATATGAAGACAAGCTATTTTATTCCCGTCTATAAATTTATTTTCTGAAATTTGCTTTTGAAAAATTTCTTTGAAATGTGAATTATTATTTTTTCTATAATTTAGATATTCTATGTAGTCTTTAAAATAGTATTTTATATTATATTTTTTTATAAATATATTTACTGGCATGACATGATTAGGTAAAGTTTGACTAGCTCTAATAGTCGTCTTTGGATAGAAATCAAGAATTATACTAATAATTAAAAAGAGCTTAGGTCTAAAGATTTTATAAAACCTAAAGGATGAAATTATCAAGTCATAATTTTTGTTATTTGAACAAATTAATATTACCTTAGCCTTATCTTGGTGTTTGAATTTAAAAAGATCAAATTCTGGAACTAAATGCCCAACACCAGGCATTATATCATGAACAAAAAATATTCTTTTGTATTCGAGAAATTTAAATAAAGGGTAAAGAATTACCACAAATGGCAATACTAATGTCTTAACAATATTAATTAAGAAAAACCTAACTACAACTTCTACATGGGATCGGTAATAATAATATTTATTTCTATTTTTTTCTTTAAATTGTTTATATTTAATAGAAATAAATTGCATTTATGTTAACTATATTTTAGATTTGCTAATCTACTACATATAATTAACAATTTAATGAAAATGTCTAATATTTTTGTCACTGGAGCAGATGGTTTTATAGGCTCCCACTTAGTGGAATTTCTTTTAAAAAAAAAAATTAAATGTAACCGCATTATCACAATATAATTCTTTAGGATTAAATGGTTGGCTAGATTATTATGATAAAAAGTATAAAAACCTTAACATAATAAATGGAGATATAAGAGATGCCAAAACTTATGAAGATGCACTTTTAAAATCAGACTACGTTTTTCATTTAGCTGCTTTAATCTCTATCCCTTACTCATATTCTGGTTATCAATCATATGTAGAGACTAATATTAATGGCACTTTGAATGTTTTGGGATTAGCAAAAAATAGTAGAAAATTAAAAAAATTAATTATTACATCAACAAGTGAGGTTTACGGAACTGCCGAGTATGTTCCAATTGATGAAAACCATCGTATAAATGCTCAATCACCATATGCAGCAACAAAAGTTGCAGCAGATCAGCTAGCCTTATCATTTCATAAATCTTTTGGTGTACCTGTTACTGTTGTAAGACCTTTTAACACCTTTGGACCTAGGCAATCATTAAGAGCAGTAATTCCTACAATTATTAATCAATTTATAAATTTTAATGGGTATATCGAAATAGGTGAGACAAAATCTACTAGAGATTTTACTTATGTGGAAGAGCTTGCTGAGGGTTTCTATAGAACGATGATTAACAAAAATAATATTGGTAGCCTCTATAATATTGGTAGTAATTTTGAAATTTCTATTGAGGAGTTAATAGGTTTAATATCAGAAATATTAGATATAAAAGACTATAAAATTAAAGTTAAAAAATTAAAACTTAGACCAAAGGATAGTGAAGTTTATAGATTATGGTGCGATAATAGTCTATGTAAGAAAATATTAAAATGGTCACCAAAATATAATTCTTTACAGCGCTTCAAAGAACCATTATCTAAAACTATAAACTGGTATAAGAATAATAACCTGAATATTATTAATACAAATCATATATAATCTATGCGAGCAATTATATTAGCTGGAGGTTTAGGGACTAGGTTATATCCTTATACTCTTTCAACACCCAAGCCATTAGTTCCCTTGAATGATAAACCAATTTTAGAATATGTTATTGACCTATTAATAAAAAATAAATTTAAGCATATAACTTTAGCGTTGAATCATCAGGCCGACACTATTTTAAAATTTGCTAGTGAAAAAATTGCTAATAAAAAAATTAAATTAGACTATTCAATTGAGACAAAAAAATTAGGTACAATGGGACCACTAAAAATTATAAGAGACTTACCTGATAATTTCATTTTAATTAATGCGGATATTTTAACTAATGCAAATCTAAATTTGTTTTTTAGCAAACATTTAAAATCTAAGAATATTTTTTCAATTTTATCTACATATAGAAATCTTCCTTCTGAATTTGGAGTAATTGAAAATCAAGAATCTATAGTTGTTAATTTTAAAGAAAAGCCTATTTACAAACTTAAAGTAAGTACTGGTATTTATGCTCTAAATAAAAATATATTGAAATATATCCCAAATCGTTTTTTTGGATTTGATGATCTAACTTTACTTTTATTAAAAAAGAAAATTGATATCAATGTATTTGAGCACAAAGGATATTGGTTAGATATAGGAAGACCCTCTGATTATAATGAAGCTTTAAAAGATATAAAAAAGATAAACAAGTTTGCAAAATAAAATTGCAATACTTGGTTCAGATAGTTTTATTGGAAGAGCTCTAAAAGAAAATATTAAAAGTAAAAAAAAATTTTTATTTTATAATAAAGAAAATCTTGGTAATTTCCTTTTAAAAAAAACATATAATAAAATTAATGTCAATGTAGATAAAATTTTATTACTAGCTTCTAAAAAAGACAAAAATAAAAAGAAAACTTATATTGATAATATAAATATATTAAAAAATAATATTAACTTCTGTGTTAAAAATAATATTCATTTAGTGTTTATGTCTACCTATATACCAAATACAAAAAAAAATAAATTAAAGTTAAATTACTATCAAAAATCAAAATTAGATTCTGAAATAATTATAAAAAAAAACAAACTTTTAAAATACACAATATTAAGATTGCCTAATATATATGGTGAAATAAATTATAATAAAAAACCAAATAATTTTATTGATAAATTGATTAATTCTATAAAAAATAAAGATCAAATTGATATCTTTAAGCCATATCTATATAGATCTTACTTAAATGTTAATGATTTATCGAAGTTTTTAAATTTATTGCTTAACGATAAGCTAAGTATAAAGAGGAAGGTTAATTTGAATGTTTTTTCTCCTATAAGTACATATTCATTATTGAAATTTGCAATTAAATTATCAAATAAAGATATTTCTTATAATTTAATTGATAAAGCCAAAAATAATTCATTTAATTATTTCCATAAAAATATCTATTTAAAAAAAAAGTTTTACTTTAAGAATAATATTCATTCTTTTATTAAATCTAATTTATAATTAATCGTATGCTCAAGATATTTCATATCATTTTTGATTATCGAGAAGGAGGTGCTGAGAAAGTTATTCTCAATCTAAGTCAATCAAATAAAATGCATTCAAAAATTATTAGTATTCTGAAACCTAAAAAATCTACCTTATTAAAAAATACACAATGTGAGGTTAAATATTTTTGTGATAAAAAGCTCAACATAAGAGATATCTTAAGTTTAATCAAATATTTTAATAAAGAAAAACCAGATTTAATACATTGTCATATGTATAATTCTAATTTACTCGGCATATTTTTTAGTTATTTTATTAATTTTAAACCTAAATTTTTATGGTCCATTTATTGTGATTTACCTTTTGCAAAAAATTTTAGCATAAAAACAAAGATTATTTCTTTTTTAAATATTATATTTTCTTATAGCAAAAAAGTTCAAAAAATTATTTTTTGTTCTAACTCAGGCTTAAACAATCATATAAATTATTTATATAAGAAAAATAAATGCCAAATACTTTATTTAGGTTTTAATGAAAAACTGAATCATGATGAAAAAAAAAGAAATGGTTTTAGGTATAAAAATTCACTTCAAACTACGGATATTATTTTAGGAAATTTATCTAGATTTGATCCTGAAAAAGATCATAAAAATTTATTTCAAGCATTTAATTTTTTCAAAAAGAATAATCCTGATCTACCGCAAGTAAAGTTAATTTGTGCTGGACCTAATATTTCATTTAATAATACTGTTCTTTCTGATTTAACTAATAAATTTATAGAAAAAAAATATATCAAAGATTTAATACTTATTGACTATATTGATGATATTGAAAATTTTTATAGTGGCATTGATCTCTTTATTTTATCTAGTTTGAATGAAGCTTTTCCTAATGTAATTTGTGAGGCGATGTTATCTAAAAATATTATCGTATCAACTAACGTTGGTTTTATTTCTGAGATAATAGGTGATAAAAATTTTATTTCTAATAAAAATGACTCCAGAATGCTTGCTGATAAAATTTCAGAAGCTATAAAATTTATTTTTGACTCCCCGATCCCAGCTGATACCGTCAAAAACAATAATAGAGAAATTATTTTAAATAGATTCTCATTAAAAATCTTTTATGAAAAATATGATAAAATTATTTTATCTCTTTTTTAAATTTTTGAAGTTGAAAGTTGAAAAAAATCCAAAAGTGAATAAATTTAGAAAAATAAATACTATAAAAGTAAATATTTTCCTAGAGTTGTCCTCTATAGCTTGATTATCAATTGTGTTATAACTGTAATTTAAAGAGAGGTTAAAATTTTTATTAAATTCTTTGTCTGTTTGATTCATAATTTTTTTATTTCTATTGTTAAGATCTTGGAGTAAATTATGGTATAGTTCCAAAGAGTCAGAAACTACCTCATCAGTTAAGGCGAACTTTTTGTAATGGTCAATTTTATCATTTAATATTTTTATCAATTCATTGTTATCAGAAATTACTGTTTCAAGCTTTACAAGATATGATTGAGTTATTTGCTCTCCTAAAGTATCAAATAAAAATATTAAAAACTTATTAAAATAGGCCTCTAACGTCATCTTTTCATTTCCCTCAAACAAAAGTCTTATAAAATAATCCTCGTCATTTCCTACAAATTCTATTGATCTATGCACTTTAAAAGTATCAGAATATGTGAACACTTTATTAAATTTTTCAAAAATTGAATTATCTTTATTAGTATTTAAAACAATAGATTTAAGAAAATTCTTACTATTGAATGTTTTTAAGTCAAAAAGTGTTTTTTTTGTATCATCATCTTCATCGGGCTTAGTGAGTATAATATTTAAATTTTGATTGGTACTTTGATTGCCTAATTGATATACAAGTAAATTGTCAATCATTGCATCAATTTCATAAACTTCATCTTCAATTATAAACAGTTTTTTCATATCCCTTAAAGAATAGTCGAATTGTCCGTAGTTAAAAACAATTTCATTGATAATAAAATTTTTATCCTTATAAAAAAATGTATTTATTAAAAATCCTAGGCTACAGATCAACACAATCAAAAATAGAAATATATTGCTTTTAAGGTTTGAAAATAAAAATATTTTATTAATAGTTTTAATCATAACATGTAATCGCTATTGTCGAGATTTTTGTCGTATATATCATAATATAATCTATAAAACCACAATTCAATTGATTGATTAAAATATAGCAAAATATAGGTGTAAACTAAAAAAAATACTAACAAAAATATTTTAATATAATTTTTTATGAAATTATTATCAAATTTTTCTAATAAATTTGAATAGACAATAGCCTGGAAGGGAAGTGAATACATTAAAAACCTATCTAAAATAATGGTAATATTTAAAAAAAATGATGGCAATACCATAAGTATGTTAAAAACACTTAAGTAAAAATAAAATTTATTTTCGTAGTTACTTTTGCTTCTTTCATATAAATATAACAAAAAAATTACCGAGGGTATTAAACACAAAATATATCTAAAATAAAATGCTCTACTTGTATTATATTCTTCAAATAAATAAAATTTAAATAATTTAATAAGTGGTACTATTTCATTAAACTTTGCATAGTTATTTAAAATAAAATCTTTTGATAAAAAAATAATTATCAAAAATAAAAAAGAAGCTGTTAAGAACTCCTTCTTTGTAAATCCTCTTATTAAAATAAAAAAAAAGAAAAATAATATTGCTGATGTGTGAAAACTTAAACTTAATATGCTAAATACTAAGAGCCAGTTTATATTTAGATTTTTTTTAGATATTAAGATAATCCCATAGTAGAATATTAAACAAGCTATTCCTTGCTTAATAAATCCAAAACTAAATACAAAAATTACAGTTGGAAAAAAAATTGAAAAAATAAATCTTAGATTTTTCTGGTTTATTGCAATTAAATATAACAAAGTAAAAAAAATTATCTGTAATATCAAATTTACATAAATAAAATTTAAATTTAGAGAATTACATATGTACAATACAAAATTATAAGAAAAATCTATGTTTAAAAAAACATCTGTTAGAGTGTAGTGGTCTCTAGTTGTAAAATTATAAAATAAAGAGTGCCAATCACCCCCTACAAAATATTTATATCCACACAGATAGATCATTACGAGGGTTATAAAAAAGTAAATAATTTTATCTACATTGAGATTATAGATATTATTTTTAATATTTGGAAAGAACGCAGGAAATGTCAAAAAAAAATGCATTAGTAAGTAAAAAATTATAGTTTGAAATATTAATGAGTCGCTTGTGTAAATCAATTATGTAACCTATCCAAAAAAATTATATCAAGTCTCAATAAAAGTATATAATTTAAGACTTTAATTTTATGAATAATTACAAAATTACCATGCTCTCTCAAAATACTTAAATAGATGAAAAAGATATTAATCACTGGAACAGCAGGATTTATTGGATATCATCTAGCTTCTTGTCTTATTAAAAAAAATTTTAAAATTATTGGAATAGATAATCACAATAATTATTATGACAAAAATTTAAAAAATGACAGAGTTAGTGCACTAAAGAAATCTAAAAATTATAAACATTATAAATTAGATATTATTAATAAGAAAAAATTAAATGAAATTTTCAAAATTTACAAGCCAGACGAAGTAATACATCTTGCAGCACAGGCAGGAGTTAGATATTCATTCACAAATCCAAAGGCATATATTGACTCAAATATAGTTGGGTTCCACAATATAATTGATTTATCAAAAGATTTTAATGTGAATCATTTTATTTATGCTAGTAGTTCGAGCGTTTATGGAGATCAAAAAAAATTACCTTTATCTGAAAATTTAATTACAGATAGCCCAAATAGTTTATATGCAAGTTCTAAAAAAAGTAATGAACTTATGGCTTATGTATATAGCAATTTATACAACTTGAAAACTACAGGTCTAAGGTTTTTTACTGTTTATGGCCCATTTGGTCGACCAGACATGGCTTTATTTAAATTCACAAGTTCAATTTTAAGTCACAAAAAAATTGAATTATATAATAAAGGTAATCATATGAGGGATTTTACTTATGTTGATGACATAGTTGATGGAATCCTAAAAATTTTAAAATTTTCAAAATTAAAATCTAAATCGGGATTAAAAAAAAATATTTATAATATTTATAATCTTGGAAATAATAATCCAATATCATTAAAAAGATTTGTCAAAATAATTGAAAATAATCTTGGAATAAAAGCTAGCTATAAATATTTACCTTTGCAGCCAGGAGATGTAAAAAAGACATTTGCAAATATAAATAAAGCAAGGATTGATTTTGATTATAGCCCAAAGACTAAAATTGAAGAGGGCATTAAATCTTTTTTAAAATGGTATAGATCATATTATGGCTAATAAAATAAAAGTTTCTATCATAGGTCTTGGATATGTAGGATTACCATTAGCTATAGAATTAGGAAAAATATTTAATACAGTAGGTTATGATTTATCAAAACATAGAATTGACGAATTACAGAATAAAAATGATAAAAATGATGAAATTTCCAAAAAAGATTTTACCCTCTCAAAAAAATTAACTTTTACTTCTAATCAGAATGATATTGATAACTCAAACTATATAATTATCTCAGTTCCTACTCCCATTAATAAAAATAATAAACCTGATTTAAGAATGATAAATAGTGCAACCACATTAGCTGGAAACTACTTAAAACAAGATACAATTGTAATTTATGAGTCTACTGTTTATCCTGGATTAACTGAGGAATATTGTGTTCCCATATTATCTAAAATATCCGGACTTAAATGGAAAAAAAATTTTTACGTAGGTTATTCTCCTGAAAGAATAAATCCAGGTGATAGAAAACATACAATCAAGAATATAATTAAAGTAATATCTGGAGATTGTGATTATTCTCAAAAAAAAATAAAAAAACTTTATTCAAATATTATAGATGCAGGTATTTACGTCGCTCCAGATATAAAAACAGCAGAGGCTTCTAAAATAATAGAAAACGCGCAAAGAGATATAAACATTGCATTTATGAATGAACTTTCTTTAATTTTTAAAAGAATGAATGTTTCAACTCATGAAGTTCTTAAAGCATCTAAAACAAAATGGAATTTTTTAGATTTTAGACCGGGCTTAGTAGGAGGCCACTGCATAGGTGTAGATCCTTACTACCTAAATTTTAAAGCAGAAAAACTTAAATACAAAACTCAAATTATCAAAGCTGGTAGAAAAATAAATGATAATATGGAAAAAATTGTTACCAAAGAAATAAAACAATGTTTAAAAAATAAACTTAAAAGTAGATTATTATTTGTAGGAATTGCTTTTAAGGAAAATTGTGGAGATACAAGAAATTCAAAAATAATTAATGTTATTAATAATCTCAAAAAAATCGGCTTTAATAATATTGATATTTTTGATCCTTTGATAAATAAGATTGAATCAAAAAAAATATCAAACCTAAAAAAAAACCTTCAAATAAAAAAAATGTACGATTTAATAGTTATTAACTCTTTTCATAAAGCTATTGAAAAAAAATATTCTAAAAAAGAAATTATAAATTTGATTAAAAAAAAAGGAGTATTGTACGATATAAATAATAATTTTTTTGATTTTATAAAAAAAAATGAATTCGATATTAAGATTAAATCTTTTTAAAAATTATTTTATATCTAAATAAATAAATATGTGTGGTATATGTGGATTTATAAATTTAAATATTCAGAGTGACAATCTATCTAATTTAAAACTAATGACATCTTCCCTGAATCACAGAGGACCGGATGATGAAAATTTATATTTTAGCCGTGAACATAATGTTTATCTTGGTCATAAAAGATTATCTATTCTTGATTTAAGTGAAAAAGGTAGACAGCCAATGATCTCTTCAAACGGTCAATATATTTTAGTTTATAATGGAGAAGTTTATAATCACTTAGAACTAAGAAAGAAATATTTTAAATCTTCCAAAATATGGAAAAGTACTAGTGATACTGAAACAATATTAGAATGCATTCAAGAAATAGGTCTCGAAAATACTTTAGTAGATATGACTGGTATGTTTGCATTCCACTTATACGATTTTCAAAATAAATTTTCATATCTTGTAAGAGATAGATTTGGTGAGAAACCATGTTACTACTCTCATGAAAAAAAAAATTTATCTTTTTCATCAGAATTAAAAGCATTGAAATTATTGCCTTTTGTCGAAAAAAAAATTGATCAAACATCAATATTTCACCAGTTGAATTTTAGTTATATACCTTGTGATAAATCAATTTTATCCTCAGTAAAAAATGTAACGCCAGGTTCATATTTAAAATTTAAAGTTACAGATAATGAAATTAAATTCATTCATAAGAAGCTTTATTGGAATGGTTTAAATCAAATTAAATCATCTATGCAATCAAAATATACTAACACTGAAGTAGCTGAAGAGGAGATAGAGTCACAATTAAATACAACTATTAAAGGTCAATTATTGTCTGATGTAGAAATAGGAACATTTTTTTCAGGCGGCATCGACTCAACCTTAGTTACTTTGGAAACAAAAAAAATAAATAATTCATTTTTAAAATCTTTTACTATTGGCTTTGATGATGAAAATTATGATGAAGCAAATTTTGCCAATAAAATAGCAAATCAAATTGGTTTAAATATTTGCACTAAATATATTACAAAAGATGATATTATTAATATAATTCCAAAATTAAATGATATTTATGATGAACCATTTTCTGACTCCTCTCAAATACCTACATATTTTTTATCAAAATTAACAAATACCAATAATATAAAAGTTGTTTTGACTGGCGATGGAGGAGATGAAATATTTGGTGGCTATAATAGGTATTTTTTAATAAAGAAATTAAGATTTCTTAATTATTTTCCATATCATATTAGAAAGGGCGTGTTTTCAATTTTAGCAAAAATTCCATCAAATATGTGGTCTCTAATTTTCAAAATCTTTGAAAATTTACACTTGTCAAATAATAAAATTCCAAACCTTACATTGAAAATTACTAAATTTTTACAAATTTGCTCATATAGAAACTATAATGAAGTATTCGAAATTATTTTAAGAACTTTAGATTTAACTAAAATTTTAAAAGATAATCACAAAAATTTAAATATAACAGTGAATAAATTTGACTCTTTTAGTTTTAAAAAATTAGAAGAGTTTATGATGTATTTTGACACTTTAAACTATCTGCCAGGTGATATTCTTACAAAAGTTGATAGAGCAACAATGAATAATAGTATAGAGGCAAGAGCACCTTTCTTAGATCATAATCTATTCAAAAAAGCTTGGAAATTACCAACTAATTTGAAACTTGGAAAAAGTTCTGGAAAGATAATACTTAAAAATATTCTTTCTAAACATATATCAAGAGATCTTTTCCAAAGACCCAAAATGGGATTTGCGGTGCCTTTAGATAGTGTTTTAAAAACAACAAAAATGAGAGACTGGTGCATGTCTAACTTGGACCCTAATTTCTTAAAACAATATGAATATTTTGATTTAGATAAAATAAATAAATTAAAATACGATTATTTTAATAAAAATATTGGTTCTTATACTTCTATTTGGAATATTATTATTTTATCTGATTGGCTTAGAAAGAATGGTTAAAAAAAAAATTTTTTTTATTTCAAATAAATGTTGGAATTTTATAAATTTTAGAAAGGAATTAATTCAAAATTTTAGTAATAATAACTTATATGATGTTTATATAATTTCAAAGAAAGATCAGTATGTCTCTGAGATTGAGCAAATGAATATTAAGTTTATACACTGGTCAATAAGCGCTAATAGTATAAATCCTTTTGTAGAAATAAAATCTATTTTTCATTTATTATTAATTTTTTACAAATACAAACCTGACATTATTTTTAGTTTCACTGCTAAAGCTAATATATATTGCAGTTTAATTAGAAAGCTAAAAAGTTTCTATTTTTGTCCTAATATAACTGGCCTTGGATCATATTATATAAATAACAGTTTATTTAAATATATATACTTTCTATTTTACAAATATTTTTTTAAAAATTCTAATTTTATATTTGTTCAAAACAAAAATGATAGAAACTTATTTATAGAAAAGTATAATTTTGATAAAAAAAAAATAATTCTTCTTCCAGGTTCAGGCATAAATTTTAAAGAATTTCATCCTATTTCTAATTTTAATACTAAAAAAAAAATCTTTTTAATGCCAGCAAGACTATTAATAGAAAAAGGAATTAATGAGTATTATGAAGCTGCAAAATTAGCAAAAAAGAGAAATAAAAATTTATTTTTTTATTTAGTTGGTGACTATAATTATGAAAATAAAAATACTATTTCTCAATTATTATTTGATAAAATAAAAAATGCTACACATATTAAATATCTAGGTTATAAAAAGAATATATCCCAAAACATAAAGATCGCTGATTGTGTAGTGTTACCCTCCTATCGTGAGGGCTTATCTAGGTCTCTTTTAGAAGCACTTGCGCTTGGCAAACCGATAATCACTACTGATGTTCCTGGTTGCAAAGAACTTTGCTCAAAAAAAAATGGCTTGATATGTAAACCAAAATCAATTCATGATCTATTTGATAAAATTATCCTTTTTTCAGAATTAAATATAAAAGACATTAAAAACATGGGAAAAGAGGGAAGGACACTAGTGAAAAAATACGATGTTATTAAAGTTATAAATAAATACAATTTTGTTTTAAAAAAATTAAAGATCTGACAATAATCCATCTTTAAATATAATTTAAAATTTCATTCAGATTTTTGATTTTTTTATAATAAGTATTTGGTTTTTCTTCTTTATAGTTTCTATCTATATAGAAGCATTTTAATTTCAACTTATTGCCTGCTTCTATATCACTTTTCCTATCTCCAATAAGAAAACTTTTTCTTATATCTATTTTGAATTCATTTATTCCCTTTTCAATCAGGCCTATATTTGGTTTTCTACAAATACAATTATCTCTATTATCATGAGGACAATAATAAATTTTATCTATACCTAAATTTTTTAATAAACTATTATGCATTTTATTTAATTCAGTTATTTTCAAATTACCTCTAGCTATCTCTGGTTGATTAGTAACCACTATTAAAAAAAATCCATTTCTTTTTAATTTTTTAAGAGTCAAATAATTATATTTAAAAATATAAAAATCATCATATTTCATAGGGGAAAATGGTTTATAATTTTTGATAATAGCTCTATTTAGAACCCCATCTCTATCTAAAAAAATTGCTTTATTATTCATCTGTATTATAAGTAAATACCTTAACTTATTTTTAAATGATTAATTTAATTAATATAGATGATTTAGAGAGTAAAGATATTTACAATATTATTACCGATAATGTTGAAAATAAAATCCTAAATAAGATTATTGGTCTTCTTTTTGAAAAACCATCTACTAGAACTAAAACCTCATTCATATCCTCAATTCACCAATTAGGTTGCCAATTTATAGATTTTAAGAAAGATGATTTAAATTTATCACGTGATGAAAGCTTAGAGGATACTGCAAAAGCTTTAAATTGTTATATAGATGGGCTAATTGTTAGAACTGACGACCATTCAAAAATAATTAAAATCAATGAAAATTTTGATAAACCAATCATAAACGCTCTTTCTGATCTATCACATCCTTGCCAAGGATTATCTGATCTTAATTACCTATTTAAATATTTTGGAAAACTTGAATTTAATATCGTTTGGATGGGAGATATTACTAATGTATGTCTCAGTATCTTAGATTGTATAAAAAAAATAGATAAAATTAAGATTAGTATAATTTCGCACCCAGATATAATTTCTAATCATGAAAAAAGGTATTCTGATTTTAAGAATATAAATTTTTTTTCTAATGTTGAAGCTATTATCTTAAATGAAGCCAGCTGTGTAATGACAGATGTATTTATTTCTATGAATGATATTTACTCAGAGGATAAAATTGAAAAACTTTTAAAATACCAAGTAAATAAATCAATTTTTGAAAAAGTTAATAAAAATTGTATTTTCATGCATTGTCTTCCTGCAAAAATTGGATTTGAGGTATCAGAATCAATTCTTAACTCTGATAAATCTCATGTTTGGCAACAAGCAAAAAATAAAATGTATAACCAAAAAACTATTCTGCAATATATAAATTGGACCTAATATTATAATGAAATTTTTTTTATTTAATTTATTTATAATTTCACTTCTTTTATCTGCCTGTACTAATAATCTTAGAAGTGTTGAAAAAATAACACCAAATTTTAATCAAATTTCCTTTGATGTTGTTCAAAAAAATCTTTTAATTGAAGGAGAATTTCCAGTTTATGTAAATAAATTAATCCAAAATTGGTTTGACAATAAAGTAAAGATAGACGGGTTAGAAGGTCAAATGACATTAACTGTTTTTGATTATCAAGAGAAGATTTCAATAATTACCGATGGCAAGAAAGTTGATACGTCTTTAAAATTTTTAATAAATATTAAAAAACCTCTTCTCTCCAAAACAAAAATTATTAAAGGAGAAGTTAGCTCTTTTGGAACACTCAGTGGTACTTTTAGTTTAGAGGAATTTGATAATGTTATAAATAATACTCAATCCGAGCTCATTTTACGCTTAAGTCGTGATTTAAAATCTAAAATTTAATTTTTCCAAAAAGATGGAAGAAATAATACTAAAATAGTTAACATTTCTAATCTTCCTAAAAACATTGTAAATATTAAAACCAATTTTGAGTAGTCGCTAAGAGGACTATAATTTCCCTCAGGACCTATTACTTCACCCAAACCAGGACCAACATTAGAGATAGCCGAGGCAGCTGCAGATATACATGTTAAAAAATCTAGACCACTAAATGATAATAATAGCGCGGAAACTACAAAAGTAAGTATATACAGAAAGAAAAAGCTCATTACTGACTCATAAGTTGACTCAGGTATTTTTTTCTTATTAAAGTGACTAACCATAACAGAGTGTGGTTGAAGTATCTTACGCATGTGCAACTTAATATATTTAAAAAGTATTTGAAAACGAAAGACTTTCAATCCACCAGTTGTTGAGCCAGCACAACCACCTATGAACATTAAAATAAGAAAGAGAACAGATGCATAGTTACCCCAATTTTCAAAGTTATCACTAACGTAACCAGTACCTGAAATAATAGATATTGAATTAAAAGCAATTGTTATAAATTTTTGAAATGAGTTACCATCTACATAACTTTGTGCCAATAAAAATATTATTGAAATTGATAACAATAAAATTGTAAGAAAGACTCTAACTTGATGGTCCTTTATTACAGCGAAGATATTGATCATACTTGTTTGAGCTATGACCAGAAAAGGTAAACTTCCAATAACCATAAAAACTATAGCTATGATTAAAATTCCATAGTTATCAAAGTAACCTATAGAGTCATTGTAGGTTGAAAACCCTCCAGTTGAAATGGTTGTAAAACTATGAGCTAGCGCATCAAATAAACTCATTCCATTGATGTAATATAGGCAAAATAACAACAAGGTTAGCATGATGTAAATCATTACTATTTTAGATGCCACAGAAGATATTTTTGGCAAAAATTTATCATAAGGATCGTCTCCTTCTAGATGAAAAAGCTGCATTCCTCCCACTCTTAGAAAAGGAAGAATAAAAAGAGCAATAACAACAATACCTATTCCTCCAAGCCATTGTAAAAGAGCTCTCCAAATTAAAATACCTTTTGATAAATTTTCGATATTATCAATAACAGTAGCCCCAGTAGTGGTGATGCCACTCATAGACTCAAAAAGAGAATCTACAATACTTAAATTTGATTGAGTGTAAATAAAAGGCACAGAGCAAAGTATGGCCAAGAGTAGCCATGATAAAACTGTAATAATAAATGCCTCCTTGATTGATATCTTTAATTCCACATTGCGATTTGTTATCACTAAAGACCCTCCTACAATCAAATAAAGAAGAATTGGAACCGCATAAGATTGCCAGGACTCAGTTTGATAAATAAGCTCAGCAAACAAGGGTATGAATAATAAAAAACCTACAGCACATACTACGGTACCACCAACTAAAGCAATAGGTTTAAGATTAAGCATAAAATTATTTGATTAATGAAATTTTTTTTTATTGTATGGGCTATCTAATGAAAAAGCAGGTATATCAATTTTTAATTGTGCACCATCTTCTTGAGACATCATATAAAAGCCTTGCATTATTCCATTTGTAGTTTTAAGTGGAGTGCCACTTGTATATTCAAAACTTTCACCTGGTAGTAAAGTTGGAAATTCACCCACAACTCCCTCTCCCTGAACATTCATAATTTTACCATTTGCATCAATAATTATCCAATTACGATGACTGAGTTTCATTTTGGTAGGGCTTGAGTTTTTTATGTTAACTTGATAGGCCCATACATAATGATCTTCTTGAGGGGATGATTGATCATCTAAAAAATACGGTGTCACAGTAACAGTTACTCCTTTGGTGGTCTTAGAATACATATATTTCACTATACCTCATAAAATATATATAGAGAATAATTTTGATTGATTAAAATAAGCCTTGTATTAAGCCTTTTTCATCCAACATAATTGAATTAGCACTTGGAACTCTTGGTAGACCTGGCATAGTCATAATTGCACCAGTTACTACCACAATAAAACCTGCGCCTGCTGATAGCCTCACCTCTCTGACTGGCACATTAAAGCCCAGGGGAGCACCTCTTAATGTTGGATTTGTAGAAAAACTATATTGTGTTTTAGCAATACATATAGGAAGTTTACCATAACCGCTCTCCTCAAAGCCTTTTAGTTGATCGCTAATAGATTTATCAATTATAATATCATCAGCACGATAAATTTTTTGAGCAACGGCTCTAATTTTATCCTCAAGTGAAATATTGTCTTCATAGGTAAACTTAAATTTTGAAGTATCACTTGACTCTGCCACTTTAACTACTTCTTCAGCAAGTAATTTAGTACCCTCGCTTCCTTTAGCCCAGTGAGAGCAAAGAACAGATTTTACACCTAATTTTTCACATCCTTCACTGATTATTTTTCCTTCAGCTTCAGTGTCCAAAGTAAAACTATTAATAGCTACTATTGTCTGAAGACCAAAAGATTGAATATTTTCAATATGTCGTTGAAGATTTTCAAAACCCTTTTCTACTGCATCTACATTCTCTTTATTAAGATCAGCTTTTTCAACTCCACCATGCGATTTGAGAGCTCTTACGGTTGCTACTATAACTACAGCATTTGGTTTTAGTCCAGCTTTACGACATTTAATATCCAAGAACTTTTCAGCACCAAGATCTGCTCCAAATCCTGCCTCAGTGACAACATAATCTGCCAGTTTTAATCCTGCTTGAGTGGCAATAACAGTATTACATCCATGAGCTATATTTGCAAAAGGACCACCATGTATAATTGCTGGATTATTTTCTAAGGTTTGAACCAAATTTGGCATTAAAGCATTTTTCAATAAAACGGTCATTGGACCATCCGCTTTAACATCTCTTGCAAAAATAGGGGACTTGTCCCTTTTATAAGCCACTATGATATCACCTATCCTTTTTTGTAAATCTTTAACACTAGTTGCTAGACAAAAGATAGCCATAATTTCACTTGCTACCGTGATATCAAACTTATCTTCTCTGGGAAATCCATTTGAAACCCCCCCTAAGTTCACATTAACTTTTCT
>MDSV01170153.1_pt1 | contig 20425 bp, 19 predicted proteins | sample 810851 | NCBI WGS metagenome assembly MDSV01 (sample SAMN05326640, study PRJNA326480) | marine metagenome | isolation source: seawater | place: Atlantic Ocean: North East | collected 2012 | reverse complement strand
GAAATCTTCCCATACTTTTAACTCTTCAGCAGTTGGAGTTTTAATCTTCATCCCATACTCTTCCATCATTTTGATTGCTTGAGCTTCTGTCTTTCTCCCGCTTGCTTTATATTTTTCACCAATGTCGTATGCTATTTCCATCATTACCTTCTGATGCTCAGGTTTTATTCTTGACCAAGCCCTTTGATCAACGATAACAGCTCCAATAAATACAGCCCATTTTAAATCTAACATATTTGGCATTAAAGTAAACCAACCAGAACTAAGCGATAATATAGGGACTGTCTGAACAGTATTAATCATGCCGGTCTGCAGACTAGTAAGAATGTCTGTTTCTGATACAGGAATTGCATTAAAACCAAATTGTTTGAAAAGCTCTACGGTAACATAATCTCCAGCTGTTGTATAGATTTTAGCATTCCTTAAATCTTCTGGGACAGCAACTTCATCTGCAGAGAACCAATGAACCCAACCTATATCCACTAGAAACAATAATTTGAATCCACTTTCAGAAAGTCCGTTGCTTATATCATCAAACATTGCATTTTTAACTTTTTCTACATCATCATAATCTTTAAATCCCATTGGGATTGTAAAAGCTTGGATTTGATCTGTTAACTCAGATAAACCTATAGAAGACATCGCTGAAGCTTGGATTTGTCCAATACGCATTTTTCGAATAGTATCACTTTCACCTCCAACAACACCATTTGGATAAATTCGAAGAATTACTTCTCCGTTTGTCTCTTCCTGCCATCTTTGCCCCATTTCAAGAAGAAGATTATAATATTCAGTCCCTTCAGGAGCAAGTGTGGCTAGCTTAATAATAATTGGCTTAGATAGTAGTGTACCTGATAGAAATATTATTATGAGAATGTTTTTTATAAAATTCATTATATACAATTTACATATAAAAAAGGTCATCAACTCTAGTTAACAGCCATTTTGCTCTCAATTTAGATAACGTATTAGCCTGCTTCAAATCTTTATCCTTACTAATATCAATTGTTAAAGCTTTATCAATTAATTCTAAGAAATACTCTTTATCTTGCTTAGAAACAGCAAAACTTTCTGCCAATGTAACATAAATACCGATATTATACCCTTTTGCTGCGCGGTCAGCTAATTCAAAGTATTCTAATGCTTTTCTTTCAGAATTTTTATCTCCGCTTAAATCATTAAGATATACGCTCATCATTGCAGCATATAATGATCCTTTCTCCCAATCAGGATCAAGCGTAATGGCATTTTCAAGCAACCATCTAATACTGCTTAAGTCAACTAGATACTCTGGATTTCCTTGGCTAGCCTGAATTGATCCTGCCATTGAACCGCTAAGCCAATATAGATAAGGAACATCATCTATATGAAAATTTACTTCAGCTTTTGTCTTCATCTTTGACTCAAAGTCTTTATGTCTTAAAGATAGTGCATATATCATGTAATCTCTCGATTTTAAAAAGAACTCTAGTGACTCATTATAATACTCTCTTGCTGTATAATAATCTGCATACATCAATCTGTCTGCTTTTTCCATAAGAATACCATAAGAATATTGGGTTAAACTTTTAGATGCATCTAAGTAGACTTCTGAATTAAATCTATCTTTTTTAATTTTTTTCTCATGCGACTTAAATGAAATTGGTATAGCATATTCAGCTATAGTGGCTCCAAACATTAAATCTTTATTAGATGAGCAGGAATTTAAAAATAGACTTAAGATAAGAAACAAGTATATATGTTTTGATTTTGTATTAGCCATAGATTGGAAATGATTTACACAGTTCTTTAACTTCTGATTTAACAGAGCGAATAATAGATTTATCTTCACTATTCATTATAATCTTATCAATTAATTCAACTACTTTTTTGACTTCATTTATACCCATACCTCTACTGGTTAATGCTGGTGAACCTACTCTTATTCCGCTAGTAACAAATGGACTTTTAGGATCAAAAGGAACCATATTTTTATTAACAGTGATACCTGCCTCATCTAAAGCATATTCAGCTTGCTTTCCAGAAATAAATTTATTCTGAAGATCTAGCAATACTAGATGTGTATCGGTCCCGTTAGATATAAGGTTGTATCCTCTGTTCTTAAATTCTTCTGCAAAACATTTAGCATTATCAAGAACCTGTTTTATATATATCTTGAAATCAGGAGACAATGCCTCTTTAAAAGCTACTGCTTTTGCAGCAATGATATGCATCAAAGGACCTCCCTGGATTCCGGGCATTACTGAAGCATCTAAAATTTCAGACATCATTTTTATTCTGCCTGATTTTGGTGCTACAATACCATATGGATTTTCAAAATCTTCTCCCATTAAAATAATACCACCTCTTGGCCCTCTTAAGGTCTTGTGCGTGCTAGTAGATACCACGTGGCAATATGGAAATGGTGAAGGATGCATCTCAGCCGCAATTAAACCTGAATTATGACAAATATCTCCGTGTAGAAATGCTCCAACTTCATCTGCAATTTCTCTAAATCTTTCAAATTCCACTGTTCTTGGGTAGGCACTCGCTCCGCAAATAATAATTTTAGGTTTGTGCTCTCTTGCTTTGTTTAATAAATCATCAAAATCAATTAAACCGTCTTCCTTTTTAACGTGAAATGTTACAGCATTATACAATTTTCCAGAGAAACTAACTTTAGATCCATGAGTTAAGTGCCCTCCATGACTTAAATCAAGACCCATAATGCAGTCTCCAGGGTTAAGCATTCCTAAAAACACGCCCATATTAGCAGAAGACCCTGAATGTGGCTGTACATTAGCGTATTCAGCCTTAAACAGATCCTTAGCTCGATCAATAGCTAAGTTCTCTGCTTCATCAACATGGATACATCCACCATAATATCTTTTTCCAGGATAACCTTCTGCATATTTATTGGTTAAGACAGAACCCGCAGCTTCCAAGACAGCTTTACTTGTAAAATTTTCCGAAGCAATTAATTCAAGAAAATCTGTTTGACGGTTGAATTCAGAATTAATGATATTAAAAATTTCAATATCTTCTTTTTTCAGTTGCGACATAAATTTACCAATCGATTTGTTTTGTAAGAGACTCACTTACCCAATCATAGCATCTGCCAGCTGGAGACACTCTTCCAGTAGCTTGGATATCTTTATCAAGCATAAACCAATCTGCACGTCCAAATAGTACGTCATTTTCTTCGAGCCATCTTTTTTGCTTAAAATATTTTGAGTTACCCTTCTTCTCAGCTTGAGTAAAATAATTGTATGCTAATAAAGCAACTGCTTTGTCAGATCGTGAAAAATTATCACCTCTACACATTTGCATAGACTTATAATATAGATTGCCCATATGAGCTAAAGTTTCAGCATTATTCTTTGATATCTTTAATGCCTTTGATGCCCATTCATATGCATCATCAAATTTATCCAACTCCATACTGTTATCAGATATGAGCATTGCAACTCTATAATTATTGCGATCTAAATCAAATAAATCTTCTAATACTTCGACAGCTTCATCAAAATCAGAGTTTTCATTGTATGCATTACCTAGTGTAAGATAAACCATATTATTTGTATCGTTATAGCTGAGAGTATTCTCGAGAGCATCTATAGCTTCATCAATATCTCCATTATCGATTAATTTCTGTGCATATTCTATAGCATAAGAAGCATTCTCCGGATTATCCTCAAATCTTGCTTTAAATATCTCAAGAGGATCCTCACCAGAATTCTCATATACTCTAGCTAACTCAGATTGAATAGCGGAGTTATTTGGATCAAAAGATAAAATCTTTTTCAAAACTGATACCTGCTCATCCGTTCTGCCTTGATCCCCATAAGCAGATGCTAAATCTCGCAATGTATCTGTATCTTTAAGGCCAGAATCTAATAATCGCTCATACTCAATAATCATTTCTTCAATTTTGCCTTGTTTTTTAAAAGCATATGCTAATCTTTTCATTAAATCTGTATTCTCTGGTAACTCCTCTAGACCTTCAATTAAAACCTTCTCAGATTCATCAAATTTTCCTAGGTATTCTAATGCAATTGCCCAATATAAATATACATCATTTGGATTTACCCAATCAGGGTCCCATTCGTCACACCTTAACTTCATCATTTCTGAATAAGAGCTTGCACTTAACTCCCAATTACTGCTTCTATAATACTCAGCAGCACTGCTTGATAATTGAGGGCAGCGATCTTCTCTTTCATATTCAATAGGATATGGATACCATCCATCATTATACATTAGTCTCATAGCTTCTCTACAATCCACTACTTTGATTTCAACGTCGTTTGTAATTCTTAATTCTTCTCCTCTTTTACATTGTGCATCTACGGATGTGGAGAATAGAATATTTAAAGCAATTATAATCCATAAGTATTTTTTCATTTTGCCATCCAACTTATTTATGTTTGTCTTCTTTTAACAAACCATACGTCTCCAATACTTACTCCTATATTGAAAGATTGTATAGTTTCACTACCCACATTGTAGATATTGTCTCGATTTAGCAATTGATAACCAATGTCAATCTGATTTCTCATCAAGCCAAATTCGATACCCACACCTAAACCTAAACCTATCTCTTTAACATTATCAAGGTTCTTAATATCATAATCGCTCAAAGATATCCCGGCCCTAAGATGTATTCTATCCTTAGAATAAGGTTTAGCAAATTTTAGAAATCCAATATTAATTTTACTTTTTCCTTGAATATATCCCGGATAAAGAGAACTTGATAAAGCATTATTTCCATTATCATTCCATAGCTGCATTTCCACCTGCGCATGATATCTATCAGCAAATTCATAATCAACACCAGCTTTAAAATCACTTATGGAAATCTCGTTTTCGAATACCATTTTAGTAGGCAATAATGCTGCAGCAGCATCTGGATAATCGCTCGAATCATGATAATTATTAGAATTTAAATCTAAAAATGCCTGATAAGACTCATTCTCTACGTCAATATCATTCAAAGAAAAATTATAATTTAGCGATAATATTAACGGCCTATCATTGAACGAAAATCTTCTTGTTGTATAATAAAGCTCAATTAATGAACCTGAAAAATAATCTCTTGATTGTAATAAATGATTGTCAGAGTCAATAATAAGATTTTGGGATGATCGAGAAGATCCAAATACAACATCTATTCCTACTCCTATATCATCTGTTTCATTAAGGTTATATCCAACAGCAAGCTGTGCCATCGAAGATCCTCCGCCTGTTTTATTCGATCGAGAGTAACTTAGCGTATCTGATCCGGCAAATATAAATTCATTAAATGTGCTATCTGAAATGGTTATTTCTCGAGAAAACAAAGGCTTAAAGGTTAAACCAAATGAAACTTTTTTCTTAGATGGAATAATCAACTTTGCAGAGGCTAGTCCAGAATTCTTACTAGAACTAGAGTTAAAGTCATTAAATTGACCTTGAAAAGAAGTGTTGATGTATGTAAATCCCAGTTTATGCCATGTTGATGGATTTGATAATGCAACATCGTTCTTAAAACTAGGCAACAATCCTATAGATCCTGAACCGGATATAGCTGCTTCATCGTTTTGAGAAAACATCCCATATCCATATCCGTTCATTGTAGATTGACCAAATAACGTACTTATAAGCAACACTAAAACAAAATTACGGCTTAACATATAATACCTCTACCGATTCCATGTCCAACCTAATCTTATCAAATGGACTGTTTGCTGGACCACTATAAAGCATAAGCCCATGATTACTTATTAGATCATTCTTATAATATTGAAGAAAAGATTGAATAGGGATTTCTACCTTACCATCTTCTACCTGCCTTGATATAACAAAACTTTGGTCTATTGCATATACTGTATCAGTATAAGACTCACTATCTGGTAAAAAAGTAGTAAAATCCCAATTCTCTACAGAATCTGCTAGCGCTGCAACTACAACATAAAATGTATCATCTTCATTAAGGTTCGAAGACTCTATATTGAGCACAAGATTTGCATTCTTTACAATTGAGTTTCTTTCTAGTTCGTTAATTATATCTATATCATATCGTAACAACGATTGAAGTCCTGATCCAGAATTTAATGTTATATAATTTTTGTCATCCTCATCTACTGTTGGAGGAGAAAAAATACTAAGACCTTTATCTCCGAAGAATAAAATTGAAGTATCTATAGTAGTTGTTTCATCGACTGTCGCCTTATACCACACTCTCATTCTTGGTTGACGATTACTTTCATCGCTCTCAATGGTAAACAACTCATCCAAAATCTCATCATTTTTTAACATGAAAGTTCTTGCTGGATAAGTGAATGTATCAAAATAGAATTCTTTTAATAAATTAAGATTTTCATCTTTAAATAAGAATTTTAGAGTGTCATATCCAGTGCTATCAGGCGCGATATCAGTCAAAGGAATTTGATGTAATAATGTAGCATTGCTTTCAAAATCTATATGACTATCTAATGAATAATAACTAGTAGAGTCTTCAGAAAAAATACTGTCTTCAGTTGCTATAACCGAGTACAAATACAAATTTGATGCCGAACTTAATGAATCTTCAGTTTGCATATATACCAACGCACTATCAACCTGTATTGAATCTGCTAATAGATCATGCAAGCTAGTTGGGGGCAATGAACCTGAAAACAATGTTAGGCTAAATAAAGAAAATAGATTTTCTGATCCTTTAACATTCCCAAAGAAAAATTTTCCATTTCCTCCAAGTGTTGGACTGATCTGAAAAACTTTATTCTCTTCTAAGGGAAGCGTGAGTGTGTTGATAGTGTAATTTGGATTTTCGATTTCACTATAAACAATAGTTTCTTCTGAGCATGCACCAAGATAGAGAGAGATTATACCTGCTATTAAACCCCATTTTATAAAAGAATAATTATTCATTTTTTATATTTTCTTTATCGCATCCTCAATCGCATCTAACAACGGAGAATAATCATTCTCTTCTCCATAATTAAGATCTACTATAGAACAATTCTTTGTATCCTTAAAAACTTTTAATTTCATTAATTTAGATGAAACTTTCTCTTCTCCGTTAACAATAATGGTCTTATCTGCATACATACAACCTATCTGATTTAGATTTAATGATTTTAATGGAGCAAAAGTTTCCTTATTAAATCCAATATTGCTAGGATCAAAAATAACATCTTTATTTAAAGAATTTGCAATATATACAGTTTTTATCTTGGCCAAGTCTTTATCATCTTTTGCCAACCTATTAATTAGCATCGGTATCAATGCAGAAGTCCATCCGCTACATATAATCACATTAGGGTACCAAAACAAATTAGGAAGCATCTTAATTGCGGCTAAAGAATAAAAAGCAAATCGTTCGTCATTGTCGGTTAAAAACCTTCCATTTTTTGCTTTGTAAAGAAGAGTGTTCAATTCTCCAAAAATATCTTCTTGTTCCAAGAAATAAACTTGCAGTCTTGATTTTGGTAAAAAAGCACTCTTAGCGGAACATAAATAGTCTGTATCATCGAAATTAAAAAAAATCTCTTTTAGTCGAATAACTTCTCTTAAAATATATTTTCTCTCACTTATAAATCCGTATTTTGGCATTAAACATCTAACATCATTACCTTTTTCTTGTAAACCTAAAGGTACTTGAACAGATAAATCTGATAGAGATGAAACTGATGCAAAGGGATTCATCTCACTAGTTATATAAAAGAGTTTTTTTGTCATGATAAATGAGTAGTCAGAAATTAATAATAGAGATGGATAATTTCAACTCCGAATAATAATTAATTTTCTGAAAAACTAACTACTAAACCAACCATAATAAAACAAGATAGAAGGAAAGATCCTCCGGCGGAAATAAATGGTATCGGAAGACCTTTAACGGGCATTAAACCTATTGTCATTGCAGAATTAATGAATATATGAGATAAAAGAATTGAGCCAAGACCGATGATAGTTAAGCTAGCAAAATAATCAGAAGATCGAAATGCAATATCTAAAAGAGTCTTTATTAATAAAAAACAAAGAATCATTACAAAAAAAATACCTAAAAACCCCAACTCTTCAGCTATAACAGATAGAATAAAGTCCGATTCTTGCACTGGTAAGAATTTTAATTGCGTCTGAGATCCTTGTCCCAATCCCTTACCAAAAAATCCGCCTGACCCAATTGCAGTAATGCTTTGAATAATATGATAAGCGGATCCCATAGGATCAATATCTGGATTGAAAAATGTTAAAATTCTTTCTTTTTGATATTCAGCTAGATTGTTCCATAAAAATGGAGTTAGCAATCCTGTAAAAATATTTGCAAAATAAAGTATAGATTTTGTAATAATCCCTGCTTCAAAAGTGATGAATATAATAAACATAATAAAAGCCCATATAGTAAAAGTAATAATATTTGAAGCTGCTAAGATTGTAATAACAGGCGCTATCATTAAAAAAATTACAAAACTGCTTACTCCCGCCCATAACAACATTGGGATCAAGGGAGCGCAAATAATAACTGCAGTTCCCAAATCTGGTTGATTTAATACTATTAATGCAGATATTAATGTTAAAAGACCGGGAACTAATATAATAGAGGGACTTTTGACTTGTAGTTGATTGTTAGATAGATACTTTGCAATCACAATAACACAAGCACATTTTAAATATTCTGATGGCTGGATATAAAAAAGACCAAAATCAATCCATCTATAAGTATACTCTACTCTTGGTAAAAAAAATGGGATGATGCAAAAAATTATGGCTCCAATAAATATCAAGGTCGAGTTATCATGAATTGTCTTGATCTTTATATTTTTAACAATTAAAAACACTAATAATGAGAAAATAAGAAAAATGCATTGCCTAGAAAATGAACTGTTAAAACTAAGAGGATTATCAGATATGCTATACAGAGCAAGTAGACTGAATATTATTAATCCAATAATGACAAAGAATAGTCTTCCTAGAGAATCTTTCATAGTTCCTGAAGAGAATTGGTCTAAAAACATGCCTCTAATTCTCCACAAAAGATTTAAAAGAATTGACATAGTAAGAAACTATATCTCCAGCAATTGGAGATGCTATGGCTCCTCCACCCCCTCCATTCTCAATCATCACAACAATTGAGTATGTTGTATCTTGCATTTCAAAGAAACCAATAAACCATGCATGAGGTTCTCCATGAGGATTTTCAGCAGTACTCGTCTTGCCAAACAATTTGATATCAGGATCATTTATCTTAGCCCTCCATCCGCTACCTTGATCTCCATTGACAACATCAAACATTCCATCCCAAATATGATCCCATATCTTATCTTCATAAATAATTTTATCATAATAGGATAATTCCTTCGACAAGTTCAGTTTAAGTTGTGCCGTATCTCCTCTAGATGCAATGTGATTGATAAACCTTAATGCTTGAACTGGTGTAATTAGAATATCTCCTTGTCCTAATGTGAGATTTAACAGGACACCTCTTTCTGACCATCCCCATCTGCCATAATTATTCACATAAAACTCTTTATCTGGAATTAAACCATCCTTTTCATTTGGCAAATCGACTCCTGTCAGTGCATTAAAACCAAATTTTTTTGCAGTATCTGTCCAGTTTTTCAGACTTATAAGCTGTACTGTTTCATAAAAATATATATTACAAGATTGCGCAATAGCTTTATTTAAATCAACAAGTCCATGTCCATTTTCATTCCAGCAGCGGAACTCGCTTGTGCTTCCAGGTGGACTATAAATGCCAGTACATAGGAGGCTATCCGAAGGATCCAATAAACTATCCTCAATCAAATTAATAACTGTTATTAACTTTAACTTTGACCCTGCTGGATAAAGACCTCCAATAGATCTGTTTAATAACGGATTATCTTGATCTCTTAATAAATTATCCCATTCAGTTTGTGAAGTTGTACCTCTATAAACACTTAAATCATAAGAAGGACTGCTAACCATGCTTAATATCTCACCTGTATCAACATTCGAAACTAGCACAGAACCTTTCTTATCTTGTAGAATATTCCTACAATATTGCTGTAAATTAGAATCGATAGTTAAGGAAAGATCTTTTCCTGGGAATGCAGGAATATTGTCTTGATCTAATCTAAAAATTTCACGACCATATGTATCAACCTCTATGTAGTCAATGCCCTTAGAAAATCGTAACTCTTTTTCATATTGCTTTTCAACGCCTTGCCATCCCATTAATTCTCCAGCTCTATAGAGAAGAGACTTATCAAGTGTAGGAATTATATTTCTATCTACCTCTCTTAAATAACCTAAAAAATGTGCATCATTCAAAATAGAAGAATAAATTCTCTCATCAGATCTATCATACTGAATTCCTGGAAATTCTAGTCTCATTTCTTCTATTTGAGAGATTTGTTCAAATGTTAAATTTTTTGCAATAACTGTCGGTAAGAAACGTCCTCTATTATATTTTTTGTATCGCCTATTTAATTCCTCTAAGTCAACATCAATAATAGATGCTAATTTGACAAATTGTTCTTCTTTATCTCTTAATTGATATGGTGTCACTGTTAAAATATAAGTTGGGTAGTTATCCACCAATATTTCTCCATGACGATCTAGAATTAACCCTCTAGGAGCATAAGTTGTAAGTGCTTTAACGCTATTAATTTTTGACTTAGAAAAATGCCTATCATAATCAATTACTTGTAAATAAAAATATCTACTAAGAAGAGAGAAAAGAGCAAGAAATAATAAAAATAATAATGCTCTATAGTGAAAAATATCTGCTTTATTTTCTATTTTAAGCATCTTCCAACACTCTCTTTTTTGCTTTAAAAATTCTAGTAATTATAAAACCTGAAAAAGAAGTGTAAGTGCCTACAAAAATCCAATTTTTCAAAAAAAGAGGTATATCATTAAAGAAAAAGAAATCATATCTAAAAAATGCATATAATCCAGTTCCTAATGCAACCAAAACTAGCCAATATAAATCAAAATTCCTGTATATAAAATTAGAACTTACCCTTGCTGAAAGATAAGCGCATATCGAGAAAATAAGACTTGATAAACCTATATAAGAACCATTAAATAGTATTAAGTCTGATAATAATCCGATAAAAAATCCAATTAATGTTGCTCGAGCAATATTTTCCACAGATATAGAAGAAAGAATAACAAATAAAAGTATGATATTTGGCTGAAATCCGTTTATAGTTAATAGTTCTGAAAAAACTAATTGGAGTACTACTGCTAAAAAAAAGTATCTGATAAAAGAGAACTCCATATACCTAACTATCTCCTCTCAATATAAATAATTGGTTTAAGGTGGATAAATCAGAGAAAAGCCTCATACGGACAACCTTATTTGAACTATTAGATTTTTTATAAAAACTAATTACTTCTCCCACAGGAAGATTAGGTGGAAAATATATGCTAAGATTTGATGTTAGAACAATATCGCCAATTTGAACATCTGATGTTGTTTGGACTTCCACAATCTCGCATGTACCATTTGAAATCCAACGCATAATACCCTCAGTTTCTGAAGGCATTATCTTTACACTCAATCTAAAATCTATATCACTTACCAATTGAACCACTGAATAATTGTCGGATACAAGAATGGTTTTTCCCACTACACTTTTCGATGAGAGGACCGGACTATTATTTTTTATGCCATCGCTTAATCCTCGATTTAGAAGAACAGATGCCATATTGGAATTCATTCCCTTCGATAAGATATCTGCTCCAATAAAATCAAAATCATTACGCTTTCTAAACTTTAATAAATCCCTCAATCTGTCGTTTTCGATTTCATTGGAAGATAAGATTTTGTTTTCTAGGTTAAGCTTCAAATTTTCTTCAGATAAAACTTCAAGTTTCTTGGTTAAAAAAAGTTGATTATCTAGCCAATTAAAAGGTTGATATAAAAAAGAGAATGTATCTAACGAAGAAGTGCGTAAACTTTGGACATTTTTATTATCATTTGTGAAAATTAGTACAAGTGAAATGAAAATACATAGAAATAAAACAAAGCTATCTAATTTTTGTTTAACGAATAAGTTAATCTTGGCCATTCTTAAAGAAGGACATGCTTAAATTTTTCTAAATCTTCTATTACAGAGCCACATCCTTTGACAATCGCTAAGTGTGGTTCATCTGCAACATTTACAGGTACACCTGTTTTTTCGCGCAATACTTGATCCAAGCCTCTTAATTGAGATCCTCCTCCAGCTAAAACAATTCCTCTATCTATAATATCTGATGAAAGTTCAGCTGGTGTTGCCTCTAGAGCATCTTTGATTACGTCTAAAATTCTTTTTACAGGATCTTTTAATGCCAGCCTGATTTCATCAGATCTAACATCTAGTGTTTTTGGTATTCCAGATACTAAGTCTCGTCCTTTTACCAATATATTTTTAGAACGTGATCTCATCGCTGAACCAACGGTAATCTTTATTTGTTCTGCTGTTTGGGCTCCAATTTCTAATTTATGCTCATTTCTAAACCAATGCTGTATCGCATCGTCCATCTCATCTCCAGCAACTCTTATAGCTTTTTTAGTTACTACTCCGTTTAATGAGATTACAGCTACCTCAGTAGTTCCTCCACCAATATCAACAATAATATTACCCACAGGCTTACTAATATCTAATCCAATTCCAATTGCTGCTGCAACAGGCTCATCCACTAAATATACTTCTCTGGCTGCTTGCTTCTCTCCAGAATCTTTTACAGCCCTTCTTTCCACCTCAGTTACGCCAGATGGAACACAAATAACCATTCTCGGTCTAGTTAATCGATTTAAATTGACTTTCCTAATAAAACCTTGAAGCATTTCATCTACAGCGGTATAGTCAGCAATTACTCCGTCTCTTAAGGGACGAATAGTTTCAATACCTTCATGAGTCTTCCCTAGCATTTGCTTGGCATCATCCCCCACAGCAATGACAGCTCCGGTTTTTGTAGATCGAGCAATAATTGATGGTTCATTGATTATGATTCCCTTGCCAGCCAACCATATCAACGTATTAGCAGTTCCAAGGTCAATAGCAATATCACCACTAACCCAATTGAAGCTATCGCTAAACCCATCTTTAATTTTATTTAAGAAATTCATAGCCTATAACTTATAAAATATTATTCTCATTCCTTAGTTTTTTTTATTTCTCAAGCCCTTCTTTGCTTAGAATATCTGCTTCCATATTCTTTTCTCTTATAACATGCGACACTGACCATTGTGTTAGCATTGAACATAAATCTAAAACTCTGGAATGAAGCTTAATCATTCTTTCATTTTTGACTTTGTAATCACCGTTAATCTGCCTTACAATCAGTTCGCTATCAGAAAAAATATTCACATACAATATTTTGCGTTCAATACATAACTCAATTCCTTTAATTAATGCTAAATATTCTGCTTCATTATTGGTGCAATCTCCTACATTTTGAGCAAAAGAAAATATGGTTTCATCTCCACTCTTTAGTAAGCCTCCAATACCAGCATTATTTTTATCAAGCTGAGATGCTCCATCTGTAAAAAGTTTAAAAGCAGAATCACTATTACTCCATGAATCTTTTGCATTGTCTACTGATTCAAATAAATTGTCAATCAAATCAATCTCTTTATCTGATAGTTTATCTCTAAATCTTTCTAAGATTTTAATTAATTTTTTTTCCTTATTCATAATAAGTATTAATATAATAATGGCGTTCTAAGCCTATAATCTCCGAATCCATATTCATCAATAAAAGTAAATTCTTTTCCAATTTCAAAATAATACCATGTTTGATAGTTGTAACTACCTTGCATATTCATTGAACGCGTCATATCATCTGGCTTACCAAATAGGATATAAATCATTCCCATATCTGATTTCCAACCACCGGAAGTCCCTCGAGAAAAATTATCTTCAGCAAAATTAACTCTAGTGTAATATTCTTCCATCAATTCATTAACTTTTGTCTGTGCAATGGGATCTCTTTTTGCCCAGACTTTCTTAAAGAATTTTTCCTTTTCTGACTGTTTGAGCTCTTTTAGCTCCTTTTTTTCATCTAAAGTTAAAATATAGCTCATCTGATCTAATGCAGAATCAATATTACTAATTCCATCAAAAAATGTAGCATTTTTGATTTTGAAAATGAATGACTTGGATGCAGTGTTTTTACCTTGGTTAACTACAGCCTTAATCTTTACATCTCTCCTATCAACATCTGCAATAGGAATCTCAATTAAATGATTAACAACATCACTATCTGCAACAGCTTTTATAGAGTCTTCCCATTCGACTTTTTTGTCTGATATAAGACTAAGAGTGAGAGTATATTCACCTTGATTTAAGACAATATATTGATAAAATGAAATAACATTGTCCTTTGGCACTACTCTACTACTTTCAATTGGGAATCTATTGGCATCAAAACCCCATTCTCCTTTTAATTCTTTTGTAAATATTGGATCATAAATTTTAAAAAAAGTGCTTTTCGACAAATTTTTTAAATCAATCTCTTTTTCCTTTTTTCCTAAAAGCTTTATATCTAGGTCTTTCAAGCTTGATGTGACGGTATAATTATCAAAAGGCAAAACAAAAGCTGTTGTTATCACCTTTTTTTTTACTCTTGATGTCGTTTCGCCAAATTTTTTAACCACAATCTTATCGGAGAATAATTTAGAAGATTTCTTTTCTTTTTCTTTGTCTAATATGACGATATTTGCTTCATATTGAGCTTCAAATAAACCATCTTTTTTCAGAAATTGTAGCGTATTATTTGATACTTCCATAAATGACAGAATCTCTATAGAATCACTGCTAACTGGACGAACAAAAGAACTAATCTTGAACTGATCTATATTGCGATTTAACACTTGAGAAAAAATCGTGCTAAATAATACTAGGTAAAGTGCTATAAATTTCTTCATAAATTGATATTGAATTTAATTAAACCTTTGGTCGTTAGTAATACTAAATATTCTGAAGTATACTTCATTTGATAAATATTTCTTAAAAATGGGAAATCATAATAATTAATTAATTCACTTTCTTCTAAATCAACTATGAATAGACCTCTTGTCGTCGATAGAAACAATACTGAATTATCTATTACAATTAAATCTGTTACCTTATAGTTAAAATATTTAGCTGACGAAACAATCAAAGAACCGTCTTTGTAGTCAATGATACCCAAATCTGTAACTATATATAAGTTATTATTTCTAGAGAAAGTTCTAGAAACGGATCTAGACGCTATGTCAACTTGATGCTTTTTCATCAAATTATCAAATGCTCCATCCTCCCAATTAAGAGATGAGACTCTATTGTTTTCATGGTCATATATGAAAACTGAATTGCTCAATACAAAGAATATTTTTTCTTCAAATCTTTCTATGTCGCCCAAGAATAAATTTCTAGAGAAAACAAACTTCTCTATTGCACCATCTATCCTACCTTTTGATGCGCTATTTATTTCAATAACCCCATTAATAGATCCGGCGAATACTGATCCGTTCTTATGCTCTAAATGAATAATCTTTCCTCTAGGAACACCTTTTTCAAAACCGATGGTTCTAAATGAATCTTTTCTTATATCGTAGACCATGACATAACTATCTAAACCAAACCATATTTCATTATCAATCATGATACTGGAGTAGATATTATCTTTGTTAAAATTAAGATAATTATCAGATAGAATATTTTCAAACTTATTGTTATCTATATCAAACTTGGCGATACCATTGAATGATTTATTTCCAATGCCTGAAATCCATAATATATCATCATCAATAATCGACGTTGGTACAACACATGACAATCCATAGAATATTGGTGTTATGAGTTTATTAAATTCATCTATTTTCAATATATATCCATTGGAAAGAGACATCCAATTAACACCATTATCTGACTCGTAATAAGATAAATATTTTGAGAAATTTCCTCTATTATCTGAAACTCCATCTGATGTTAAGAGCCATGCATCCTCGACAAAATAATCATTAAAATCAAACATCCTCCACCTCAATTCTCTAGAGGAAATATCTCCCCAATCAATTGATGCTTCATCTGGTGTAGCATATATGCCCAATAAAATTCCATTCACATGATCTAGTTTAAAAAATCTACTATTTGATCGAAGCCATAAATAATCTTCGCTTGAACCAATGTCAATAATTTGATTTCCAGATTTTAATGATAGTAAGCTATATTTCAAATTAGTCCAACTGCCCTCTCTCGAGAAACTATACTCAATGAAATTATCTCCTACAACCCATAAAATACCTGTATGATCATCAAAATATACGTGTTCAATTGAATTAGACTTGAGTCCTTGAGCTTGATTAATTGGCTTTGCAAACTGCTGTGAAAACTTATTTAATCTTAAAATTCCTGCATTCTCTGTACCAAAATAAAAATATGTATAGTCTTCTGATATAGAATTAACTGCACCGGCTGAAGCGTATTGTTCCCAACTAAAAACATTAAATCGATTATCAATTTGACCAAATAAAGGTCTAATCAATAACATCAAACCTAACAAAATTAATATTTTGTTATCTTTTTTTGTTTTTACTGAACTTGTTACGCTTATATCCTTTTCTAACTTTTGATACATGTCCATTATCCAAATATATGACCACATTCGCAAATTGTTTCACAAAATAATCACTGCTTGAAGACAAGATAATTGTGGTCCCTAAGATATTATTCATCTTCATTAGCCTTTTGCGTAGCATCATTTCATTTTTAGAATCGATGTATAATCCATAATCATCGATAATAAGCACTCTAGGATCTTTTTCCACTCCTACGACAATCTTCAGCCAATGCTTTTCTCCATCTGAAAGCTTATTAATAGGAGTTTTCCAGATATGCTCCAGGCTAAAATGTTTGAAATGCCTTGAGCGAATTTCCTTTATTTTTGAGGAAAACATGCTCTTCATAAACTTCTCTACAGTAGAGGTAGTATTAAGCATATCCACATTAACATATTGAATTTCTTTATGTGATTTAATTTTTCCAAAAAAATTGGTTTTAAATTTGCTTCCCTGATAAAGAACATTACCTTCCGATTCTTTTTGTAAACCTGAAAGAACTCTCATCAAGGAAGATTTTCCCGATCCAAAATTACCACATACACCATAAATCAAGCCATTATGGAACTTGAGCGTATTAATTTCGAGAGCTTTTTTGGATCCAAATTTGAGCTTTAGACCCTTAATATCATAAATTTGTTTTAATTCCATTTTTTTCTCCTTAAAAACGACAGAGAAACTATTCTATAAGTCTTCTAAATACTTTTCTGCATCTATAGCAGCCATACAACCAGAACCAGCTGCAGTAATTGCTTGCCTATAATGACTGTCTTGTACGTCACCGCAAGCAAACACCCCTACTACATTAGTTAAGGTTGATCCTGGATTTGTGATAATATACCCTTGATCATCTAAATCAATTATACCTTTAAATTGATCAGTATTGGGTTTATGGCCAATACCGTAGAATATTCCATCGCAATCAAAGTTTCTTTCTTCTCCATCAGTAGTGTCTTTTAATATGATACTAGAAACCCCATCTTCTTGAGAACCAAGAATGTCTGTTACTACTGCATTCTTAATAATTTCAATCTTTGGGTTATTTAGGACTCTATCAATCATAATCTTCGATGCACGAAAATCTTCTCGTCGATGAATGAGAGTTACTTTGCTAGCAAATTTTGTTAAAAAACTTGCCTCTTCCATCGCTGAATCACCACCGCCAACAACTACAATCTCTTTATCTTTAAAAAAATAACCATCACATGTCGCACATGTGCTAATTCCATATCCCATTAACTCCTTCTCTGCTTCAAGACCTAGCATTCTTGCAGATGCGCCAGTAGAAATAATGACTGACTCAGCAAGATGCTCTTCATGCTGAACATACACTTTAAATGGAGAGCTGGAAAAATCAACTTTTGAAACATGTTTATAGAAACATTCGGCTCCAAATTTCTGAGCTTGCTTTCGAAATAGATCCATCATATCCGGACCTAAAACACCGTCAGGAAATCCTGGATAATTTTCTACATCTGTGGTAATTGTTAATTGTCCTCCGGGCTGATTCCCTTCAAAGACAATTGGATTCAAATTAGCACGAGCAGCATAGATCGCAGCTGTTAATCCGGCTGGACCAGAACCGATAATGATAGTTTTATGAATAGTTTTATCTGTCACTTAAATTAATTGTTTAATATTAACTCTTTTTTATGATTCGGTTAATATTATCAACTAATGCCTGTTCCGACTGAAGACCAACCTCTTGTCTAACAATTTCTCCATCGTGAAAAAACAATAATGTTGGAATGCTGCGAATACCGTACCTTACAGGCACTTCTTTTACTTCATCGATATTTACCTTACCTACAAGCACATTATCGCTAAATTCACTAGAAATTTTATCTAAAATGGGTGCTATAGCTTTACATGGACCACACCATTCAGCCCAAAAATCTACAATTACAAGCTTTTCTGCTTTTAGAACAAGCTTTTCAAAGTTTTGATCTGTTATTTTGATAATTTTTTCAGACATAAGTTTTTCCAAATCATATTAATAATTACCATGGAATTTATAAGAATAATTGAATTTGAGTAACAAAAAAATTAGTTAAATGATTTTTATATCTAGAATTAACCTACAATTTTAAGAAACCTTCTCTTGCCAATCTTCACTATAAGTTCTCCACATCCCTTACTAACAATATAATTCGGATCAGCACATACTTCTCCATTTATCTTTATAGCACTTTGCCCTATTAAACGCTTCCCTTCTGCTTTACTATCAATGAGCATTCCTGATAATAAGATATCAAGTATTCCATTGTCACCATCTAAATCAAAGACAGAGATATCTTCTGGAATAGACTTTTTAACAAATATCTGGTCAAATGCCTCTTCTGCTTTGAATGCTAAATCTTCATCATAATAGCGCGCAACTAACTCTTTCGCTAAATCTCGCTTTATATCTCTAGGATTTATGGAAGAATCTTCCAACTGTCTCTCTTTAGATGCTACCTTTTCTTTATCTGCAAATACAGCCAATCTATAATATTTACCAATCATAGAGTCATTAATAGACATTACCTTACCATACATATCTTCAGGAGAATCATCAAGTGCAATATAGTTATCATAAGATTTTGACATTTTTTCTACTCCATCTGTTCCCTCTAATAAAGGTAAAGTGATAATTGTTTGAGGTTCTTGGTCATATTCGCGCTGCAAATCCCTGCCAACCAATAAATTAAACTTTTGATCTGTACCACCTAATTCTACATCAGAATTAATTTCTACAGAATCCATTGCTTGCGCAAGGGGATATAAAAACTCATGCATTGAAATAGGAATTTCTGATTCAAAGCGTTTAGTAAAATCATCTCTCTCAATCATGCGTGCAACAGTATACTTACTGCTCATTTTTATTACATCAGAAAAATTCATTTTATTAAGCCAAGTGCTGTTAAATAAGACTTTAAGAGTTTTTACATCAAGTATAGCTTTAGATTGTTCTATATATGATTCTGCATTAGCTTTTGCTTCTTCTATAGTAAGCTGCGGACGTGTTTTATTGCGCTCAGAAGGGTCGCCAATCATTGCTGTAAAGTCACCAATTACAAGGATAGCTTGGTGACCTAAATCTTGAAAATCTCTTAATTTCTGCAGAACAACGCTATGCCCGATATGTAAATCTGGCCTACTGGGATCACAACCAAGTTTCACGACGAGAGGTTTGTTATTCTTGATAGAATATTCTAGCTTATGTCGAAGATCTTGAAGTGGAATTACCTCTTCTGTTCCTCTAGATATAATTTCTAATTGATCGTCTACTGGTAAAAATCCCATTTATTTTTCACTCATTTCTCGTCGAGCTTCCCTATCTAAATCTTTGATTTTCAAAGCGTCTTTTTTCTGGTATGTTTTCTTTCCTTTGGCAGTAGCAAACTCAATCTTCGCTATACCACTCTTAAAATAAGCTTTTAAAGGGACAATTGTTAATCCTTTTTGAGCAACAACATTCTTCAGTCTAATCATCTCATTTTTGTGCAGCAATAATTCTCTATTTCTGGTCGGAGAATGACCTGAAAAACCTGTATGAGAATATGCACTAATATGGGCTCCAATTAATAAAACTCTATCATCTTTAATTGAAACAAAACTGTCCTTTAAGTTTAATTTCTTTTCTCTCAAACTTTTAACCTCGCTACCGAGAAGGATCATGCCTGCCTCATACTTATCAATAATTGTATAGCTATGAAAAGCTTTTCTATTATTACTAATAATCTCTATATTTTTACTCATAAAAAAGTTATACTATTTTAATATTATTTTCTTAAATTCAAATATTGCTATATTTATAAAGTTTTCAACATTATGTTGATAATAATTGTGTGTTAATTTTTTTTGTAGCATATTTATATCAAAACTTAAAGAGAAAATAGAATTATG
>MDSV01163695.1_pt1 | contig 20430 bp, 12 predicted proteins | sample 810851 | NCBI WGS metagenome assembly MDSV01 (sample SAMN05326640, study PRJNA326480) | marine metagenome | isolation source: seawater | place: Atlantic Ocean: North East | collected 2012 | reverse complement strand
TGGTGAAGATTATGTTCCAAGTCCTGCTGCAGCCGGTTACTACACTGTTAACTGGGCAGCATCTACTTTGACACTACCAATTGTTGAAAGAACATGTGATGATCTATTCCAAGTTGCTATGGTCGAATACAGCGAAGGGACAAGAGTCTGTTAATCAGAACCGTCCTAGAATCGACTTGAAGACATCCTTTGCATCTCCTTGCGAACGTTCTACTAGTCGTCTGACAATCAATTCAGGTGTAGAGCGGGCCAGATGATTACGCCTTGGAGTGCGGTCAACAATCAATTCAAGATTCTCATCCAGCCCTCTTGCTTCAATACCGTCTGTCCTGAGTTCACGACCTGCAGCTTCGATTATGGCTGGAGCCAAGTGTGTGACTAAGAGCATGCAAGTTCCTTCATGGGATTCTGCTGCTTCCAGCATTCCAGCGATTATTCTGGCTCCTGCCCCTGGTTCCGTAATCGCTTCTAATTCATCAGCAAGAATTAGTTTTGAATCAGTATTCGATACAACCTGAGCGAGTTGTAACAGAGTTTGTTCTAGTGCGCCTGCAGATTGAGTACCGCCTGCTTTTGCTAGTACATGTAGGGACTCAATCCTTCCAACTCTTGCAGACTTAGCAGGTACTGGGAGGCCCATATGTGCTAATATTGTACAGTGAGCTAGGAGTTCAAGCATAGTTGTCTTTCCACCACTATTTGCTCCTGTAAGCAATGCGATAGATTGCATGTCGTCCTTACCAGCGCATAATCCAAGTCCATAGTCAACAGGGTCTGCAATACCGTCGATGAGTAAATGTCTACCACTTTCAATCGCTATGCCATGGTCGCACATTTCTGGCATCGTAGCATCAACCTGCTTAGCCCATCGACCAATAGTAAGCCATTGATCCAATTCTACTAATTTTCTAAGTGCACTTTCACAGCGAGATTTCAGGGGTGCTAATCTTCTAGCGAGAGATACCAATCGCTCAGACTGCGTAGTCTTCCATAGGTCTTCTAATTGAGAATCGATTCCATCCAGTGTTGAACGGTCTACCTTTGTCGGCCATTCTGATTTGAAAATAGTTCTAGGACACCTTACTCCTACTTTCGACAGCAACGATGAAATTTCATTTGTTGCGTTTTCGATAGCCTGTTCAATAGCATCACTGGTTTGCTTTGCCAACTTACGTTGTAGTGATGCTGCATCAGCCAGTGCTTCAAGCATATCAGAACCAGATAAATCCAATTTGACATTTTGCATAGCATTGTCAACTTCTTCATGAATTCGCTTTTCTAATTCTTTAGCTAATGGCCATAATTTGTCGCGTACATCTGCAATCGATTCAGCATCAGCCTCATTTGATAATTCATCAAGCAGATCTCTCAATGCGGGCATTCTGATCCCATCAAAATGAGAAAAGAATCCATCTCCTTGAGGAAGATTGGTCAACAATTCTAGCGACTCTTTGTTATGTTCAAACCAGCCAACACATTTCTCTGGCAGAATCATATCGATGGATGAATCTTCAGGTAGAACAAGCCAACCATCTGGTGTTTGAGCAGGTCCGTCTTGCCCTACCCAGGTCACTGATTTGAAGACCTTGTAGTCTTTCCAAGTTTCCTGTTCAGAAGGAGTTAGAACTCTGCAAAAACGCTTCAATTCCGAGATTGGATTCTTCGATACCACGACTCTATCATAACTTCCTTCAACTTCTGAAGGTATGCGCAATCCTTCGATAACGTAGTCGCAAACCATTGCTTGGCTAACCAGTTCTCTTCGGGAAGAGAAATCTTTGACGGGCATCAAGTTCCTCAATCTTGAACGAGTTGATGCGTTAACAGCATGGGATGAAATTGATGTAACCAACTCTTTGTGAAGTCTCACAGATTCAGGAGTTGCTAGAAAGTCCTCCATCCCGTTTAGTGAGCGTGCTAGACTGTCTGCTCTCTTCAGAGAAACCCCTTCGACTTCAGCAATAATCTCAGTTTGCCCATCTGTAAGCAACTGTAGGACTTTGTCTTCAGTACCAAAATGATCAGTTAATTTCCTTGCTAAACCAGCACCCACCCCGGGTAAAGCCTTCAGAACCATGGGCAAAATCGCTTGTCAAGAGGTTTTGAAGATACGGGTCGCCCAACCTATTACTTTCACATTTGATTATCTGTTCCTGCTACAGGTCCGTAGAGCGGCATTTCAACTTCTACTGCGAATAATGGGTCAGGGTCACTGGAGTCATGGTATGCGACAACAACTCCTCCGTCATTCAGGATAGCTAGCGATGCGAAATCGAATCTGATGTCATTACCTGCTCCACTAGTTGAATCTAAGTCTCCTAATCCGATGTAGGTTAGAGTATCTGGAGCCATCGATTCAGAATATTCTCTAACATGGTATAGGACATCAACATCTGGTCCACCTGCAGATTGGTATCTGACATTCAGTACGAACAGGTCTAGCGCCCCATTGGCTTGGAATTCCCACTCCTCAATTTGAGCCCAATTCTCATCAGAATAATTCTGTGTAGCCCATGTGCTGCCTGCATCATACGATAGATGGTGTGTGAATGTTGTTCCTGATAGGCTCACACAATGTATAGCTCCTGTTGAATCTAGTTGGCAGTATTCACTTGGGAACAAAACATCATGTTTGTTCCAATTTAATGAAGTGTCTAAGAATGCAGAAGTTCCATCACTGAAATATTGTGGGAAGTATAATCCTCCACTTGGTACTGGGAATGCACGCATCTCTTTGTGTGGTTTGTTAACATCATAGTATGCTGGAAGGTTTGTGAAGTTCAGATCTACCTCTTCTGCACCAGGATTAGAATTACGGCCTGCGAATTGGAAATTATAGTAATTCAGTCCATCCACACTAATTTGACCTCCTGCATTCTGTGTTTGATGCCAGAAGTTCGAAACTACTAGGCTAGCCCATTCGCCACTTCCAAACGCTGAAGATATTGGGCCCACAACTTCTACTTGCCAAGAACGGTCATAGAATGGTTCAGTCATACGGTTGTAACACCATTTCCACTCACCCTCTGAATCATCGTAAAGTATTGCATAGAACTTGTCAATTTTCCCATCTCCTCCGATATATGGGAACCACGACATTGAGATAATGTCGCCATTTGTTGCTTGGACAATACTTCCTTCTCCCAATCCTTCTTGTCCAGGGTTTGTAGGTACAGCAGTGATACATTGACCTATTTCTGGTAATACTTCTGGAATGTATGTGTCCCATGCATGACCTCTATCTTCTGACCAAACAGGGTATTCTCCGCCAATATTGAGGATGTCGCCTTCGATTGTAGTGGCGAGGTAATGCTCACAACAATTGCCTCCGTAATCCTTATTGAAAACGGCCCATGTAGTTGTAGTACTTTCATTAAAATTCAAATCTATTGTAGTGAACTCCCATGGAGAAATTGCAGGGATAGTGTCTACCATTTCATAGTCAAGCCAAATGGGAGCCTCTACTTCTGGTTCTGAAACAGCTTGTTCACCTTCACCAAAGCAACCTGCTAATAGAGTTGAAAATGCCAGAATAAATGCGATTGGAACTCTCATCTCAAGACCTCGAAACTGTAAACCAAATGGTTGCACCATCAACTTCGAAGGAATCTCCTTCGCCTTCACCTAAATTGAAATTAGCGCTACTTGATCTAGTTTCACTGATGATCCATTCTCTATCTGGCATGAATAATTCAGGCGAATCTTTCATCCAAACATTTAGTTTAATTGTATCTTCAATTGCTAGATTCATATCTTTGCGCGATGATTGAATTCTCCTTGTTATGTCTCTTGCTAGACCCTTCGAAAGAAGTTCAGGATTATCGCTCATGTCAAGAACTAGAGATACTGAACTACCTGCAATCTGGACTGTCTGTGCAGCGTATCCTTCGCGCTCAACACGTCTTAGTTCGATGTCATCAGCTCCTATCTCATAACCTGCAATTACCAAATTTCCTGCTTCGATGCTAGCAAGCATTGCTTGACTTTCACCGTCTTCAATTCCTTGAAGAACAGCGGGAAGGTCTTGCCTACACTTTGCCCCAAGAGTTCTACGGTTTGGAACAACTTCGACACGTTGGAACCTGTCGAGGTCTTTCTCTAAAGATATAATCTCTACATTCAATTCTTCAGCAAGGATTTCATGGAAATCAGACAAGTCAGGTCCACTGACAATCCATCCTTCTGCACATGGTAGGCGCTGTCTACGGTCAGCATCAACCCTGATGCGACGGCCGGTTTCAGCTAATTCACGAACTAGAGCCATTGTTTCAATAATCTCATTGTTAACTTTCTCAGCTTCAGGCCAATCAGCAAGATGAACAGATACTCCTTCCAAATTACGATGAATTGTATCGGACATAAACGGAGAAACTGGAGCCATTAGTTTGCTGACTGTAACCAGTACCTTGTGGAGTGTGTGTTGACAAGCTAGTTTGTCATCACTATCCGCTTCATCCCAAAGGCGTCTACGAGAACGCCTTACATACCAATTTGAGACATCATTGACTACGAACTCTTCGATGTCTCTACATGCCTTGTGGAAATCCCATTCTTCGAATTGCTTTGTTGTACTTTCGACGATTTCTGCTAGTCTGGATAGAACCCAATCATCGAGAGGAGTTCGGTTTCCTTGCGGTGAGGTCGCAGGATCAAATCCATCTAGAGCAGCATAATCTGCGTGGAATCTGTGAACGTTCCATAGTGTAAGGAACATCTTGCCATAGGTTTCCCTGACGCCATTAGGGTCAAACTTGAGAGGATTCCATGGCGCTCCAGCAGTAACCATGTACCAGCGAGTCGCATCTGCGCCTTCTCTGTTGAAATGGTCCCAAGGGTCTACGATATTACCTTTTGATTTGGACATCTTCTTTCCTTCAGCATCTAGAATCAATCCGAGGGATAGACATCTCTTGTAACAAATTGAATCGAAAACTGTTGTACTAACTGCTAGAAGTGTGTAGAACCAGCCTCTTGTTTGGTCAACACCTTCACAGATGTAGTCAATCGGGAAGTTATTCTCGAACTTTCCTTCTTCACCAAATGGATGGTGCCATTGTGCGAAAGAAGCACAACCAGAATCGAACCAACAGTCCATTACGAAAGGCTCTCTCTTCATGTCACCATTACATTCAGGGCACACTAGTACAGTATCATCAACATAAGGCCTGTGTAAATCTTCAGCGACAGGACTTCCTTCCTTTGCCATGCGTGCCATTTCTTCGGTTGAGCCAATGCAATGTTGATTGCCACAATCCTCACAAACCCATACAGGTAAAGGAGTACCCCAATATCTTTCTCGACTGATAGCCCAATCCTTGACATTACGCAACCATTCTCCGAAGCGGCCTTCACCAACCCAGTCGGGAGCCCATTCAACTTCTGAGTTGAATTCAAGTAGCATTTCTTTGACAGCAGTCATTCGAACGAACCATGAGTCCATCGCATAGTATAGCAATGGATGACCTGTCCTCCAGCAATGTGGATAGTCGTGGATATACATCTTTTCTCTGTACAATAATCCTGCATCATGCATCAATTCAATGACAGTTGAATCACAGTCTTTGACGTAGCGTCCGTCAAGTGATGGATGTGTTCCTGCAAGAAATGATCCATCCATGCCTACAGTGTGTTGCGCAGGGAGTCCAACTTCCATTCCAAGGTTGTAATCGTCTTCACCATACATTACTGCGGTGTGAACAACGCCAGTACCGTCGGTGGTAGTAACCCAGTCAGCGCCAATAACTGTCCATGCGGTTTCTGAACCATTTCGGTCAACTGCATCAGGGAATAGTGGTGTGTAAGAGCGACCAATCAACTCACTACCAGGGAATGTTTCAATCTCTTCACAATGGTGACGAATGACCTCTTTGAATAAATCTTTAGCGAGAATTAATTCTTCTCCAACATTAGCTCCGCCGTGCCCTTCCCAATTTTCTGGTTCTGCTGTGACTCTTACTCTGACATATTCAACTTCAGGCCCTACTGCAAGACCAACGTTTCCAGGTAGTGTCCATGGTGTTGTAGTCCATGCTAGGATCGAGGCATCGGTATCTTCGAGTTTGAATTTTACATAGACTGAAGGCTCTTCGACCTCTTTGTACCCAAGGGCAACTTCGTGACTGGAATAAGAAGTACCTGTTTGTGGACAGTAAGGCAGAACCTTGTATCCTTTGTACAATAGTTCCTTTTCGAACATTTTCTTTAGAGCCCACCAACATGATTCGATGTAAGTATTGTGAAGGGTGACATATGGATTATCAAGATCGCACCAATATGCCATACGCTCGGTCATTTCACGCCATGCAGCCTCGTAAGTCCAAACAGAATCACGACATTCTTTGTTGAATTCCTTCATTCCAAAAGCTTCTATTGCTTCATTACTCATCAAATCTAATCTTTTCTGAACTTCGATTTCTACTGGCAGCCCATGGGTGTCCCAGCCACCCTTCCTTTCGACAAAGTTACCCTGCATTGTTTTCCATCGGCATACTAAGTCCTTGTATGTTCGAGCAACCACGTGGTGTATGCCCGGTTTACCGTTAGCAGTAGGAGGCCCCTCTAAGAAAATGAAAGGCTCGCCTTCAGAGCGGTTTTCGACACTGACTTCGAATAATTTCTCATTCTGCCAAGTAGAAAGTAGACCTGTTTCCAATGCAACTGAGTCCAGTTCGCTGGTAGTCTTAGGGCTGGCCATGGCACATGCGAGATGTCAACATGTCTTCAAACAGTCGTTCAAAAATATGTGTTAAAACCTTCTAAAAACTACAAAAATAAGATTTCCCGAAGGGGTTGCTTTGAATTACATTGAGTTCATCCAGTGAATACATGGCGGGATTAAACCGGAGTGTCAAAGCGTTCGCGCTTAGTATTCTGTTCATACTTTCAGGACCTTTGTCACAGTTCATGATGGCAGATGAATCTATTTCAGAGTTAGATTTAAGCGAAGGTTTTTCACAAAGTTCTACCACTATTACAGAGGTCACAATTGCGGGGCCTAATGGCAATGGAGTTGGGCCTTCATTAGTGATGGATTCCGACCATGCATTACAGACTATTTCTTTCTCAGTTGCAGCAGGTGATGAGGTTAGAGAAACGGGATTCAATTGGTCAGATTGGGATGAACCGGGTTTTTCTAAACTTGGTTTGCTCGAAGAAGATGATGGGTCACTTATACTCGGATTCCAAGGAGTTACTTGGGATTTCGATCAAGGCAAAAACGGATGGACATCTTCAAACACTAATTTTGGGCAGAGAAACTCAGCTTCTACTTGCGGAATGAGCGGAGGAAACGGTGCATCTTGGTGGACTAGGGGCGGAGCAGTATCGGTTACAAGCCCGCAAGTAAACTTGGCAGGATTCCAAGGATTAGCGGTTCAAGCATGGATTAAACAGGGGAACTATCAGTGTGGGGAAGAACCAGATACCAATGAGAACTTTTACCTTGAATACAAGAATTCTAACAATGGTTGGAGCCAAATCCAATACTTACCTGGTTCGACATCAGGCGGTACTGTCACAAACGTGAATTACAATTTACCTTCTAATGCATATCATCAGGATTTCCAAATTAGAGCAAGACAAAACTCGGGTTCAGGAACATGTTGTGATTATTGGTTCTTTGACGACATAATTATTCCAGGTACAACTGGGGCGGATTTGACTACACCAACTTTTGGATGGTCTTCTAATTCGATAGAGAGAATAGATGAGGGTAGATTCCCTCCTATGCTAATCGATGCAATAATTCCGTCAGGGTCTTTCCTAAATTGGACTGTTATCGATGGGGACACAAATAATCCAATTCCTGGACTGGTTAATCGAACTGGAAAGTTAGTTGATCTTTCTTCTGTTGACTGGAAAACTCACAAATCTTTGAAAATAAACCTTCATTTTGCATCCAGTGAATCAGGTGAATCCCCCCGGTTATACGGAATCTCTGGAGGGGGGAAAATCCATGATTCATTCAACTCTAATCCTGTAGAGAATGGCTGGAGTCTTGATAATTCATCTTGGGATTCCTTGGGTGAATCAATTGATGGTGGTTCAACATCGACTTTGTTTTCCCCTGAATTTGATATCGATATGCCGTTCACTTCCTTCAAATTCGACCCTTCAATCCAAGGAGATGTAACAACATATGTTTCGATTGATAGAGGTAATTGGTCGGAATTCACTTCCAGTTCACAAAGGTTTGATTTGGAGCGTCCATCTTCAGTTATAAAATTCAAAATCGAAGGCCAGAATGGATCCTGGTCTCTGAATAATATGGCTTTGGAATTGTATCCAAGCGAATCTGTAGTATCTCCAAGGATGGATATCGATGGCGATGGAATATCTGAATGGAGTGTGGCCGATAAAGGGATTGGTTCATGGGGCAATCAGGATGTATTTATTGATGGAAATATAAGTTCAACATTCGAGATTGGTTTCAATCCAACATCATGGCATTATCTATTAATTCCTAGAAATGCAAAATCATTCGAAGTTTCGGTCGATGATGTTGGAACTGTTGGTTTAGGTGTACAAACAATTGCTCTTTGGGTTGGCAATACTATGATCTCTCAGACAGGAGGTAATGGTTTCGTCGATGGTTTACGTCTTACCATGAACGAATCCGAATTGGATATTCTCAATTTTCAAACTAACAATAAAGCTCCTACTAAAAGTATGGGTGGAACCGAATTCATTTACAGTAAAATCGAATTAATCTCTGATGCGGGGACGCACCGATTAGGTGGTTTGACAATAACTTACGACGCAGAACAAACCGTAGTTGCTACTGGAATTGATGAGATTGTTTTATCGATGAATAGAGCAAGATTAGATCCGTCTAAGGCAACAAATTTGCCTCTAATTTTTAATGCAGAATCTCCTTGCACTCTGGAAGTTAGTATCCTCTCTTCAACGTCATCAGGTGACGTCACCATGGGCCCTCTCTCATGGCTAAATAATTCTGAAACTCTTACACCTTCTCAGAAATGGCGCGAGATGACCACTAGTGCCCAAGTTCACACATCATCTCCACATCGTTTGATTATGAACATGTATTCTGATGATGCACAAGCAATGTGGTTTATTCCGATTCATTTTGGGAACACTATCTCAGTAGGCGATCATGATTCATTAATACTATCAGATGAAGGGATAATACACAATATATCTCAAGATATTCATGATCTGACTACCCGTTTCAGAACCTCTCAATCATTTGATGATGAAGAATATCTACGTCTTGAAACTCGTGTTGAACTCGCTAATGGCGTGATTTCAATGCCTGCTATTGAGACATGGTCTAGTCCAGCAAGCGACAATGATTTGCAAATAGAATCTATGTCGATATTCACAGATAGAGGATTAGTCGCTTCAGATTCTACATACTTGATGGCTGAAGACAATTTGACCTTCAACATTGATATTGGTTTCGAAGATGGCGCTGGAGATGAGAAGCCTTTCCCTGGAGAATTTGAGTTGCAGTTGTCGAGAAATGATGAGGTGATTGCGAACTCGACCGAATTCGATGGAGATTATTGGATTGTAGAATCGGTGGCTCCTTTCACTAATGGGAATGTAACATATGAGGCGACATTAACTCCACTTGCGGGTGGAGGTTCAGGAGATACTATGTCGATTAACCGAACATTCGTAATCGACCCATTAGCTCCTATAGTAACAGGTGCGAACATTCGATTTTATGATCATCTTCAATCCTCCACCAATCAGCAAATCATAGTCAACATTACCGATCAACCTGTAATTCCTTCAGAAGTCACGCTGATGCTATGGACTGAATGGGCGAATGATATTGATGGAAATGGTTGGCCTAGCGAAGGAGAGTATGTTGCTAGGACTTTGACGCCGCCTAATGACCTTGAAGTGACATATGGTTCTTATCACACGACTGTTGATGATTCATCAGGTTACCCTGGCGAAAAAGTAGCGGGCTATGTTGTAGGTACAGGCCAATCAGGATACGATATAGTAGAGGGTGGTTCTGACTTTGTAGATGATCATTTGTTCATGTACCAGATTTTGAATGATGGCGTTCCACTAATCGACAGTGATGGGTTTGAGTGGGTCGGTGAAAGAAGAGCATGGCTGCACCCGGGTCAAACCTATGGCCTGAATATTTCTTTTACTGAGTTGAATGGAGTTTCAGATGTCGAGCGAATAGAAGTCTCTCTTGCGGATAATATAGCCAGTGATAAGTTGACAATTATCTGGGTTTCAGGAGCAAGGAATTGTGTTAGCGAATCGCACCACATAGTAATCTCTTCATGCAAGATAGTTAATTTGAATGGGCAGAATCCAAATCCATACGAACAGGATTTGGTACTCCAATTAGAGTTTATACCTCAATGGACATTACCCGATTTAGGAGATGCTAGAAGGGAGCCTGTAGTCTCCATTTCTGACCGTTCAGGTAACCTTGATTCTGTTGCATACCCACAGAATCGCTGGAGGTTTTCTACTGAGATGATGATTCCAAGTAACTTGTCACTATGGGTTGAAAACGGTGCATTAACCGATGACGGTGCTAGGGTATCCAAGGGTTCTTTGATGGAGTTATCGGGAGAGGTTATGTTCTCTCAGAGTTTAGATAGACCACAATTCGAATGCGACGTAGAAGTGAGAATTGATGGAATCAAGACCACGGTTGCATCTTCAGAAGGCTTATTCACGGCTCAGGTAAATGCTCCAGTCAAATCGGGGCAACATGCAATGACCTGGAAGGTAGGATGTATGCCGGAACAAGGCATTGACACCACTAGTCAAATCGATGCGGTTAAGTGGATTTTAGTTGATACTGTGGGCCCTCAAGTAATAGAATTCTCTTCTCCCAGACAGTCTTCAATATTAGAGCTTGAATCACACGAGATTAGAGTGGTAATTTCAGAGAATTATGGAATCGATGCGAACTCGGTGGAAATGTTTTGGTGGATTTCAGGCAGCAGTTCGAACGATAAAATCGCTTCTGGAAACCAAATGATGACATTAGATGGCGAAGAAAATGAAGGATTACGCTTAGAGTTTGTAGGTTCGATTAATTTATCTGGAGTTTCGACTGAGTTTTTACAAGAGCAAGTCGTACTAAAAATTAGGTTTGAAGGAAGAGATATCGCCGGTAATCAGTTTGAGACCACTCGTAATAACGAGAATTATCCTGCAGGCCTATGGAGTCTCATTCATTATACTCCTGACTTCAAATTTGAACAGAGCGGAATAGAGTTATCAAAATCTAGTCTCGAAGTGGATGAGCCTACGATTGTTCAAATCCATGTGAGGAATGAGGGGATGCTTCCTGGTGATGCCAATTTACTAGTAGAAATTGTGGATTTGAACGGTGCTAGATCACAACTAGCCAAAACCTCGATATTTGTTGATGCCAATTCAGTTGCGACCTTAGTGGTTGATTGGAAACCCTCATCTCCTGGCATTCAAAGAGTAGAAGTAACAATCGGTGAAGATACGGATAAGTCCGAATTCATTGATGTAAAAAAGACACAAGAAAAATCATTTTTGCAAGATTCAATAGGTTCTACTAGCCCATGGATTTTAGGTGTGGCCGTGACAATGATTTGTGTTAGTCTGCTATTTATCCTAGCTTGGATGCGACTTTTTACATTGAAGAATGGTGATTCAGATTTGGAATGGGAATACGAATACGAAGAGGATGAATTCGATGATTCTGACTAATGCAAAAGCATAGGAACTAATCATCTTTGGAGCTAGATAGAGGGAGAGGCATGGCATCGAAAATCGCTTTGTTGCAAGTCAATCCTATAGTTGGGGATATTAGTGGTAATGCCTCTAAAATCAGTAAATTTTCAGTACAGGCAGCGCAAGTAGGAGCGAGTCTAGCTGTTACTACCGAATTGGCAATCAGTGGATATCCTCCAAGAGACCTCCTTCTTCAATCAGATTTCATCAAAGCGTGTCACGATACAGCGAGTAATCTTGAATCTGCAATACCGATTTTAGTTGGGACTCCAGTGCCTTCTGTTGGTGAGCGTTCTCTTCCTGGCAACGGAGTTGTTAGGGCTGGAGATTCGGTTAGAGAAGTTACTAGAAAGCAATTACTGCCGACTTACGATGTATTCGATGAGGCTCGATACTTTGAATCTGGAACGGGCCCGGGAATTGCTCGAACAATTGGAGGTTTGGACATCGGTGTCACAATTTGTGAAGACGCATGGCAACATTGTGGAGCAACTCCTAATGATTACGATAGCGATCCCATAATCCATATTGTCGAATGGGGAAGGCAAGGAGTTGTTCTAGATGCTACTGTAAATCTTTCAGCCTCCCCTTACCATGCAGATAAATCCGGAATCAGATTAGCAGTTGCTAGAAGTGCAGCGGCTTCTCTGAACCATCCATTCTTACTCGCAAACCAAGTTGGGGCTAACGATGACCTACTATTCGATGGGCGCTCTATCATCGCTTGGCCAGACGGTACGGCGGTAGTTGCTCCAAGTTGGACTGAAGGGATTCTAGTTGCTGATTTGCTATCTCCTGATGCTTGTGACTGGCTTGGAGATGGTGAAATTACAATTCTTTCTCCAGATGAAGATTTGATATCTAGTGATGATGATTTACTTGATGCTGTGATTATTGGATTATCTGATTATTGCAGAAAGAGTGGCATCTCTAAAATTGTGTTAGGACTTTCGGGAGGAATAGATTCCGCACTGGCTGCTTGTGTGGCAAGTGCAGCGGTTGGTGCTGAGAACGTAACTGGAATCTCTATGCCTTCGCGTCATTCTAGTCAACACAGTATTGATGATGCTAAGGCAACTGCTGAAGCATTAGGAATTAATTTTTCAATTCAACCGATTTCAGATTTACATCTTTCAGCCGAATTAGCATTGAAGGAAACCTTGGATAATGGTAATCCGGTAGCGGCAGAAAACCTGCAAGCACGACTCCGTGGACTGATTGTAATGGCCCACGCTAATGCTAATGGTGCAATGGCTATTGCTACAGGTAACAAGTCAGAACTTGGACAAGGGTATTGCACATTGTATGGCGATATGGCTGGCGGTTATGCTCCGCTGGGAGATTTGTACAAAATGGAAGTATATGCACTTGCAAGAGAGTTTAATCAAAGAATTGGTAAAGATGCAGTGAATGAATCAACACTCACCAAACCGCCGAGTGCCGAACTTGCACCCGATCAAAAAGACGAAGACAGCCTGCCTCCATATCCTGTGCTGGATGAGATTCTACGCTTACATATCGAAGATGGTTTAGATGCTACTGAGATTATTTCCGAGGGGCATGATAGCATTGTTGTCAAAGAGGTTCTAACTCGTCTAGCAAGAAACGAGCACAAGAGATGGCAGATGCCGCCAGCTCCAAGAGTGTCGAAAAGGGCATTTGGTCAAGGTTGGAGACAACCATTGGCTGCTCGCCATGATTGGCGTTAACTAAGGATAATCCATTCATTATCCAATTCTCCATGAGACCAGCCATACATTTCTAATCCGTATGTTGCAGAATCTGCGATGAAGTATGCCATCTCATTTGTCACCCAAATCTCTCCATGAACTCCGGATTCCAAATTTCCTATATCGTGGTCCCAAAGCAACTCTAATCCAGAACTAGTGACAAGATGTAACTCGCCTCCATTGACTGGGTCGTTGACCAAAGTGAGCAGATTATCTCCAACAATAGAAAGGTGAGATGGCTGGGAAGATTCCATCCCAATGGCATAATCGGTATGTAGCCATGCAGAGATACCATCTGTTACACATAACTCATAACCGTAAGCAGGAACTCCACAATCGAACCAATAAAGGCCATCATGAGAAACAATTCCAGTATTTTCTCCTACTCCTTGAATTGTTGAGTTTAGTTCGACTAAACTCAAATTGCTTGGAATGAAGGCCATTAACCCTCCCGAGTCGAAAACAATCCTTTCCCCGATGATAGTAGGGGGGATATTCATTCCAGGATTTCCTTGAAGAGTAGTAGTCATCTGTTCCAAGATAGCGCCATCACTTCGATGCAATTGTGAACCGAGTAGGTCGCTTGTTGCGATAAACCAGTAATATCCATCAGCAAAAGTCGCAACCGAATTGATTTCACCATTGAAAAGTCCTCCATTAACTGAAATGCTGGTTCCAGTATTGAATATTAGCTCACCATTCGCCGAACTGATGTTTGAAAATACTCCATCAGTCCAAGTTTCAGATTCACCAAATATTCCTAATCCACTTTGATAGTTTAGAATCAATTCCTCTCCATGCATTAGAATCTCACCTCCGGGGTCTATGCCTCCACTTATGTTCGTCTCTTTCCAAGTAGAATGGCCGTCAGTAGACCACATTTGCACCCCATTTCCATCATCTGCATCGAACCAAATCCTGTTTTGATGCTCGATGAAACCGAGGGTCTTACCTGGGGAGAAATCAACTGTTGGAGAAATTTGTTCTGGGGTGTTATTGTTCATTTTGAAGAGTAAACATTTGTCGGTATTAAATGCAGCAAAAATGAATAGATTATCATTGCTATATCCTCCATTACATGCTGTAGAAAACGAGTCACCAGAATTAGGTTGTATATCACTCAGCCTTCCACTTGTCAAATTTTGGAAGCAGATTTTTATTTGTGAATCAACGTTTTGTGAACTTGAATTATTGCCCATTTCAATTACCACTGCATCTGGACATGGGCCGTAATTCCCTACTTGTGATTGAATAAATGAAGACATGCCAATACTGCCATTACTGCCGTCAATTCCATCCGTTCCATTCGATCCATTATAGCCCCAATATCCTCTATTACCCATTGGTCCAGGTTCACCTTGTGGTCCATGACACACGTTTCTTATCTCATCAACTTCATTATTGTCTAGAACATTATCTCTGTCTAAATCCAATCCTATTTGGATACTGAATCCTCCTTTCTCGCAACTATGTGTGCCATATATTGCCCCCATTTTGGACATTGATTGATAGGCATCTTGACCGGTAACTGGCTCCACCTCATCAGTTGTGTTATACAGCGCTATCGTGCTTAATACCAAAGAAATAACAATTGAGATTGTAGGTATCAATTTTGCAAATCGACTTTTCTTTGAGGGCTTCTTGTCCTTCATGTTCACAGGAGAGACTTTCTATGATTAGAGTATATTCCCTACAAAGTGTTCATGGGTATGATTCGCTAGCGTACTAATATGGAGTTACCTGGGAGGCTTGCATCTATGCTTTCGGGCGCTGATGGCCTAACTAGGCAAAAAGCAGCTAGATTAGTTGTTGATTTGGCAGAAACTGCTGAGGCAGAAGGTTTCATCGAAGTCAATCATAGTCACGTTTCTGGAGTTTCTGTAATCACTGGTGGGCATGGTCTGAGGAGATTTCTTGCGGATTTAGCAGGAGAGGGAACTGTAGCAATTCCAACAACTCTCAATTCAGCAGGATGTGACAAGAGAAGAATGGAAGAGATGGATATTGATTATCCAGATTTCCTGGAGCAACAGTTCGAGATAATAATGGCATACGAAAGCCTCGGAGTTGAATCTTCTCTATCTTGTACGCCCTATGACAGGGGGGTTGAGGATGAAGCAGGCATTGCTTCATGGGCTGAATCTAATGCAGTCGCTTTTTCTAACTCATGGACTGATCTTGTAACTAATCGCGAGTCCGGACTTTCAGCCCTAGCCACAGCATTGACTGGATATGCTCCAAAATGGGGGTTGCACCTTGAGGAGAACCGGATTCCAAATATTGTCGTGGATGTAGATTGCGATTTAACGACCCTATCGGATTGGTCGATACTTGGTGATTGGATTGGGAAACAAGTCAGACCAGGTTGGAATGTACCTTATGGTCCAATGCCGTTTATTCGCGGACTACCTTCTTACATCAGTTTTGCATCAAAGAAAGCCTTGACGGCTGCTGCTGCAAATTACGGATGTCCAATGTTGTGGGCGGAAGGACATACGGTTGCTCCTACATTGAGTGGTAACGAAGAATCTCTGGTATTTACTGAAGGCGATTTATCATCCAGATACGAGGACCTAGCACCCAAAGGTCAAGTTGACCTCATTGTAATAGGATGTCCTCAAGCAAGTCTTGAGGAGATAAGAATCACAGCTTCTGCAGTTCGCTCAAGGTGTGAAATGGGGATGAAGATTCCAGATAACCGATTGTGGGTTTTTACCTCTGGGCACAATTTTGATTTGGCTGAAGCAGATGGCTCAATTGCAATTTTAGAAGAAGCGGGAGCGGTTGTTCTACGAGATACATGCCCTGAAGTAACTCCTTACAACCGGAATAAGTACAATCATTTGATGACTAATTCATTGAAAGCCGAGCACTATCTTACCAGTGGATTGAACAAGATGCCAACATCTGTAGGTTCAATAGAAGACTGTGTCTCACACGCATTCAATCCATCAATGAGTGAAGGAGATGTAACTCCATTGACTCCCAAAGCGCAACCCCAGCATGCCTCTTCAAAGACTTACCAAACCGGAGATTGTAAAATCAATGGCGGTGGACTAAACTCCCAGGAAGACTGGGTTGTTGAAGGCCGAGCTATGGTTAGTGATGTGGCAATAACTTACCTTGGTTATGTAAATCGTGACTCAGGTGTCATCGAAGAGAAAGGCCACCCTCTAGATGGTCGTGCCATTGAAGATACAATTCTCATTTATCCTAAAGGCTCAGGCTCAACGGTCGCTCCATATGTTTTGATGGGCCTCATTTACACAGGCAAAGGGCCTAAGGCAATCGTAAATCGCGATGTTTGTTCCCTAACTTTGCCTGCATGCAGTTTACTAAATCTTCCTTACAGTCATGGATTTGCCCAAGATCCATGTATCGCTGTGAATGACGGGGATTTAGTTCGTCTAAGCAATACTTCTGGCAGTGTGACACTGGAAGTCCTCGAGCGTGTAGGTGAGTAGATGGAGATACTAGTTACCGGAGGGGCTGGTTTCCTCGGTTCACACCTAGTAGATGCACTAATCGCTCGTGGCGACGAGGTAATTGTTTTCGATGATTTGTCAAGAGGCTCTTCTGACCAAGTTGCAGAAGGGGCGATATTTGTAGAAGGAGACGTTAGGTCAATACAAGATTGGGAGGGGATATTCCAATCTCATTCGCCTAAGGTAATTCACCATCTTGCTGCCATAAATGGTACTCGCAGATTTCACAAAGAAGCAGATTTAGTTGTTGATGTGAATGTTAATGGAACTAGAAATGCTCTATCGATTGCGAAAAAATATGGTTGTCGAATGATATTCTATTCATCACCTGAGTCGTTTGGGGAACAGGAATCAATGCCTCTATCTAATGATTCAGATAGCCTATTTCCTCCCGCTCACCTTCATCAAAGACACTCTTATGGTGCATCAAAGCATATTGGAGAAATACTTTGCCAATTTGAAGTAAGACAGGGCTTGGATGTCCGAATTGCAAGGCCATGCAATGCTTACGGTCCTCGTTTACATGGAGATGATAACGGACAGGTAGTCTCCATGATGATGGCTGCTAATCCTATCATAGTACATGGGGACGGTAGTCAAACAAGGAGTTTGACTTGGGTTGGAGACATTATTGACGGCCTCCTAAAATTGACAGATATAGATGGATTGGAAGGAGATGCCTTCAATCTTGGATCTACTAATGAAATCACAATGCTAGAGTTAGCAAATATCATTTCAAAGATACGCGATGTAAGAATTATTCACCGCGATGCTAATCATGGCGATAGCAAAAGGCGCCTTCCAGATGTATCAATCAATAGCAAAATATCTTGGGAAGCCAAGACTCCTCTGTCTGAGGGTCTTACTCAACTTCTATGATGGGTTGCTATATGTCCCCAATCTTGTGGGCTTGGAGTCAGTCTATCCATGCCATGTTGGCATAGGATTGAGAGCCCGTCTTCTGGAGGTAGGTACGATGGGACGAGCATCTTCTCTACTCTGAGAGTTAGTAACCTAGCAACCGCACCTTCTGGTAGAGGATTATCCTCGATTAATCTACATTTCATTACTACTACCGCTAATGGATGAATAGGCCCTTCACTATCCAACAGTTCCCATTCGCTTCCATCAATAGGCTTGCCTGCCAGGTCTGCATCAGTTGCAGATTTGTGATTCGCTGCAAGGAATTGTAGCTCGCACTCTCCATTTTCTTTTAGGTTTAGATATGTGTCCCTTTTCTTGCCATCTCTGGTCTGTGAAAGTGACATTACAACTAATGGAGGTGTATTTGATACCACTGAGATGCTTGTAATTGGGGCTAAATTTTCTCTATCTCCGCTGCGAGTAGAAACCAATGCAAGGGGTCTTGGTGATGCGGCTGCAGACAACCATGTACTCCTGCTAGCATGGTCTAATTCATCCATGTCGATTTCCATCTCAGCTTTCAGATTATCTCGTACGAACCAATGATCCAAATCACCTTTCTCAATTTCTTCAAGAGCGTATTGGGTGTAATTACGATATGCATTCCATTCTGAAATAACCTCGGAATCATCGCCTCTCTCCTCCTTTCTTCTAATCGAAGAATCAGCATAATCTATGCACTTCTTCAGGAATTCAATTATGACAATTTTACTAATCTTGATCCCTCCTTGAATTGTATTCTTCTCGTGTCATTAGATGTTTGGCCGGTATGCCGCCCCATACTTGATTCGCAGGTATGTCTGATGTGACCACCGCGCCCGCAGCGATAACACAACCGGTATTCAGCCTCACACCTGCTACAATTGTAGCATTCCCGCCTATCACTACTTCATCTTCCACTATCACTGGTTTCCATTTCCCTTGTGATGGTGGATGTCTGTCATTTGTTATTGTGGCGTTTGGACCAATAAATACATTATTTCCAATTATGCATTTGTCTGCAATATAAACACAGCCCTGAATTCTGCAATTTTCTCCAATGGTAACGTCTCTTCCAATATGCGATAGAGCGCCAATGTTAGTACCATTGCCTACATTCTGACTGGCAACTATGCATGGGAGCCATGCGGTTGCCCCACTGGGAAGTTCAACCATTTGGCCTGTTAGATTATTCATTAATTCCCAACTCGCGCATTAGCATCGAAACATGACCCTTTGCTTTGACATTGTAGCGGGCAAATGTTAACTCGCCATTCTCATCGATTACGAATGTAGATCTAGCGCATCCCATGTACTCTCTTCCGTAGTTCTTTTTCATTCTCCATGTCCCAAAGGTTTCGTGAATCGAACCGTCTTCATCCATCAATAATGGGAAATTTAATTCCTTCTTGTTAATGAATTTCTCATGACTTTTAATCGAATCTTTGGATACTCCAAAAACATGGTATCCATGAGCCTGAATCCGTGCCATGTCATCGCGAAAGTCGCAAGCTTGTGTAGTGCATCCAGGGGTTGAATCTCTAGGGTAAAAATACAGAATGACCTTTCCTCCACTCGCATTTATCTTCTGTAGTTCATGCTCTTTGCCTTTAGAATCTAGGGCCTTAAAATGAGGGGATTTGTCTCCAATCTCTAGCGTTATTGCTTCTGCCATGAAATATCCCATGGGGTGATGGCAAATCAAGGCTTTCATTGCCGAATTACAAGTGATTATTTACCGTAATAGCCTCTTTATGCATAGTGAATAATTACGCCAGCATAATGCATGAATTCACCCATGCCTATCGGTTGTCTTATAATCCTCCTGAATAGAACGAACGATATGGCCGCTAGTCGTATGTCTAGAAGGTGCCGTAAGTTCATGCGGCAAATTCACAAGGCTACGACTAAGTATGCTCTTCAGGAAATAGCCTCCAGCGTTCAGAGTGAACTGGACAGGCGCAACCTTTCCTACGAAGAGGCCCTCAATCTTGGAAATATCATTCAGAACAGAGCAGATATATTGCCAGGGGATGAAATTGTTTACGCCGTTTCCGACAGAGATTCTTATCGCAGGACACTTGAATTATATCTCAAAGACGGCATACTTACTCAGGCAGAGCAATTGCTTCTATGGGAGGAAAGGAGACGCCTAGGAATCGGAGACCAGATCCATAATCATCTTATGGAGCAATTACTGGCTGCGTGGACTAGACAGGGCAAAACTGTCCAAATTCACGCCTTCAAAGGAGGGATGACCGATGTCCAGTAGAAAGGTAGCAGTCTCAATTCTGTTGGTATTAGTCCTACAGGTAACAGTGCCGATGATCCCAGTCGATGCAACTAGCGGGCGCTCAAATCCAGATTTCAATGTGTCAGTCATGACTCTTTCATCCGGAGGTTCTGTCGATGAATCGGGGCAATTCAAGTTAGCGCCAGGAGATCACATCATCCGTATTGTTGTCTCCAATCAAGGATCAGCATCTGGCTCAGTGACTCTAAACCTTGACCATAAAGCATCTCCGTCTTCTCCTGAAACTCAAATAACTTCGATAAATATCAACAATATCGGTGCGTCATCTTCTTCAAATCCA
>MDSV01238579.1_pt1 | contig 20437 bp, 30 predicted proteins | sample 810851 | NCBI WGS metagenome assembly MDSV01 (sample SAMN05326640, study PRJNA326480) | marine metagenome | isolation source: seawater | place: Atlantic Ocean: North East | collected 2012 | reverse complement strand
TACCTGCTTTGTTTCCCATAATGTTCTCTTATTATAAATGTATTTAGATGATTTGTCAATGGGGGAGCATAAAACTCCCCCAATGATTTAAAATAGTGTGAATGCCACGACAGCCGTTATCGCTAATACTACTGCTAGTATACCGGCGCCTGTGTAGACTTTGTTCATCATACTATTTCAGTGTGTATGTCTTCTGTAGTCTTTTCAGCAATAGTCCGTATGCTGGTAAGAACACAACAAGTCCTACAATTATTTTTAACACTGTTTGCGATCCTGCAATCTCAACCCAGTTTGCCGCCATGTACTCATCGGCGCTGTTGTTGAAAGCTACTGCAAAGAAAGTGTAAGTGTCTATGATGTTGGCCGCGATTGTCGATACCGCTGGTGCCATCCACCAGTTCTTCCCGTATGTTTTTGATTCCCTTATGTATTGGAAAACATATACGTCAAGCATGGTACCTATTGCGTATGCAGTGGCACTTGCAAAACCAATTCTAAATGCAACTGATTGAGGTGCTCCTTCTGCCAACACTACCGCTATGGATCCTATTATTGCTAGAGGATATGCCGCCGCGATTGTGGCCCTTGCTATTTGTTTTCCTAACAACCTAACTGTCAAGTCAGTTGCAATTACTACTAGGGGAAATGTGAATGCCGCCCACGTAAGTTTCACTCCAAATATTTCTACTGGAATAGCCACTAACGCATTTGAAACTGTTATCACTACGACGTGTAATAATACTAATTTCATCAGCATTGATTTGTCTACGTTTTTAAACATTTAATCTCCTATAGGTTAATTTAAATGTCAGTAATTTTAGCAATATTATGGTGAAAGGTCAATACAACCTTTAGTTTACTTGTCCCACTCTTCCCATGGGAAAACAATCCAAGCGGGTGCCTCGTCCTTGTTTATTTCATAACCGTGGTAATCTACTTTTACTTTGCTGGGCTTGTTGTTTATGAGTGCCGCAAATCTGACACGGTCTTCAGGCTTGCCAAAGTTGTCAAGAATGTATTGGAATGTTGCACCAGAATCGTTGATGTCATCGATTATTAAAATTTTTTTTTGAAAAGCGAAAGCCTTTTCCAACACTGCTAGATTTGGTTTAGCTTTATGATCTCTCAATCTTATATCCAAAACTTCGTGTGCAGTTTTGAGCCTGTGTGATAGATACACTCCAGGAATGCAACCACCTCTGTTGATGCCCAAGATAACACTTGGCATCCAGTTCGAGTGCACCATCTTGTCTTCGATCTGTATCAATGCGTTACGCATCTGTCCTGTAGTAAAATAATTTTTCTTTATATCATCAGCCATGTTACCACGTACCTTGCCCCTCCTGATACTAGCATAGCTAGTAATATTGTGTTCAACACTATTAAGGCTCTGTCATGCCATTTGAAACCTACCCATAACCATCCTCCCGTTCCTATGATCGAAAAGAACACATCGTATATCTTTGGAACTTCTTCGATTGATCTACAAAGGACCGCACAACAAATAAAAAATACCGATACCCATTTAACGTACCAAGTTGCATCGTGCATTGGGGTAACTTTTTTAACAGCACTCAAACTGTCTTCGAGTGACTCTATTTTGTCTTCCAGCTCTTCTATTCTATTTTGTGTATCGCTCATAGACCCTGTTTATTACATTATTGGTTGTTACAAAACTTGCACACTTGGCCATGTCTTTTAGTCTCCTTGCACCTATGTACGTACAAGCACTCCTTACGCCGCCTAATATGTCCTCCAAAGTTGCTTCAACAGGTCCTCTATGTGGTAAAGATATTAATCTACCTTCATTACCTCTGTATCCATCCTTACGCTTACCATGTTTTTCACGAGCTCTGTCTGAACTCATTCCGTAAAATTCTACTTTGCCATCTACCACTGGCTGTTCTGATTCATCGTGCCCTGCCAACATACCACCAATCATGACCATGTGGGCACCACCGCCAAATGCTTTTGCAATATCTCCTGGATACACACATCCACCATCTGCCATTATGTGTCCGCCAACGCCATTGGCCGCATCAGAGCAATCAACTATTGCTGAAAACTGAGGTACGCCAACTCCTGTCATTGTTCTTGTAGTACAAACTGATCCAGGACCAATACCAATCTTAACAACATCTGCACCATTTATAATAAGTTCTTCTGTCATCTCAGGCGTAACAACATTACCTGCTATAATTACTTTTTCAGGATATTCGTCCCTTACTTTTTTAATAAAGTCCACCATGTTTTGATGATAGGCGTTTGCAACGTCAACAGTAATCATTTTCACGTCAGGAAACATTTCTAAGACTGTTTGCATAGTCCTCCAGTCGGGTGCATCTGGATCCCACATAACATTGGTTCCTGTACACACTGACACCGATTGCATTCTTAAGCCTGTGCCAGCGGCCGCTTTCCATTGTTCCGGTGTAGTAGTTTTTGTGATCACAGTCATCATCTTGTGTTTCTGCATTTCTTTAGCCATAGAGAATGTTCCAACACCGTCCATGTTACTAGCAAATATTGGAAGGAAGTCCATAACCTTTCCTGAATTCCTGAATGTGAACTTTCTGGTCATGTCTACATCTCTCCGACTTGAAAGTGTAGAACGTTTTGGTTGCAGTAGCACGTCTTCAAAATTCAATTTTGGTTCTGTATTAATCCTCATTTTCTTCTTTCTCTTTTGTTTTGCAAATTTCAAGCACACTTTTATAGTGTTCGTGAGCCTGTTTAAGTGCAGGATATTTCTCTCTCATTTCATCTTCGGGCATAAACATATCGATATCGCCAAATGAAAATGTCAAACTGTCTCCTGCTATGTCAGTAATTGTGTCACCACCTCCCATGGTTAGTCCTTCACTCCATCCGGCCGTTTCCATAGCATCTGACTGCATGTTTGCTTGTTGCTGTTTTAATTTCCTTTTGCTTTTAACCATGACCCTTCATACTCATACAAATTTTATAAAACTCATCTCTTGTTGCTGGATCCTCTTTAAATGCACCTAGCATTATTGCTGTGGTCATGTCACTTTCGTGTTCTCTTACACCCCTGTGTGTCATACAGTGATGTTCTGCTTTCACAACAACTGCAAGGTTCTCAGTTTTTGCGTATTTTTTCAGTTCATCTGCAATCTGTGTTGTCATCTCTTCCTGTATCTGTGGTCTCTCTACAATGTGATGCACAATCCTGTTAAATTTACTCAATCCAATCACCTCTCCGTTTGGAATGATACCAACCCATGCCTTGCCTACGATGTTTTGAAAGTGGTGGGCACACGTCGATCTAATTGATATAGGACCACTGGTGTACATACTTTTGTAACCCATGTTAGGAAAACTTGTTACTCTTGGTGCTGGTTTAAATCTACCACCAAATGTTTCTTTTACATACATCTTCGCCACACGTTTTGCAGTTTCTTGTGTGTTGTGATCGTTTTCTGTATCGATAACAAGACTATCTAACACACCTTGTAATTTTTCTTGCACTTCTGCTTGTAATAGATCCATCTCGCCGTCTTTTATAAATTCAGCTATGTTGTCGTTAGAATGGAATCGTTTTCCGGCTTGTTTTATTCTATCTTTTATTGTTTTACTAATTGGACCTTCCGGAACCCAACTGTCTTTTAAAATATCTTCGCTCATTATTCGTTTCCTTTTATTTTTTTATATGTTTTATGTAAAACATAAAACCAAACGCCGTTAATCGAAGGCTCGACCAATGCAACTGCACCGGCCTCCCATAAACTTGCACCAGTCATTACACTCACAACTGTCATTGCAATTACAATATGTCCTAAAGTGTATATCACAGCTAGTCCTATGCTTGATCCACTTATCAATTTTCTTATTGCACCTTGTATACCATGTGTGAATTCGGTCATTATTGTATTTCTTTTTTATGTGTCTTGTTATACCATTTTACAGCAGTTGCCACCACGTTGTCAATTGAACTTTGTGTTGGCTCCCAATCTAAAATTTGTTTTGCTTTGGAAATATCTGCAACCAGGTACGCAGGATCACCTGGTCTATTACCATAAACTTCTATGTTCATTTTACCTGTGTGTTTCTGTACTGTGTCCAGTAATTGTTTATTAGAAGCAGGTGCACCTGATCCAAGATTGAATACTTCAGACACCAAACTATTGTTTGCGTAGTTCAAGGCCTTTATGTGTGCATCTGCAAGATCCATCACGTGTACATAGTCTCGCACACAAGATCCATCTTCGGTATCGTATTGATCACCAAACATTTTGAATGTTAGGCCTTGCCTTGCGGCATTTATGGCAAGTGGAACGATATGCGTCTCCTTGTCTCGTAGTTCTCCGACCTCTGCTTCTGGATCTGCACCAGCGGCATTGAAGTATCTGAGTCCAACACTTGATAAACCGTATGCTGTCATGTAGTCCCTACATACCATCTCCATCATCAGTTTACTGCCACCATATGCACTAATTGGTTTTGGCACATCATCTTCTTTGCACATACGCATTCCAGGATCACCGTAAGTGGCCGCACTACTACTGTATACAAATGTCTTCACGTCACACTCGACAAGTTTGTCTAAAATCGATACGGTAGTAATAAGATTGTTTTTATAATACAAAGATGGGTTGGCAACACTTTCTGGCACACTGGTGCTACCTGCAAAGTGTATACAACTTGTGATGTTGTGTCTTTTGATTATCTCATCTAATCGATTGATCTCTTGCGGAAGTTCAAGGTTGTAGTTAGGACCAAATGATACTAGGCCTTTTCGAAAGTGCCTGTCAACAGTGACTGGAGTAAATCCATTCTTTACCAACAGTTTGCAGGTGTGTGAACCTACATAGCCTGCACCACCCGTTACGAGAACTGCTTTGCTGAGTCCTTTAATACTTGGCTTCTGAAACTGGTGTCCTGTAGTGGGATCCATCTCTTCTCCATTGTTCGCCCTTGCCTGTCATAATGTCAATCATCCTGTCTATGGTACCGTTGGTCCAATCAGATAATTTACCTATACTAGGGGATGGTTTGCTTAATAATACTTCAAGTTTACTCATTGCGTCTTCCATTGACCATGGAACATACATTCTCGTGTGGTCATTTGCGAAGGTCTCTGGGAATGATCTGTATGCCGGAAACAGTGTGTTGCACCCCATTGCGTCTGCCTCACTGACCGTGTTGGATACCCAATCCTGTAACGCACAGTTGAACATCACCCTCGAGTCTGCGAGTAGTTCATAGTATTCGTTCTTTTTTAAGTTTTCGTGTATGGTCAGTGTGCCTTGTTTCGCAAGATACTTTGCCTCGTCCACAAAGAACTGATTGTTTGATCTCAAAGGTCCACCTTGACATATCGCAAACTCAACGTCCGGGTGTTTCTCTTTGTATTTCAATGCCAGTGTCATGTAGAAATGTGGCTGTTTCTCTTGATCCCATCTTGCTCCAAATATGACTCTCTGTTTTCTTTCTATGAACGGTTTCCTGTCTGGTACTCTACTCTGAACTTCTTCCTTGCCAAAGCTCAAACCTGAAATGTTGTATATTGGTGCTGACCAGTTTGCTATACGCATATGTGCAACCATCTCTTCATTGGTTGCAAGTATTTTAACATTAGGTATCTCGTTGCACATCTGTTCATACATGCTCATCCATTTGCTCATGCCCCAGACGTGTACAAAATCATCTGGATCAATTGCCTGTGCAAGACATCTCAGATATATTGTTGGTCTGTGTTTCACATCAACTTGGTGTAATATGTAGGGCAATGATTCCATGCCTGGCTGGAACATGTCCTCGAAGAACACTATATCATCCTTTGTGACTTCACCATTACGCATCATCTGGACAAGATTCATCATCTGACTCATACCGAAGTATGATCTTCCGTGTGCATCAAGCACCTGTCCAACACTGATTGCTTTTGTGTCGTCTATTGTTGTGCCTGGAACAACAACGTATTCTATACCTCTCTTCTTGTATGCACGTTCTGTCCAGTCTTGTAACTGTAGTGTGTATCTGCCTTCGTATGGCTCTAAGCCCATGTAAAATATTTTCAATTTAATACCTCTCCGTATAGTTTAGGAAATACTTTAGTGCTGTCAATGTTTCTACGTAAATCCATATTTTTCAAAGTGTCTCTTGTTGATTGTATATTAGCATGAAATTCTGTTTCAGTCAAATACTGTAGTATATTTTCCAAACTATTTTGTAGAAGAAAGCCTGGTTTGTTGTCTATATGTGCTTTCAGTTCTTTTTCACAGTTTTCTAAGATATTTTTTGGTAAGTTTAAAACATTCAACGCCAGCGGTTTATTAATCGGACCAATTACAAAGCTATTGTTATGATACCCGAGACCCTGTAAAAAACTTACAGTTTGAAAAATACTGTGATAATTTAAAATAAAGTACAGCATATTGAAAGTAATCCTGTGACCGAGTGTAGAAATTTGCTTAAGGTTAATTAAAAAGTCTTTCCAATTTCCATGGTGTCGTATGTATTCGTACTCCTCTTCCATAGATTCCATGCTAATTGTCCAGTGTACGTCCTTAAATTTACAAATGCTATCCATTACACCAGTCTGCGTTTTACTAAGATTGGTGTTTACTCTCAACGAGCAATTTGGATTTTCTTTGTAAAGTAGATCTAAGAATTCTTTATTTTCCTTCATTAAGAGAGGCTCGCCTCCAGCAAGATAAACATTTTCTAAAGATTTGATGTTCTCATAAAGATACTCCTTAAGTTTTTTTATATCCTCTTTAGGTTTTTGCTGTTTTTGTCCTAGTTCCATTGCCCATTTGCTACTGTAATTTGGACTACAATACACACAGGCCTGGTTACAACTGTTAGACCATCTAAGGTCTACGTGCTTAATGTCGAAATTTTCTGCATTGTCAAAAAGATTTGGTGATACCTTATTAGCCAGTGCTTTTGCATAGTAAAGCCTACTGCTTATTGAATCAAAGTTTTTACCTCTGTGTTTTTCTTGGAGGTAACAGCCCGAACAGTTAGAAGGATACTTTCCCTCTAGCATCTGTTTCCTTAATGGATTATCTTTTATAATCTGCTGTATTGAATCTTTTTGGATATTGCCTATGACGTCTTTACTGATTATGCAATTTTTTATGTCACCGTTTGGCTCTAGTTCAAAGCCAGTCCATGGAATTGCACAGAAATTTTTATCTAAAAGTTTTCTTGACATCTAACTTATTTAGATAGTCTTCAGTTGCTGGTAAAATTTTTTATTCCCATTTGTCATCAAAATCGTTGTACAGTGTGTATTTTGCGGTAAGTTCGTCTCCGGCCTTTATTGGTTTTGTTGTGACCAAATATTTCACTGGCAGTTGGTGCCAAAAACCTGAAACGTTTTTACAATTAGGTTCATCTGCATGGTTGTAGAACGCACCTAAGGCAGTTCTTATACTGCCATGTGGGAAATTTTTGTTCATTACATGAACAATGCCAAGTACCACATCTGCGTCAAAGTCTCGTGTGGCAAATAATCCTAGTCCTTGCACGTCTGATTCCCTAACTGTTATTCCGTCCGGTAATGGCCTATACATCTTTTTTCCTCTTTTTCTCGTTGTCTATTCGCTCTTGCCTGTTGGCCCTTGATTGCTTGTACGAAGCATCAAGCATTTCTCTCTCTTTCTTGAATATATCGTCAAAGTTATCACGATATTTGTCGTTAGATGGTCTAGATTTTCCGTCCCACTTACCCGGCATTGTCTTTCAAGTATTTGATCATTGTGTCTGCGTCTGAGACTGTAAATGGATCATCATCGTCACTTGCATTGTTCTTTCCTGGCTCTTCGAAAATTTTCTTAACTTCACCATTGTCTACTAGCATAGAGTATCTCCAAGACCTCATACCAAAACCTTGTTTTGGTTTGTTCACTAGCATACCCATGCCTTGCGTGAATACACCTTCGCCGTCACCAATAGCTTTTACTTTCTTAACGTTGGTGTCCTTGAACCATGCGTTCATTACAAATGCATCATTAACTGACAGGCAGTAGATTTCATCTATACCTAGTGCTTTAAGCTCGTCGTATTTTGCTTCATAGCCCGGCACCTGCTGTGATGAACAGGTTGGGGTAAATGCCCCCGGTAATGCAAAAACTACAACTTTTTTATTGTCAAAAATTTCTGTTGTGTCGAAGTCTTTCCACTCTCCACCTATGAATGTACAACCGCCCACTTCGTCTGTGTCGCCTGTCCTAATTTTAAAGTTTGTATATGGTACTTTCATTTTTATTTTCTCTCCTTGATTAATTTAATTTTGCCCGTGTCTGTGTGTTTTATCCTGTGATTATTCTGTAGGGCAAGGTGTAAAAACGTTTTGTATTTCTCGTCTTTCACCAGCAGAGTTACACAGTCGTCATCGTCGTCGTCATAATCGGTGTGTGACCAAATGAAGTCTTTGCCATACATCAAACCTATGTTTCCAGCAGTAGCACAAATATTTGCTATTGCATCAACTGTTGTGTACGAAGCATTAAGTCCTCCTCCTTCGATAGGCAAATGTCCCATCCTTGAGGTTGCTCTCTTTTCCTTTATTTTAAACTCTTTCATAAATTGCGTGTGATCCGTTCTCTCCATCTTCAGAAACATCTATTTCAATTTTTCTGCCTGGATATCTTTTTGTTATTGCTATATATAAATCATCTGATATCATCTCACAAGATTTGAAATCAAGTTTCATTGTACCATCTGCATACATGTTCTCCATCCATCTTTTAAACTGGATAAATTCTATATCTCTGTCATCGTGGAATACTTCTATTGCAACTTTGAAATGAAATATGTGCCTATGTGGATAACCTAAAAAACTTACGTCATAGTCGTCGCCTGTGGCTAATTTAGGATCGTCCAGTGCCGCTGGATACTTGTGGATGCCTTCTTTACGGAAAGTTACCCAAATCATTTTAGTGCCTTTGTTAGCTTGTTCTTTTATTGCTTGATCTCTCATTTCTTCAGTACTCATTTTTTACCTTTCTTTTTTAATTTTAATTCTAACTTTTTTACTGTTGCTTCTAGTTCTTCAACTTTCCTCATATAAAAATCGGTCCCGTACAATCCTTGTTTTTCAAACTTTTTATTTTCCTTTACCCAGGCTTTATAACTTGCTACACCTTCTTTGTATGCAACTTCCCTTTTAGACAGTTTCTTTTTTGGCAATGTTTTGCTCCTCAATTGGTTCGTCTTTTTTGTATTCATTCCATGATGTGAAGCCTGCAGATTGTTTAAAGTGATCCATGGTCATGGTCCACACACCCGGATTGCTTTTATCAAAATCAATGTCATCTACCTTTATACACAGGTTGTCATCTCCTTCTGAATTAGGAAATATTACTGAACAGAACGGAATAAATTTTTCGTGTGTCCAAACAGACTTGAAATTTTGTTTTACTTGTTCGTGTATTGCGTGTTGATAATCTATTGTCACCCAGTAACCTTTGTCCAACAATTTCATCATCTGTGTTAGCTGTGTTGCTAGGTGTGGCATGAATGTTCTGTTTGCACCAAAGTAAATTGCTTCTGCGTTCACAGTCTTAGCAAGTTCTTCGATCTGATCGAAAACAAGATCATTCCTTGCAAGGAATAATGTTTGTTTACCAAAAGCTGGAGTATGTTCAACTTCCAATCCTGAAAATACACCTACAGTTGCACTCTTGCCTGTTTTGTAATCTCTGTCCATAGTCTTATTATAGTACGGTATGATTATTTTGTCAAGGTCCTCTTTGCCCTATTGATTGCGTCTTTAATCGCAAGTTTTGTCTTCTTCAATCTCATCAGGATCGCCTTAGATTCAGAACTTCTGTCTTTTTTCCTATCCTCGGTAAGTTCTGCCACTTTTCTATTTAGATAATCATGATGATCCTCTAATTTGCGTAACGCTTTGCTTTTCTTCTTTACCATTTTACCTCCTATTCGAATAATGAACTGAAGTTGTTTGTACCTTTACCACCGCCTGTTGCCCTTGCCCATCTATTGCCTCTGATGTCTGCAAGATAACTTGACGCACTGCTGATTACTTCCATAGGTTTTTCACTAGTGAATACTTCTTCTACGAATGTGTTAAAGTACAAAATGTTTCTTGGAACGTATATGCTTGGTTCATCCGTCTTGTCAGATGCTTTGGTCTTACGCCAGTGTTTGACTTCTGGTCTGTATTTCTTTGATTCTATATCGTTTAGATCGTTTGCGATCTGTATTGCTCTGATTTGGTTGTATACGTTGTGTGCCATCATCAACACATAACTGAAACTGTCCCAACTTGTTGCACCAATCTTGCCATTCTTGTTAAGATCCTTTTCACCATACCAACAAACGTCTTTCATCTTCAACCTACGTCCAATACCACTGTCAAACGGAAACTGTATGTCAGATCCTTTCAAAGTCCTGTCATCTGGAGCCTTATCCATAACAAACGACCATCTGTCTGGCGTAAACGAGTTGTGTGTATAAACTAATCCGTTAGCAGTCGATAAGAAAGCGGATGCACTGTCAAAACTTATTGTAAAATTTGGATTGATATGTTTTCTAACTTGCCTCTGAACTCCTGTGAGATAGCAACCCCAATCCATTTGTGATGTGCCAAGTACGTGCATCCAATCTTTGCCATCTAATTTCTTCTCATCTCTCATTATGATTAGGCGTTTTAGCATCACTTCCATGTCACACATATTGATACCACCCATTGCCCAACCTTCAAATTCGAAATCTTTAACAGCGTCATACCATATCTGTGCAGTGTTCCAGTCGTCGCCTTGTAAAACGTTCAATAATTTTGTCTGTCCAAGTCTATTCTTTTGGAAAAATTTATTGTTGTATATTGTTCCGTCAAGTGTGTCTTGAAAACTTTTAAGTCCAGTTTTTGGACTGTTAAGATCGTCTGCCGCCCATGTAGGCACATCGAGAGTCATTGCCCAGTCACTTGTAAGCTCAAGCCAATTAAGTATATCAGATCTAACCTTATTAGCTTTGTTCCCTTCAAAATCTTTCCAATCAAATTTTATTACACCTTTTCCTATTTGGTATCCACCTGAGTCACCAACTATTGTGCTGAATTTTCTGTCTCTGTTCACAAACATATGATCTCTGTCATTCACTTTATCCATGTCGAGGCAGGCGTGTCCGGCCGAGTATAGTGCAGTAGGATATGTAAACATTCCTTCTTCCGGATTCAGAAAGTTAAGGCCTTCTACTCCGTTATCAAATCCAGCTGGTATTCTGTCTTGTGAGATGTGTTTGCCTTCTGTCACCCTTTGTTTGCTTATGAATGTATTGTAAAAGTTAGAAATAGCAGGCAAAAACACAGCGAAGTCTCTACTCAAATCTCCGAGATGTTCTTGCCTGTTATTTTGTTTCGTCATTATTGCGCCTGTGCTGGTATGATGTATTGATACTTGCCTAATCCTGAATCAACTGTTACTTGCATCGCACCTTCGTTTGAGAAATGTAATGTAACCTTTGCTGAATCTGATAGTTTAAGAATCTGTAGCACCTGTCCTACTGGCCAACTCCATCCCTTGTTAAGTGATCCCTTAACGTCAGTTGCAAAAACAAACTCTCCACCGTGTGATGCTTGATCACCAAAAGTAAAGATCAGATTTCCATCTTCCGTCCTCACGACGAATGAATTGTGTTCTGTGTTTGCTGTTGCCTGGAAGTTGAATCTTTGTACACTTGCCACACTTGGCTCTATTTCAACGTCCCACTTAACACCTTTGAACTTCACAGTCTTAAGCTTCTCGTTGATTATTTCAGCATTCATAAACCTGTAGTCGTTCTTAAAGTCACCCTTCTCGTTTTCAAAGTGTATACCTGTTGGAACTGTTGCACCTGACCTTTCGCCAGACAACACAGTAATGTTTGCTTTGTCTTTGTATTCTGGACACTTCAAGTGGATATCTAATTTACCCAACTGAGGCATACCAAACGTACCAGACATTGCCGTTTGTGGTTTGTGAAAAGACCCTTGCAGGATAACAGATCTGTCTTCTGCCATAGAATCGATAACTGTTTCATTGTCATCGCCTGTGATTTTAACAAGATCTAAGAATCCCAACCCATGCGTGTGTTTAACGATGTCTTTTAAGATGTCTATCATAATGTTCTTATTGTATATGATATTTAGGTCTTAGTCTAGTGTTATTTCTGAAACTCTATAGGTTACTGGATTTAATTTACCAGGTTTACGGAAGATGGCGTAATTGGCTCCAGGACGAAATTGATTCATCTCTACAACCTCATAACCTTCTTCTTGGATCATTCTTGTCATTTCGGTTTTGGTATTGTAGTTCCAGTAACCACGTTTTGCTTTACTTAGGTCATAATCAAAGTGGCAGTCGGCATATTGTATGAAACAGTATCCACCTGGAATTAGGACCCTTTTGATATCATGTAGATATTGTTGTACGTGATTCTGCGTGAAAAACACAAAGGTGTCCCAGCTGAAAATAAAATTACAACTGCCCTGCGGTATTGTAGAACACTGTGTATCTCTTGTACGGTAAAACCTTAGATTCTTTTGGGCTCCAGGCCTAAATCTTCTTCTTATCTTTGCTTCTAGTTCTGGTAACACGTCCAAGAAGAAGTTTAATCTCCAGGATCTAAACTCTTTTGAGAACATACCATTACCTGGACCTATCTCCAGGCAGTTATACACAGAAGTTTTTGCAAATTGAAATATTTTACTTCTAATTCTTTCGAAAAGCAAAGGATCAACCACAGGATTATCTTTTTTTTGTTGCAGATCTTTTGCATACCATTCGGTAGTTTTTGCTATCCTGTTGATTTCTTCACTGTTATTGGCGTCAATTGCTATAGCAATATCTTTTAAAATTTCAAGATTTTTATCTATGAGCTCTTTAAGGTCTTCTTTTTTGGCTCTTTCAAGTTTTTCTATTAGTAATTTTATTTCTTCTATGCTGAGCATATCCTTATTTAAAATTCAAATAGTTTGTTAAATGTATTTGTGGTCTCAGTGCTTTGCACGTCCCAACCTAGTACTCCGATAAGGTTGTCTATTTTTTGATCTAACACTGTGCTTTCCATGGCATCTCCATCAAAAGGCAAGTCTTTGAACCATTCCGGAATACGCAATTCGTCAACAGGGTAGGCTATGCTGGTGTAACCTAAAGGGTTGCTTTTTAATTTACACACTATTACTTTTGCTCCATCAGTTATGGGCATACTGTATTTGTCTCCATACATGTCCCTGCATCTGTTCCAGTTCATACTAGCTCTTACGTGTCCTGGCATGTTGGCTTTGCCCTGTTTTTCTTCTGCCGCTGTGTACTTGGTCATGTTGTTTGCTCTCTTGGGTGATCCTTTTTCCCATCCTGGTCTTGACTTGAACTCAGATCGGAACTCACTTATCCTTGCCAGCACAGCTTTTTCGTCCATGCCCTGGAGCACCATGTATAGTATCTCGCTTAGAAAATCTTGCACAAACACCGGAGTGTCTGACCTTTTCAGATCGAGACCCATTGCTTTCATTTGTCCGTCTTTGCCTTCTACATCTGTACGTTTGCCTTCTTTGTCATAATACAGCACAGCATATCTTTTCTTGGTTATAAACAATCCTTTGGATGCAACAAGTTCTCTGCCTGCTTTGATCACTTCGCCTCTTGTAGCCGGACAATGAAACGCTTTGGTCATGAATGCCTTGAACGAGCCATTTACTTCTTCTGCAATTTTGTCATACAATCCAATAACCGACTCTTTATTCCAGGGTATCACACCGTCATTAATTTCCTTGGCCAATGTTTTATGTGCTGAAAAATAAACAGAATCAGTGTCTCCATACACCACGCTTTGGCCAGTGTGATCATATTTGCCAGACACTGTTTCATTAACCTTACAGGCCATGTGTTTAGTAATACACCTGCCGGTCAGTGTTACAGATTGTCCAATCCTTATGTCAAAGAATCTGCAACCTGGATTCAATATAGCACCATACAAACTGTTTAGGTTAATTTTCTTTACAAGTTGTCTTTTGTCCCAATACTCTCTTTCAATTTCGTTGTCACCACACTCGTGCATTTTACGTTGCATTTCTTGTCTTTCTGCGTACCAACGTTTCAGTAATCCTGGAATTATTGCTTCATACTCGTATGTGAATATTGTACCGTTTGCACTCAACATCCATTTGTTGTTGCCTTCAAACACTATGTCATACAGTTGTGCCGCACTCATCCGAACACTGGTCTTGTCTTCCCAGTCAATTATTACTTCGGTTCCTTTTTCTTTGTTCATTACTGCTTGATATTCCCAACTGCCAAACTGTCCGTCCCATGATGCCGCAAATGATTTCTTTGCGTGTTTGGCCCTGTTTATTTCTGCAGAAGTTATCACTGGCCTTATTTGTCCTACAATGGTCTCAGGTCCCATATTCAAAGCCCTAATCACGCTTGGATAAAGCGAGTTGATGTCTATAGAACCTATCCAGTCATGTATCCCTTTTTGTGGAGTGGCCACATATGCTCCTGCCGCCGTAACCGGCTCAGCTTCTTTGTCTCGATATTTCCTTCCAGGCACTATCATTCCACGTCTGTGAGTCTCATTTACAATAGCTTGTTCTGTGACTGCAACTGCACCCATTGTTGTTTGAAGTAGAACTGTATTTTGGTGTGCGATTTCATTAGCAAGTTCTATGAATTTTAGTTTCTTTTCAAGTTTCGCCAGTAGTGCCGTGTCTTGTCTGTTGTACTCGATGAATAGGCCAAAATCATTTTTATAAAGATTATCGAGCGATCCTTCATAAACTGTTTTCTTCTCGCCAAGTTCATGCTCACCTATGGCGTCTAGTCTGAAACTGTGTCGTTCCTCGTATGTGTATTTTCTATAAAGTTCTAATAAGTCTAGATGCACCCGTCCAACAAGGTCAAAACTTAATTGTTCTCTGCCATACTTTTCAAATACTCTCTTCTTTGGTTTTTCTCCCCAAAAACACAAACGCCTTGTGTCATCCGAGCTTAACACTTTTTGTATCCTTCCCACAGTGTATGGTATATCGTAACCCTCACTATTCCAGCCAGAAAGAATATCGGCATCATCTACAAGATGCAGGAATGAATCAAGCATCTCCTTTTCGGTTGCAAATAAAATAGTGTTCTCAAACCTTTCAGTAAGTATTTTAGCATCTTGCATACTAATTGTTTTTGGTGGTACAGCAAGAGTAACCAGTTGATCCGTCCAACTCATGTAACAACTTATGGCAGTAATGGGCATGAACGGATCATCTGTTGTTGAATAACCTCGATCTGGATCGAAGTCAACCTCGATATCAAAAAACATAACGTTCAACTTTGGGGTTTCCTTACCTAAGTAATTCTCCTCCAAGCATCTGAACACAGGATTGATATCTTGTTCATAAAGTTGCTTATTGGATCTTATCCTTTGCTCCTTAATGAATTCTTTATTTGTTTGGCAAATTACTCTTTGCAAAGGTTCGCCTGTCATGGATCTGTGTTTGCCTCTTGCGTCCGGATAGTAAAACACATACCTTGCGTCGTACTCTACGAACACACGGCCTTTCTTAGGATCACGTTCTACAACGTAAATCTTGTCTTCGTCCTTTTTATATAGTGCGTCTATGTAACTCATTGTACAAATACTTTGTATAACCCTATTGTGTTCATTATTGTAAACCAGCCTGTAAGACAAGCAATCCAAATTAACCTACGTCTGATCCCTGCCCAACACATGGTGCTAGATCCTAACCAGTATAAAGGAAACACTATACTCATTATAGGGTGTGGTGATGTAAAAGTCAACACTGCAGATCCGGCCACAGTTACTAACACAGAAAAAAGTTCTAGATAGAATGCTGTGGAATCTGTTTTATAGCTGTTGACCCAAAATTCTTTGAGTAACCTTATCACTACAGTTTGCCGGCTGTGTTTAGTATGCTTTCCAGTGTGTCCATCTCGTCTGCTATGTTTTGATAGTTGCCTTTGTGTGCCACTGATATAGCTTTGTTGATGAGTGCTGGTTTTAATTCTAGTTCTTCTGCTATTGCTTTTACTGTATCTCTTAATCCACCTTTAAGATCTTCAACTTCACCTAGTACTTGTGAACCTTGAGATATTATTTGGATAAGTTTCTGCTTTTCAGCATCGTTAAAGTTTCTTACTGCCATTGTTTCTCCTGTTGTTATTCAACAAGTATATAACATATTTCAGTGAAATGCAAATTATTTTTTCTTTGTTTTGACGTTTATGGCTTTACCACGTCTATTTGGATTTGGATCTTTCCTTCGTTTTCTACGGGCCGCAGATGCTCTTCCTTTTTTACCCATGCCTCTTGCTTTGGCTAGGGGTAAGCACTTTGGTTTTCCCTCGCCTTTGCTTTTGCCACCACAGGCACCTCTGATTTTTCCTTTTGGCCCAACTCTTACCCATTTGTCTTTGAACCATTTTTTAAGATTTTCATTTAATGATTCATCTAAAAGTATGTCACCACAGTTCACACAGAAGTCAACGTGTTCTCTTTTTACACAGTTTGGCACACGTTTACCAAACATAGTCTTCATGCCTTTCTTCTCATAGCCTTTCCAACATCTAGTGCCTTCGTCTACTAATGCATTCAGGTCATAATTTGGATTGATTGCACCATGCATATTTTTTGCTATCATGTCCATCTGCATGGCAACCATGAAATCGTAATCAGTAACATCTTTTGTCCTGTGCGTGTAAACTTTAACAAGAACCTCGTCATAGAACACACCTAGGTCAGCATGATGATCTAACTTTTCCTGCGGCTTTATAGTGTTGATAAGATACTTTACTACTTCAAAGTAATCTTCAAATTTGTATCTTTTCTGTAAACTGTTGTCTTTGTATTCCCAATCTGGAAGAAACTTTGCTCTTAATCTTTCAATGTCTTCTTTAGGAAGATTTAAATATTCTCTGTCGGATGATTCTTGTATTTCGTTTATCTTCATTTTTTGCTCTTGTTACCCCAGTTTGCCGCGCCTTTTTTACGACACTGCACTAGAGCACCAGAGGCATAGGCTGAAGGCCAAACTTTGTATCTTGATCTTACTTTGTGATAGCAGGCATCTTTCTTCTCTGCTAGTTTTTCAAATTCTTCTAATGTGATTCCTGTTACTTCGTTAATTTTCATTTTTTTCCTAAAAGTGCTTTTTTTGCCGCTATTCTTTTTTGTTTAGCAGTTGTCGGAGCCTTGCCACCAACCCATGCTTCGTTGACATCTGGTGTTGACTTGTCATCTGCTTTGAACCTGCCTTTTACTCTTGCTCTCTTGGGTTCTGTCTCAGAGTCACCACCACTTTGAAAAATTTTTTTTATCCAACCAAACATTACCACTTCCTACAAGACCAATATCTCGCTTTTGTTTTTGGACCTGGGTTAGCACAGTTATGCCTTGCCCTGAAACTTTTTCTCGCCTTTGGATTTGATTTTCTGATCCTCATTGTTTTTCTTTTGGCACTTGTACCACCGTGTCCAAAGTTGACTTTCTTGACGTTTCCCGACTTTGGGTCTTTTACGTAAACTTTGAATTTCTTTACGTCACCACGCATTGGTTTATTAAGAGGCACTTTCCTTCCTTGGTACTCTGCGTCAAATAATTCTGTTTCGTCTTCTGGGAAACCTAAAGGACCAAGCACCTCTTCGAAATCCTCGTCCTCTTCTATGTTAAACTCATCACCTTCTGGGAACGGTTGGTATGATTCGTCAAAGTTTAATTCGTCTTCGACATCTCCCAACGCCGTTAATGCCCTTGTTTTTGAGTCATCGTCTATATTAAGTTCTGCTATTCTGTCTTTCATTGAAGATATGTCCATCATCAATAATTTGTAATTTGCATCAGTGATGCCTGATTTTGCTTCGTCAGTCGGCTGTTCTGTTGGTGCATTCACACCGTCGATCCTGTTGAGTATGTTTCTTATTTCCACCATTGATTCTGCTATCGGTGAGTTGCCCATCTTCATCTGTGTCCTGTCGTTTGTGAATTGTGTTGTTTTAGCTAGTCCCCTGCTACCTGCACTCGCTGGTGACTGAATTTGCTTTCCAGCATCAACAGTTCCTTGATCACGCAGTCTTACTGTGTCATCAACGTATTTGCCGTAGTTGTAAGGTATTGAGCTCATATATTGTATTTATTTCCACAGCACCATCTTAAAACGTTCTTTGTCTATGCCAAAGAACTTTGTTTTCCACTCGCTCTGTTCGAAGAAGCCCAATCTGTGCCATTCGTCTTTGCGTTCTAACATGGTTTTTGCCCGTTCATCCCAGTCCTGATTCAAAAGAAATGCTTCCATGTTTTCTTTTTTTCCTGCTATCTCATTGTATTCGAATCCGTCGTACTCCCAGTGTAGTAGTTCAAACACGTTACCTTCTCGGTCACAGTAGTCTATGCTGAAGTCCAGGCCCCATTTTGGTCTCATGGCTATAAGTTTATGGAAGTTTGGTCTATATTCTGCCCATGATTTCAATTGCTGTAATGCGTCACCTGTGTAGCCCTTTCTCTCAAACATAAATGCATGATTAATGTGAGGACCAGCCTCAGGGTTGTCATCCACAAACCATTCTTGACGTAGCGTGATGTGTTCAGAATTTCTATGTTTTGTGGTATTTGCTCCATTGGCTACAGCATATAGTTGTTCAAGCCTTGTAAGATCATAACCGTTTTGGTCAAACAGCTCAACAGTCTCCTTTGGCGGACATGCGAAAACACTTTTTATGCGTTCTGAGTAATAGGGATTAGTGTCGAATTTATTATCTGTAACGTGCAGTTGCATACACGTATTTAATTATTTTTTTTCTGTTGGATCTAGGTCGTTAGTAAACTTATCTTCTGCTGGTACATCCAGTTCTAGTTCTTCGTCAAATTCTTTGTCAAGCATAGGAACTTCACCTTCGTCGTCTTTTTCGTCTGACTTATCTTCTGCCTCTTCTTCGCCGGATTTTTCTTTGGCGTGTGGCTCTTCTTTGTTTCTGTCGTAGTCGACAAAATCTTTCGTTTTCTCATCCACTTGCTCTTCTTCTGCGTCTGCAACTTCTTGTTCTGCGTCTGCTATAATCTCTGCTGTTTCCGGAGTTTTTATTGTAAAATCGTTTTCGTTCATTTCAACTTCGTTTTCCGAGAACTTGTTGTAAAGTTCTACTAAATCTGTTGCTTCTGCTTTTTTTACATATTCGGTTATTTCTTTTGTGAATGCTTCTCTGAATGCTTTGTCATCCATTGTAGCATCTTCTTTTTCTGCCTGTTTTAATTCTGCTAGTTGTGTTTCTAATTCTGCAATCTTATCTAGTCTGTTTACTTCTTCATTGACTTCTTTTTTGATTGTAGTTGAGATGGAATCATCAGCGTCTGACTCAGCTATAGCTTTTGATATTGAACTCTGTGGTGCAGTGATCGACTCTATCATTTTCTCTGCTTTTTTAGAATGTTTTACGGGTTCAACGTATTCTTTGATTCCTGCTAGTTTGGCAATATCAGCCAACGAAACTTCTTTGTCATCTAACACTTTTGGAGCCTTGCCGGCCGCTTCCATGAGTTGTGCCCTCTCTTCTTCAGGGGTAATGTTGCTCATTGCGTTCAAACGTGCTACTAGGTCTCTGAAAGTTGTATCTTCTTGTGCCATATGACTATTTATATTTGTTACAGTTTTATTTAAGTTGTTGATTAAGCAGAACAGCTAGTTTTGACTCGTATGCCAAGCCCTCTGTCTTCATGAATTTTGCGTATTTGTCCTGCAGGTCGGTCACATGGGAGAGATCTTTGCCTGTGTCTAATCTAATTTTAGCGTCTGATATGTCTTTTTGAATCATTTTAGCTAGTTTATCATTGCCAGCGTCCTTTGCCATTTCTAGAGCTGTGTTCATTGCACTTATAGCCGGCACTGAATTGTCAATCGCGTTGTTGATCGATCCCATTCCTGCCACGGCACCTACAATTATACCAGCCGCTGTCAAATTCCTTGCCCAATCCTTGATCCCTTCGTCAAAATGTTCTTCGTCTTTGAGATGTCTGTCTTTAATTTTGCCTAGCTCTTCATGATTGGCGCCTTTGGCCGCCGCACTCTGTATAGCTTTCATGCCTGCTTTGCCATACTTCTTGACTCCTGCTCTGTAAAGGATTCCACTTTCGTTTGTTTTCTTTCTAGTCTCTTTTGCAATCTCTTTTTCAACTTCGTTTACACGTTTAGATAGTATCCTCATCATGCCTGGTTTAGTGTCAACGTCTTTAATTTTGGTTTCTCTTGCTAATATTTCGTCAATGTTCTTTTGTATTACCTGTGCATGTTTTTGCATCAGTGCTGGATCAAGTTCTTCTCTGTATGGATTTAGTTTTTGATATTCCTCGTAGTTGTACACACCCTGTAGGTAGTCCGCGGCCTTGTTCAGTTTGCTCTGTACCCAACCCTCAAGGTCATCACCTTTTTTGATCATCTGCATAAGTTCAATCGCATACTTGG
>MDSV01112913.1_pt1 | contig 20437 bp, 19 predicted proteins | sample 810851 | NCBI WGS metagenome assembly MDSV01 (sample SAMN05326640, study PRJNA326480) | marine metagenome | isolation source: seawater | place: Atlantic Ocean: North East | collected 2012 | reverse complement strand
TAAAAATCATATCATCTGAAATACCATCCCCAATGGCTCCAAAATCACTGTAGTATACACTTCCAACTTTCTTAAATCGATTTAGGTCTTGATTATTTATGTTGATTTTTAATCCATTCTGATCATGCTCAAGGACTTTTGTTGAACTTTCGTTAATAGATAAGTAGTATTGACCTGACTGTAGTTTTTCATTTTCAACTTGATTTGGTGATGAACAAGTTAAAATCAAAAAGTTGGTAAATAATAAGAGGGCAATGAATATAGTTTTTTTCATAATTCAATATCTAACTTTTTAAAAGTAGAAAAAATTATTTTAAAAATATTTATTTACACTATTGCCCGCAAAAGTATTTACCTGTAAAATTAGGTGTTAACAGGCTTTTATGACAGGCGATTAGCAGAAATAATTATCACGGGGATCAGTATCCTCACATTCATTTAATGCTTGAATTACATGAAAATGGAGTTGAGGCCCTGTTGATTTTCCCGTATTTCCACTTAAACCTATAATTTCACCTTGAGTAACATTATCACCTTCATTTTTTAGTACTCCATTATAAGTTAAGTGAATATATTGAGCTTTAAGACTTGCAAATGCTCAAAGAGAAAAAAACAGATTAGAATCAATTAAATATGATGACAAAAGAACAAGGGCTATTGCTATTGAAATTGCAAATGACCCTTCAAAGGCTGTCGACTTCGGTAATCAATTAAATTTTATAAGAACATACAACCGTCGAGCTTTATAATTTCCCCAGTATCTAAAACATTTTCAGAGTAATTTTTTTCAGATTCATAATATACAGATGATTCTGAATTTGAATTAGAATAAAAGAGTGTAGCATTATCAATAGAATACTTATGAGTTACTGAATATTGAATTTCATTCTCGAAACCGTAATGATTATAATCAAACCAAAGATTATATTCATCATTTTTAATAATTTTTATTTCCCATTTGACACCGTCATAAATTGTAATGCCCTCTTTCCAACCCTCACAATATGAAGCATTAACACCAAGAGTGAAAAAAGAAATAAAATATTCGCTATCTGAAAATTTTACATCAGGGATTTCACTGTAATATTTATCCAAATTTTCAAAATCAACCCAAATTGTTCCGTCGTAATTTTTTAAAAATGTATTTACAGTTTCTTCTACATCAACCTTTTTTTCGCAACTAACATAAATAATTAAAGTAAATATAAAAACAAGGAGTTTTTTCATCATTTAATTTTTAATTAATAACATCTAAAATAGAAAAATATAGACAATGGCAAAAGTCAACCTAGCAAGAAAAGAACGGTGTCCACTTAGCCATCGTAATTAATGATTAATATGTTCTCGCCAAACCAAGTTGTTTTTTAAGTGATTTCTTTCCAAGTGTATATTAGGTATATTTATAAAAAAAATTGCTTGTGGATATTTATGAAATTTGTTTTGTTTTATCAACACTTTGGGTAGGACCTTTTTGGTTTGCCATGTTAATTAATCCATACCAGGAAAAAACAAAAAAATTATTAAAAGGCCCTTGGTTTTACTTGGGGCCAATCATTATATGGTTTTTCTTAATGTGTTTAAACCCGGAGGGGTTAATCGAATTGACCACACCAACCTCCGAAGAAGGCGGAATTTTAGATTTACTATCAAGTGCACTTTCAACTAGGGCTGGTGTCACGGCAACATGGGTACACATGGTTGCAGGAGATTTTTTTGCTACAAGATGGATTTGGAAAAAGTGTATTGAACATAATGCAAACAAGTGGATTATGAGATTATCGATCTTCTTTGGCGTTATGCTTATGCCAGTAGGTCTAGGAATTTATACCATTTTTATTTCTAAAAGTAAAAACCGAAAAAGTTAAGAGTTTGATTATCCTCAAGCATATTAGATCGGTCTTCATAAGCACTCCAAAGCTTACTAAAGTAACTAAGATATTTTACTTGCTCTTGGCAGCTTTAAATAGTGAGTAACCCATCACAGCGTATTGGTAGTTTTTAATCACTATTGAAAATATTCACATTCGAATATACCTGTTCTTTCCAATTGTTGATTGGTAATATCGTAAATGAATTTTTCGACGTAACCATTTCCGGGGTACATACTATATTCTTTTTCAAATTCTTCTGAACATATAGGCTTAACAAATCCAATTTTTGTCTCTTGTACTACCTTATAAAAAATAATTTTAGATTTCACTATTTCGTAACCCCTACAGGAACTTGCAAAAACATTTTTCTGCTTTTGTAAATCATAAATATAAAAAGTATTATCTCCTGGTTCGTTCATACCTCCGTCTTGGGTAATCATAAAACCCTGAATTAACCCAACAAAATCGTTTTCACCTCTAATTACAAATTCAATTGATTCATCAACTTTAGAGAATATTTTTATCTCTTCACCCATAGCGTCTTCATATCCAGTAAGGTCACTATTATAAGTTGTTATTATTTGATAAGAATCATAATCATAAATTTTACTTTTTCCTTGAATCGTTAATGTGTAAAAATCAGTTCCTGATAAGACTCCTTTTAAAAATCCATCAAAAACATATCCTTTTATCTTTTCCCCTGAGCTTACCTCAACCCATTCCCCTTCAATAACTTTTGTTGTTCCTGTTTTTTTATCAACATCATTTATTGTCAATTTTTCACCTGTTTCAGATTCTATTGTAACTTTTTGACCATAAATAAGTGTCACTAGTTTCTTTGCTTTTTCGCTAGGAGCCTCACGAACATTTAACCCTCCTTTTGCGGAAACATAATAATCCTTTTGCCCAAAAGAGACAACAGGAACTACCAGTAAAAGAAGTATCAGCTTTTTCATTTATTAATGTTTTTCTTTTATTTAACTCTCCTACAACTCTCTCACAAAAAAAAGTCTGATTTGTGTATAAAAAAACCCTCACGAAGGAGGGCTGAATTAAACCTGAGAAGAAAATTACGTTCTTAATTATTCAACTCTAACGTTTATAGCGCTTGGCCCTTTTTCTGTAGATTCCAAATCGAAACTAACTTTATCTCCATCTGAAATATTGTCAATAAGATTGTTAGCGTGAACAAACACGTCTTTATCACCAGAATCTGGCGTTATAAAACCAAATCCTTTTGATTGGTTAAAAAATTTAACTGTTCCTAAACTCATAATTTTTTTAGATTAGTGACAAATATAGTAATACTTGGTAAAAGGAAGTTCTATAAAACTAAATATATAATAAAACCATTTTCTTGATGGCTGGGGTTAACCTAAAAAGAAAGAAAACGGTATCCAATTAGTCACTTGTTATTAAAATGTTCTCCCAAAGCCAGATTGCACTATAGATACAGTAGAAGCCATTTTTATTTACTGTAAGTTACATTAAGACCTGAATTGAAATATGGTATGCCACCGCAGAAAATAGTATTCTCAAACTTATCCTTTGATGAAACTATCTCAGCTCTTATATCATTGTAATCATGCGTTCCACTGCATAGGTTTACCGTATTGTTCTATAATAAAAGGCACTACTCTATTTTTATTAATTCTAATTCTAAATTACTGTAAATCAGTTATTTATATTTTTTTTATATTAAATTTGTTAAAAATTAATGATATGAAAAATTTAAATTTAAGTAATAGCTGCGTTAATTGTGATAATCTTGTTTTTACAGCGATGACATGTGGTGTTCATAAAGTTGAAGTAAGTGAAAAATATACTTGTAGTGAGTTTCAAGAAACTACTACAGAAGCATAAAACTGTTTTACTTTATTCTCCATAACTGATTTTCGTTTTCTTAATTGATATCATAGAGTTGACAATTACAGTAGAGCACCAAATTAAAATGGACAGTATTATTCATAAACTCCTTTAAATCAATACCTTAGGATAAAATTAATTTATCCTAAGGTATTGTTGTTCTGATTGCGACTGTTAAGAGTTGAAATAAAGTCATGAAAAAGCCCTCCCGAAGGAGGGCAAACTATCAGCTAATTAAAAATTCATCTATGATTCACTAAAAATGAAAAATTAATATATATCTAATACGATTTTCAGATCAAAAACCCCGTAAAATTATTTCACAAACATTTGTTAAATTATAAAGTCCCCCAACACATAGTTATAGTGAAAGCTCAAATTAAACAATTATTAACTATAACTTTTTATTATAACCCACTTTAAAATTAAATACCTACCAACAAAAAATGAACCCCCACATTTGTGAGGATTCATTATCAAAAAAACAAAACTAAGTCTAAAACAAAAAATCTTTAACTACTCATTTAAACTAGTCGATGACAAAAATATTTTATTAAGACATCACAAATATTTGTTAAATAACAATCTCCTAATATAGATTTATTGCAAATTTTTGAGTCAAAGAGTTTTCTTAGAGCCCAAGATCAGGTTATTTATTAATTTTCTTTATTTTATAACTTATTTAATGCGTCAAATCAGTGAAGAGTGCATTTCATTGTTCTAATTATATAAATACTAGTCTATAATTTATAGTTATAATTCAGCTTCTTTTGTCTAAAACAAATCAGCCAACTCAAGGGAATATTAATTTATCAATTTTTCCAGAATTTATATATTGTAGTATCAAACTAAATAATGAAAAAGCTAATATTTGTTTTAATTATATTTCCACTATTCTCTATTGGGCAATCAAAAATAGAGAATTGGCCACCGGAAATAAAAAGTGATCAAATCTATACCTATAAACAAATAGATGGTGCAGACCTTAATTTATGGGTTTTTAACCCCCCAAAACATAACCTTTCCTCACCAAAACCAGTAATAATTTTTTTCTTTGGGGGAGGATTTAGAAAAGGTACACCTAAACAATTTGTTAAGCATTGCGAGTACTTAAGTGCAAGAGGAATGGTTTCAATAGTCGCAGATTATAGAGTTTCAAGCAGACATAAAGTTAATCCTACTCATTGCTTAAAGGATGCTAAATCAGCAATTAGATGGGTCAGGAATAATTCAAAAAAATTAGGAATTAATCCTAATAAAATTGTATCAAGTGGAGGGTCTGCAGGAGGGTTTTTAGCAGCTGCTACCGGAACAATTCCAAATTTTGAAGAAAAAAATGAATCTATTGAAATAAGCTCCAAACCCAATTTGATGATACTTTTCAATCCTGGGTTAATTATGGCTCCGACTAAAGGTTATAAATTTATTGAAGGAATAGAAAAAATAATGAAACTTCTTAAAGTTGACCCAAAGGATTTTTCACCTTATCACCTTATAAGTGAGAAAACTCCAGCCACATTAATTTTTAACGGTGACGCAGATAAAACAATCAATCCTCAAGGTGTTATTCTATTCAATTCAAAAATGAAAAACTTTGGAAACTTTTGTAGATTATATATGTATAAAGGAGAGGATCACGGTTTTTTTAACTATGAGAGAAACCTAAATGGATCTTTTATAGATACCGTTAACAAAATGGATGAGTTTTTGGTTGAAATGGGATATTTATCAGCTCCACCAAAATCTATAATAAAACAATAAGTAATTTTAAAAATTCATATTATGTTTGAATGGCACAAAAGACTAATGGAAAAGTATATGGAAATCTTTGGTTTAAATAATTACCAAGTTGCTTGGATTTCTTTCTTTAAAGGAATTATTTTTACGGTTTTAATGTATGAATTTATGATATGCTAAAATTACTTCAGTTGAATTAAGTACCCTACTATTTAAACTTTTAAAAACAATAGTCGAAATGCAGAATGGTTAATTCCAGCTTTTAGAGTTCTAGGTCCAAATCATATCTTAGGTGACTACTGCCCTTATTAAATGGATTTTAACAATCCAAAATGAGATTAGTAATTTTTAATTCAAATCGGGCATATCCCTCTTAGTTCGATCAGGTAATTTAATTACTTCTTAGATAAAAGTTTTTTATATGTTCAACTCGATTAAAGTACATAAAATGAAAAATCTCATTATAATTTTACTTTTAGTTCCCTTAGTTTCTTCTGGTCAAGGTGAGAAAGAGAGAATCCTTTTTATTGGGAATAGTTTTACTTATTATTGGAATATGCCTAGAATGGTTGAAAAAATGTCAGAACACTATGATTTAAATTGGGATGTTGATCAATCAACTCTCGGGGGTGCTTATCTAGAACAACACTGGAAAGGAGAGCGTAAACTTCTCACCCGCGAGCTTTTATCCAATGGAAACTATAATCACATAATTTTACAAGATCACAGTACTAATCCTGTTTTAAATCCAGAAAACAGTCGAACTTTTTTAAAAAAATTTGTCAATTTATCTTTAAAAAATAATCCGAAATGGTATTTCTATAGTACCTGGATGTATCCTTATTTAAGACAAAAATCAGATCATTTTTTACCCATTAATAAGTTTTACAAAAAACTAGAAACTGAAATTGGACATAATGTGGTTGAAGTTGGAAAGGTTTTTGAATTATTCAGAACTAAATACCCCGAGATTAATTTATTAAATGATGACGACAAACACCCTTCACCGCAGGGCAGCTATTTAATTGCTTGTGTGATTTTTACTCAACTAAGTAATGAAAATCCAATTGGTCTTCCTTCAAGGTTTTTGGATAATGATCAATTTGATAAACAAGTTATTTATTATAATATTGTCAATAGTAAAACAGCTAAAAAAATTCAAGAATTTGTGGCTGATTATTTTTTTAAATAATTTAAAAATAGTTCAGGTTTGCCCAATCCATTCAGTTTGCTAACCCTTAAATGAATATATCTTTTGAATTAATTACCATTGAATGAGAAACAAACAATAAAACTAAAGTTGTTTTATTTAAGCTCATGGATTTTTGATTTTGAGTGAATCCATTTTAAAAAATATTTTTCCTCAAATGCATTATTCCAACTGTCATGCTCAACATTTTCATATAAAGTCATTTTAGGACTGCCACCTGAATCTATAATTGCCTTTGCCATATTTAAGGAATGTTTTGGGCTCACCACTTTATCATCAGAACCATGAAAAATCCATATAGGAGTTTTTTTAGCATATGATTTGGCAAATTGTGTAATTCCATTTCCGCAAATAGGGGTTGCAGCAGCAAACATATTTGGTCTTCTATATAATATTTCATAAGCACCCATACCTCCCATAGATAATCCACTTACATATATTTTGTGTTTATTAACATATTTTCTATCTATAAACTCATCCATGAACTTTATAACAAGTCCAAGACTTTTGTTAGGTTTTGAAATTTTATTATTGAAAGCTTTGTCCCAGTGATCAGATGACAAACTTGGCCATCTATCATTTTTTGCACATTGAGGAAATATTACCCAAGAATTATACTTTTTTCTATTTTCTTTTTTTAAAAAAAGTTTTCCTCCATGAATTAGTTGAGAAAAATTATCATTCCCTCTTTCTCCTGATCCATGTAAAAATAAATGAACTGGATATTTTTTGTTTTGTTCGAAATTTAAGGGCTTTAGAATTCTGTAATAAAGTGTATCGTTTTGAAAAATAAAAGTCTCCTTTTCATACAATCGAAGATCTTGAGAACTCAAATTGCATAGGAAAAAAACAGAAAGTAAATAGGTTATATGTTTCATTTTAATTATTTATTATTAAATATTTACTAAAATTATTTTAATAAAAATTTGTTATAGAAAATGCACAAAGATTTTTCTCATAAAAAATAAAATAAGATAGGCTGATTAGAACCAAATATTGATTTTTATTAGTCAATACTGATGAAAATATTCATACATTTAAAATTGTAGCCACTACGAAATTGTCATCATTGTTTAATGATTTATACTCTCCCAAGTGATTTTTTTATTACATATACTTAATTAAGAAAAGAGCCCTTTTTTCCCTTATTTTAATTTTTATAACCCTTAACTATTGAATTTGAAATTATAGCAAATAAAATAATTGTTAGGCCTATATAAAAATCTATACTCATTAATTCACTTTCTCCAAAAATTAACAATGCTAAAATTATTCCATAAATGGGTTCCATATTTATAATTAGCATAATTGTAAATGGATTTAATTGTTTCATTACTTCTATGGAAAAAGTAATTGCATAAGCAGTGCAAACTGATCCCAATAGTATTAAAAACAAAAAATCTGAAGTGGTGATTTTAAAAAAAGAAGCATCAAAACCCCCACTAAACAATACAAATAAGGAAATAAAACCTACACCAATAATCATTTCACAAAGCGTAATAATAACTGAAGAATTTTTTTTTATCAATAGACCATTAATTAAAGTAAAAAAAACACCCAAAACAGTAGCGATTAAAGCAACCAACATTCCTAACCAATCCTCAGGGGACGCTTTAAAAATAAGGAACATGCCAATCATAGTAATCCCTCCAAATAAAACCTCATAAAACAATATTTTTCGATTGTAAAACACAGGCTCTAAAAATGCTGTTATTAAAGCACCTGAAGAAAGCATAGCTAATGTTGGTGATACACCAACCATTTTTATGGCGTAAAAAAATGACAGCCAATGAGCTGCAATTAAAAAACCTGCCGCAACTAACTTATAAAAAAGATTATGGCTGAATTCAATTTTTTTCTTGTAAAATAAAAATAAAAAAACCGTTAGAAAAAGAGAAGCAAACAACATGCGATACCAAACTAGAGCAATCGCATCTTTATTAATCAAAACCCCTAAAATGGATGTAAAACCAAAAATTAAAACGATAAAATGAAAATGTAGAACACTCTTAGCCCTCTTGTTTAGCATTTTTTAAAAAATTGGTTACAAATATGACAAAAACCATTAAATCTATTTCAATCTAAATGACGTCTTTTATTTCTTATTTTCTATTTTTATAAAAAAACATAAAGAAATCATTATGAATGAATTAGATATTTTAAACCACTTCCAACTGACTTTTGTTGCAAATGCTGCTTACATGCTCTCATTTACTGGATTGGTTTTTATAACCTTTAGGCTTGTCCGTTTTCAAAGGGAACAAAACTCAAACATTTTAGGGAAAAGTTTGGTTACCATTTTTGGGCTTTGTACTGTTTTTTATGGCTATACCGTTTTTTCATATTTAAGAAACGCTCAACTTGCACAATCCTATCGCTTATCGGAATTAAAAGAAAGTGGAGTTGAGTTGACTACTGTAACCAACAGTTTTATTGAATTTACTGGATATTCAATTTCGGATGGTTGGCCTCCTACATTTATGCCTGAAACTGCGGCAAATATTTTTTTGATCACATTCGCCTTAATGATTATTGCAGGAACTTGGGTCAACCTATCAAAGGAATGAAAAAATTATATAAATGATCAAAATAATATAGATTTAAAAACCTAAGCATACCAAATGCGCTGCCTGGTTCTGTTTTCCTCCTTTCTAATATTGATCCAATGTAGTCCTTACCCCCGAAACGATTATGTTAAAAATCTTCACAAAAAATGGGAACATTACCTAGGTGATCCAGGCAGGAGCCATTACAGTAAACTTTCTGAGTTTAATACCGAAAACATTAAGTCCCTAAAAATTGCATGGGAGTACGAGAGTAAGGATTTTGGACAGATGCAGATGAACCCAATAGTAGTCGACACCTTGCTTTACGGTGTAAGTTCTGCACTAAGAGCATTTGCACTTGATGCACGAACAGGGAAAAAAGTTTGGGTTTTTAATGACTCAAAAAATACTTCGTATTCTAACAGTAGGGGAGTCTCATATTGGGAATCAAGTAAAGATAAACGGATTTTTTACACGGTCGGTTCTGATTTGTGGGCTTTAAATGCCTTGACGGGTAAACCGATACTATCATTTGGCAAAAAAGGAAAAATTGATTTACGAAGCGGTTTGCCTACAACTTCGAAAGAAAAATTTGTAATCTCGACTACTCCAGGTACCATCTTTAAGGATTTGATCGTGATGCCCCTGAGACTTTCAGAGGGAGCGGGTGCTGCTCCAGGTGATATAATGGCGTTCGATGTAAAAACTGGGAAATTAGTCTGGTCTTTTCACACCATACCCCATCAAGGAGAAACAGGTTACCAAAGCTGGGGGAATCCAAAAATTTCTGAAAGTAATGTTGTAGGAGGCGCTAACAGTTGGGCTGGAATGTCATTGGATGTAGATCGTGAAATTCTATACGTCCCTACTGGATCGGCTGCACCAGACTTTTATGGTGTCATTCGACCTGGTAAAAATCTATTTTCAAATTGTCTTTTGGCCATCAATGCTAATTCAGGAAAATTAATATGGCACTACCAATTTACCCATCACGACTTGTGGGATCGAGACCTTCCTGCTCCACCAAATTTAATCACAGTAAATCACGAAGGCAAATCCATACCCGCAGTAGCTCAAATAACAAAACAAGGCTATGTCTTCCTATTTGATCGTGCAACAGGTGAGACTTTATTTAATGTTGAAGAAGTTCCTGTTCCAGAATCTGATTTGCCTGGGGAACAAACATGGCCTACTCAACCCATTCCTGTAAAACCAGCTCCCTTCGCCCGACAATCAAATGATTTGACAGATGAAGATATCAGCCCCTATGCCCCAGACCGCGATAGTTTACTGCTTCTTTTTAAACAAGCTGACAAAAGACGCTATGCTCCACCTTCTTTAAAACCTGTTCTCCTTTTGCCTGGTTATGATGGAGCTGCAGAATGGGGAGGTGCAGGAGCTGACCCAGATAAGGGTATTCTGTATATCAATTCCAATGAAATGGCGTGGTTTCTACAAATGAAATCCACCGAAGTGTTTGGAAGAGAGGTTTCAAAAGCAGAACAGCTTTATCTACAAAACTGTGCCAGCTGTCACAAGGCCAATCGAACTGGATTACCTTTAAGTGGATATCCAAGTCTTGTCGAGCTAAAGAGTCGTTTCTCTGAAAATCAAATTCAAGAAATCATTACCCGTGGTAAGGGGATGATGCCGGGTTTCCCCCAATTATCAATGGAGGATAACCAAATGCTACTAGAGTTCTTGACTGATAATTCAGATATAAATGATGCGAAGGAAATGATACAAGATAATACCGAAAAAGAGTTTAATTTTTCAAATCAAGCCTACCTCCCATTTCAACATACTGGCTACAAAAAATTTCTCGACAAAAATGGTCTTCCAGCGATTTCTCCTCCATGGGGAACTCTTCAGGCTTTAGATTTAAATACCGGTGAATACATCTGGAAAGTCCCTCTTGGCGAAACGAATTCATTGAGAAACCTTGGCTATCCTACAACAGGGTGTGAAAACTATGGAGGGCCTGTTGTAACCGAAAATGGACTCCTGTTTATTGCTGCTACCAAGGATGGTTATATCAGGGGGTTCAACAAGAGAACTGGGAGTCTACTTTGGGAATTTAAATTACCAGCACCTGCATTTGCAACCCCTTCAATCTATAGTGTTCAAGGCAAGCAATATTTGGTAATAGCTTGTGGAGGTGAAAAACTGGAAACAAAAAAGGGAAATAAAATAATTGCCTTTGCTCTAGAAGAAAATATTAATGAAAATTAAATTTATTGATGTGACTTTTTTGAAATTTAGATCACATTTAGACTAAAAAATTAAAAAATGGGATGGAGTTTTAGTAAATTTAGAATAGTTATAAAATTGTATTTCTTATGAAAATAAGTCTATGGATCTTGATTTTGACGTTTTTTCTTCCAATATGGAGTCCTCCAAAATCAAATTTTTCGATATCTGGAACAAACTATACCAATAATAAGCCTGTTTTAATTGAATTTGAACAGGGTAAAATTTCAAAGATTATACACCCAAAAAAAACTGCAGATATTTCAGAATTATTTGTTGCACCGGGACTTATTGATATACAAATTAACGGATTTTTCGGGGTTGATTTTTCAGGACCTGATCTAACTGTTGAAGATGTTAAAAAAGCTACAAAAGCCCTCTGGAGAGCTGGAGTCACCTCTTATTTTCCTACCATAATAACAAGTGAGTTTTCTAGAATGAAAGAGAATTTTACAGTATTAGCTAAAGCTATGGAAGATCCTGAAATAGGGAATTCAATACCTGGTTTTCACTTGGAGGGACCCTATATATCTCCAATTAATGGTTTTAGGGGTGCACATTTGGAAAAATATACTAGAAAGCCAGATTGGCAAGAGTTTTTGGATCTTCAAAATGCTGCTAAGAATAATATAAAATTAATCACTCTTGCTCCCGAGCTTGATGGAGCTATTCCATTTATAAAAAAATGTGTAGATAATGGAGTTATAGTCTCTTTAGGCCATCACAATGGTTCTGTTTCTCAAATTAGAGATGCTGTTAATGCTGGAGCTAGGATGGCAACACATTTAGGAAATGGCTGTGCAAATATGATTAACAGACATTATAATCCATTATGGCCTCAATTGTCCGAGGATCTTATAACTCCAAGTATTATTGCAGACGGTTTTCATTTAACTAGAGAAGAGGTTAGAACATTCTATAAAACTAAAGGAGCTGACAATATAATTTTAGTTTCTGATGCTTTGGATTTAGCTGGATTACCTCCAGGGGAATATATTCGTGGAGAAAGAAAACTATTACTGACTCCAGATGTAGTAAAATTTCCTGATATAAATGCATTGGCTGGTGCAGCATCACCAATCAGTAGGTGTATAGAAGTTATGATGGAATTCACTCAATGCGGCCTAGCAGAAGCCATCACAATGGCCTGCACCAACCCTGCAAAAATGTTTTCTTTAAATCACCTTGGTGCAATAATACCTGGTAAAAGAGCTGACCTAATTCTTTTTAGTATGGTGGGAAATAAAATCGAAATTCAAAAAACTTTTGTCAATGGTAAAGCAGTTTATTCAAAAGGTGAATAAACGATTGCAAATTGATATTGAATTCTATTGAAGAACCTGTTTGTTTTTTAATAAAATAAGTTTTAATTCTTCATACCGAACATTCTGCAAATCGCAATCATTGTCAATGGCAATAGATGCTGCAATAGCTGCCGATTGACCCAAAACCATAAAAACTGGCTCCATCCGGATCGATCCAAAGGCAATGTGAGATGCCGAGAGGCAAATTGGAACCAGGAGATTTCTGGCCTGTGACTTCTTTGGTACAATGCATCGATAACTAATGGGAAAAGGATCCGCAACATGAGCCTCTACATTACCTTCATTTTTAACATATCCTTTTAAATCAACATAGCGCTGGACATGATGGGAATCCATTCCATATGCTGCTAAACCAATGGCATCTTCAGCAAGCTCGAGTTTCTCACAGTTCCTTTGGGTCATCACATAGTCGCTGATCATTCGCCTAGCTTCTCGGATATACAATTGAGATGGCCAACCGTCTTTGCTCTCATACTCATCTTTGCAGGTTCCCCATTGAGAGACAATTTCTCTAACTTGGAAAGGAATACGGGGATGATAAGCCAAAGTCCACATCAAACCTTGTTGATACTTTTTGTGAAGCTCAGCAATCTTTTCTCGTTCCTCATAAGAAGCTTCTGGGTACAAATAGTTCTGACCTATAAAGTCTGTAGAAAACCCTTTTTGGTTGTTAGTATCTGTTTTGAGATTAGGCATTTTTGAATTGATCCACGGAACCAGAGGATCCCCGTAGTTGTACATTTTTTCGAGAGGTCCTAAAGACGCTTCATAGTTTCTAAAAAGTAACTCATAATCAAGTTCTTGATAACCATAAGGCCTGCTGAACTGAATTCTGTTGTCGGAATGATTGGTCAAAGTCATGCGATAGCAGTAAGCTTGAATTTTATGATCTCCCTCTCCATCAACTTCGGGTTTTCCAGAGTTAATAAAAGGCAATAATCCACTTTTTGGATCCCCTTTTTTGATGTATGGGTCAACTCCCTCAATGAAATTATGATACACAGCATTCATGGAAATTGTTTTTTTAAGGGAAAGGCTAACTCTATTTGTCTGAACTCCGTTTAATGACTCTCCATAATACTCATTGGACTCACGGCCAACAGTATAACTAACTCCCGCTGCTGCCATTAGATCTCCTTCATAGGTGGCATCAATAAATATTTTGCTTTGATATATTTGTCCACTTTCCATTTGGATAGATAATATTTTTTTATCCTTTTTTTTCACCCCTGATTTTCGATTTAATCGCTGAGAATAAACCAAGCTTATGTTCTTTTCCGATCTTATCATATCCTTGAAGACCTCTAGAGCTGCTGAGGGTTCAAAGGTCCACATGGCATCTTCATTCAAATCAGAAGTTGTTTGTCCACCATCTCTATAGGTCTCTCGCTTTTGCCATTTCCAATTTTCCTTTTTTTGGTAATAACTTTTAATGTTTTGATAAAACTCTCTGGATATTCCTCCAATGGCTTGCTTGTTTCCAATATCCGTCTGACCCAAACCTCCTGTGGTTAAGCCTCCTATTCTATGACCCGGTTCAATCAACAAGACTTTTTTATCCAATCTAGATCCTTGAATTGCACATGATATCCCCGCGGAAGAACCACCATAGACAACAATGTCATAGGATTGAATGGTTTGGCAAAATATCTCATAATTGAACAAGACGAAAATGGCCGGAACTAGAAAATTCGTGTTTATAAATAATCCTAAATTGAAATTTACTTTCAACATGAAAAATATTTTTTTCGAGATTGTCTTCAATAAATTTAATGAATTTATGACTATTGTCTAAAATTAGAAAACTCCATAAATTTCTGCCTATAATCATCTGGCATTAATAACAAAATTAATACTTTAAAGAGCTATTTTGAAATGATTTTGGAGGTGGAAATAAGCCATCCCTTATTAAAATATTAAGACTTTTAATGCTTTAGTAAAGTCGTTTTTTTTAATTTAGAAGGATGGAAAATTTTATTTTTAGGAGCAAAGGACCCTTTTTCTTTTTTGGATTTTTTTTCCTCATGTTTGACAATAATTTTGAAGGCTACAAAATTGTAATATATTCCATAGGGTTATTGCAGTGGTTATTATCTCTGCTTGGAACAATTCTATGGAGGCAAGAAAAAAGGCTAAAAAAATGTAAATGCCAGCTGATCATACCACTTATTTTCATTTCAACTTTTACTACTCTTAGTGGTCAAAAAATCATAAAATCAGACACTCTTTTTTCAAATCAGGCACCACTCAGAATTCAATTGAACTATGCGAATAAGGAATTGAATCTTAAAACCAATGATTCCACTTTTATTCAAACCCAACTTGTTTATTTTGACAAAAACCAATTAAAAGAACTTCAAGTCTCCCTTAGAGCTAGAGGAAATTTTAGAAGAAAGAACTGTTTTTTCACCCCTATTAAAATGAAGATCAAAAAAAGTGTGTCTGCTGAGAGCATATTTAAGGGTAATACTTCATTAAAAATTGTTTTACCCTGCAAAAATGAAAGAGATAAAAATGACAACATTATTAAAGAGTTCATAGCTTATAAAATTTATGAGATCATCTCCCCCTATTATTTTAAGACAAGAATGTTGCAAATTGAGTTAAATAATAAGTCTGAAAAAGGTGAAAAAAATTATCATTTAAAAGGGTTTTTAATTGAAGACGATGACAAGCTTGCTAAAAGGTTTGATGGAAAAATAATAGAAAGAAAAATACATCCATTAGCTATGGATCATTTCAATTCTGTGAACTTGTCTCTTTTCAATTATATGATTGGAAACACTGATTTTTCATCCTCCCACCGACATAATGGAAAATTACTTTTTTATGATAAAAAGATTATTCCTATTCCATACGACTTCGACTTAACCGGTTGGGTAAACCCAAGCTATGGAAAAGGGGTCGTCAACCGATTGGGCTTTGAGTCTGAAAAAAGAAAATACATAGGCTTTAAAAGGGATGAAAATCTTTTTGAGGAGGTAAGAAATCATTTTCTGTCATTAAAAGAAAAGATTTTTAACGAAATAAATTCTTTTAAAACTGACTTTGATCACAATTACGAATTTGAGATAATGTCAGATTATCTAGAAGATTTTTACAGAATTTTGGAAAATGATAAACTTTTTAACCGATTAATTGTTTCAGAAGCTCGATAAAAAAATTACTACTGATACCGTCTGAACCAAACTACATTTACTCCTTTTTTGTCCTTGGACTGAATTTGTTCCGTAATCTCCCATCCGAAAAGTTTCATTACTTCTATGTACTCACTTGGGGTCATTTGGTAAATACATTTTTGGTCTTTACAATCTATCCCCAAAACGATATCCTCTTGTGAAGTCGATTTAAAAACTCCTGAAAAAACCTCAGCATCATTTTTGTTTACAGAATAAGTCATAAAGTCCCAATCCTGACCCAATAAAAGATGGGTGTATAATAAATAAATTATAATTAGGGGATTTAAGAAATTCAAAATCTAACGTTTTAGAAGAAACATAGAGCTTGACGCTTCTGATTAAACAAAAATAAAAATCTTAAAAATAATTTTATTCCTCTTTTTTCTCAAACCAGAGCATAACGCGGTTATTATTAAAAAGGTTCAAATTTGTTATGCCAAAATTATTATTCCGATTATTGATCAAGGGCAAATTCCCATTCAAATCTAGCTCTACTCCCTGGGTAACGGATTTCAAAAGAAATCCCTCCATTTGGTAATCCATTATCAATTTCACTATGGAAGGGTTTTTGAATGTTTTACGTTTTACCTCTTCTCCATTATCTACTTTACAAACTAGCTCTTTTTTAGTTTGCTCTAAAATATCAACAATAATCCACTGTTGACAATACGTTGAAACTGAAACCAAAAAAAATAATAAAATATATAAAATCTTCATTTTTTAATATTTAATACTTGTTTTATTTTTTTGTTTAAATGTTCCTGAGTAATAATCACTACTGCTCAAATGTTGTTTAAAAACCAGAGGCAAAAGCATCCAAGCAGTTCAAGTTACTCAAATGGACGAGAGTGAGAAAAAGAATAAGGCTAAAAGATTAAATAAGGTTTCACTATCGCCATAAAATATTCTCACCTTAGTTTAATACAAAACTTTCTTGAGAATAAATAAGTGCCAAACAGAAACTCTTATAGGCAAAGAATAACACTCAATCCAAACATAAATCATCTCAATTAAGTTGATTACAAATTAATGTAAAAGCCATTAGATTCAGATCGTTAAAAATTCTTAAGTTTCTTTTTATTCTATCACACATCAATTATTGAATCCATCTATTTTAAGACTAGTCCTTAATAGGCAAAGTGGTAATTAATTCTTCTCACAAAGATTTTGAATTAAAAAAATTAACCATTCCAATAACTTTATAATATTTTAGCCATAAATAATCTTTACCATGAGGCCTTTTTTTTATTTTATAATAGCTTCACTTTTTTTTAACATTTTAAATTCCCAAAAAATCCAACCCAAAGAAATCGTTAATAAAGACTCATTAAATACGGTGATCGAAGAAAAAAATAAATTCAAATTCTTTGGGTTAACCCAATTCACATTTAACCAAGCCTATTTTGAAAATTGGGTTTCGGGGGGGGAAAGTTCTATGTCAGGCCTTTTTAGCATTGACTACAACATAAATTATTTAGACAAAAAAGGTTGGGTGTGGGACAACAACCTATTACTCTCTATAGGAACTACTTATCTCTCAGGAAATGCCTTTTTCAAAAAAGCCGATGACCGGATCGAAATAAATTCAGTACTAAGTAAAAAAGTAAACACCTATTGGAACTATTCTGCATATTTCAATTTCAAAACTCAACTACTTCCTGGCTACCGCTATTTCAAAAAAGAGGGCGAGGACCAAAAAGAAAAAATGTCAAGGATTCTTTCCCCAGCCATCATTCAACTAGGTCTAGGATGGTACTATAAAGAAGGAGATCTAGCTTGGTTTAATATTGCTCCGTTGGCCGCCAGAGGTATTTTTGTCAGTAAAGATTATACCCAAAACCTATCTCCAGGTCAAAAATATTTTGGAGTGGACAGAGGAAAAAATAGTATAGTTTCAGTCGGAGCTTCTTTTTCAGGATTAATTAAATCCCATTTGATGGAAAACATCACCATGGACAACAAATTCAATATATATATTAACTATCTTAATAAAATTGAAAACATTGACTTTGAATGGAATGCCAATATTAGACTCAAAGTAAATGACAAAATATCAAGTAACTTGATAGTCCATATTCAGTACGATGATGATCTAATCAAACGTCTCCAAATTAGGGAGTTATTTGGTTTGGGATTAAGCATTGACATTTAATTAGAAAAAAATAGTTGCGTTAATTATTCACAAAACATGCTAAGATTAAAATATTATTTTGGAATAATGAAGAAAGAAATATTTTTTTCCCTTTCGTTGACAGCAATTCTCTGTTCTTGGAGTTGCCTAACGCATAAAAATATCACCCCTAATGTTATACTTATTTTAACTGATGATCAAGGTTGGGGTGACCTTAGTCTTAATGGTAATCTTGATATTTCAACCCCCAACATTGACCAACTTGGAAAGACCGGTGCTGTCTTTAATCACTTTTTTGTCAGCCCAGTATGTTCTCCTACCCGAGCCGAAATTCTCACGGGAAGATACCACGTTAGAGGAGGTGTTTATAGTACCAGTAGAGGAGGAGAAAGATTAGATGTTGACGAAGAAACCATTGCTGAGGTCTTCAAGTCTGCAGGCTACCAAACCGCAGCCTATGGCAAATGGCACAACGGTATGCAAGCCCCTTTTCATCCAAATAGTCGTGGATTTAAAGACTATTACGGCTTTTGCTCTGGACACTGGGGGAATTACTACAATCCCCTATTGGAGCGCAATGGAAAAATGGTCAGGGGAGATGGATTCATAATAGATGATTTGACCCAACATGGAATTGATTTTATCAAAAAAAATACAGATCAACCTTTCTTTCTCTATCTCCCCTTCAATACCCCCCATAGTCCTATGCAGGTACCGGATCGATTCTGGAAGAAATATAAAGACAAAAAATTAAGTCAAATTGGAAGCAATGGCCCTCCCAAAAATCAAAATCATATCGACCACACCCGAGCCGCACTGGCCATGTGTGAAAATATAGATTGGAATGTAGGTCGAATTTTAAAGCAACTCAAAAACAGTGATTTACTAAAAAATACAATTGTAATTTATCTTTCTGACAATGGCCCTAACGGTAATCGTTGGAATGCAAAAATGAAAGGGAGAAAGGGCAGTACTGATGAAGGAGGTGTTCGCTCGCCGATGATTATTAATTGGCCCGGTAGAATTCACCAAGGAAAAATTATCAAAGAAATTGCCAGTGGCATTGACCTCCTCCCTTCATTAAAGGACTTGACAGGCATCAAATATCAATCAAAAAAATCATTGGACGGTATAAGTCTTAAACCCCTTCTTATGGAAGAAAACCCAAAATGGGAAGACCGTTATATTTACAACTATTGGAAGGGCAAACTAAGCCTGAGAAATCAAAACTTCCGCTTGGATCATGAAGGTCAACTTTTTGACATGGTCAATGATCCTAGTCAAACCTCAGATATTGGTAAAATAAAACCAAAAATCTTGACAGCCTTTAAAAATGCCAAGCAAAAATGGTCGAAAGAGGTATTGGTAGAACTCCCAATTAATGACACTCGTCCTTTTTATATTGGTCATCCCAGTATTCAAACTACCCAAGTGCCTGCTAGAGACGGTACCCCAAGTGGAAACATTAAACGTTCAAACCGACATCCAAATTGTACTTATTTTACCAACTGGATAAATCAAGAGGATTCCATTAGCTGGAATGTAGAAGTTGCCCAAGACGGAGATTTTGAAATAACAATTTACTATAGTTGTGAGCAAGATGCCATAGGCTCTATTTTTGAAGTCAGTTTTGAGAATGAAAGCATTAAAGGAGAAATTAAAGAATTTCACAAATCTGAAATATATGGGGCCTCTGAGGACAGGGTCATAAGACAAGAGTCATATGTAAAAGATTTTAAGCCACTTAAAATAGGAAGACTAAAACTAAAAAAAGGTAAAGGAACACTCAAAATCAAAGGTGTTAAGAAAAAAGGGAAGGCGTTAATGGACTTTAGGTTAATGTTGTTTAAGCGAGTTTAAACCAACAATTGATTTCATTTCCAAAAACGACACCAAAAAAAGTAATGAAAAAACAAATCAATAAGCTTTCTTAAAATGAAGGAAATCATCTGTGGTTTTGGTGAACTTCTTTTAAGACTCACTCCACAAGGACATGAAGAATTAATTGTCCAATCTGAAGTTTTGGAAATGGGTTTTGCAGGAGCAGAGGCTAATATCCTAGCTAACCTTTCGCATTGGGGTCACGCCACACAATTCATTACAGCTTTACCAGATAACCCCATAGGTAAAAAAGGATTAATGTTTCTTAACCAAAATGGGGTAGGTACAACTAATATACATATGGACCAAGGCCGAATAGGAACCTATTATATAGAACATGGCTATTCTATTAGGGGAAGTGATGTAACCTATGACCGAAAAAATTCCTCTTTTGCTGGGTGGAATTTGAGTGAAAAAGATTGGGAAAAACACTTGGAAAAT
>MDSV01077144.1_pt1 | contig 20444 bp, 17 predicted proteins | sample 810851 | NCBI WGS metagenome assembly MDSV01 (sample SAMN05326640, study PRJNA326480) | marine metagenome | isolation source: seawater | place: Atlantic Ocean: North East | collected 2012 | reverse complement strand
TCAGCATCTGTTGTTGATGCTTTTCGAGATAATTCTAAACTATCTCCAACAAAATCAGCCATATCTTGAATATCTGGCTCTTGATAATAATGAGCCAGTATAACAACATTGTGTTTTTCTTTTAATTCTTTAATTTTTTCAAGCATTAGTCATTATTTAAAATTGCATTAAAATATACATTATTTTAAGTATTCAATGTTATCGGTAAATACTCCATCAATATCTGCGTTATCAAACACTTTTTTATCATTAATGGTATAGCTATTAATGCGCATTCCTTTATTGCGCGCCCACTTTACAATCCAATGATTCAGCATCGAATAATGAATATGTAAATTCTCCGGCTGAACGCGAAACATCCAAATCATATTATCCCAGCCGTGAAACAATCGGTTTCTATTATATAAAAACCCTATCACTGTTTCAGGGCGTTGCAATCTAAGTCGCATTAAAATCAAAGGATTAAAGCTTGAAACAATACACTTATTGTCTATTTGGTGTTTATTTAAAAAACTAATAAGTGGCTTTAAAATATCATGTCCTTTAAAAAGTCCGTCTGATTTAATTTCAATATTAAGCACTTTAATGTAGTTTAAAAGAGGTATAATATCATTAAGCGATGGAATATAAACTCCCTGAAGATCATTTTCGCTTCCCTTAAGCTGTACTGCCTGTAATTCTGCCAGCGTAAGCTTGCTAATTTTATCAGACTGATTGCTAAGTCTTGAAAGGTCTGTGTCATGGAAAATAACTATTTGACCGTCAGCTGATAGTCTTACATCAAACTCCAACCCATCTATTTTTTGATCAATTGCTTGCTGGAACGAGGGAAGGGTGTTTTCTGTAATAAGTGAAGGTGAGCCTCTGTGCCCAAAAATCAATGTTTTTTCTTCATTATAAAAGGGCTGACAGTTTTTTTTCCACTGCCAAATAAATATCATATATATCATATACGACACTACAACGCTGCTAATTAAAAATAATGGAACTATCATACTATAATTTTTTATTTAATAAATTTGATGTAATTGATAAAATCACTGCCACTAAAACATCATATACAGGCTCAGCATTCGGAACTGTATAGTTCCATGCTATGACTAAAATTAACCATAATAAAAATATTTTTTGATTTTTTTTCATAAATAATTGGTATAAATGATTATTCAAACTTATTTTAAAATACTAGACTAAACAACAATGTTTATAATTTGTTAATAACTTAAAATGAATAATACAGAAAATTGGAACAAGTTTTTAGCTTCTATTAAAGAAGAGTTATCAGGCCAGGCCTATCAAACCTGGTTTGAGTCAATAAATATGCTTGGTATTGCCAATGATGAAATTACAATCGAGGTTCCCAATCGTTTTCATTATGAATGGCTTGATTCAAAATATAGCGTTTTGATTAAGCAGTCTTTAAAAAAAGTTTTTAATAGAAAACTTTCCGTTAAATACAGCGTTATTATCAATACTAATCCTCCAGAGGTTAGTTCTCATGTTGATGGTCCTAAAAAAATTGATGATTTAATACCTCGAAAATATCATAGACAGTCGCAATTAAACCACCGATATACATTTAAGCGTTTTGTTGAGGGGAGGGGAAATCAGTTTGCAAAAGCAGCTGCAAGCTCTGTCGCAGACTCTCCTGGACAGACCCCTTTTAATCCACTGCTTATATACAGTAAGCCGGGTCTTGGTAAAACACATTTATTACAGGCTATTGGCAATCATATTTTAAAAACTTCTAAAGATATAAAAATTGTCTATGTTACAAGTGAAAAATTTATGCTTGATTTTATTTCATCTATTCAAAATAATAAATCTACTGATTTTGCAAAATCATATAGAAACAATGATGTGCTATTGTTAGATGACGTGCAATTTTTTCAAACAAAAGAACAAACACAGGAACAGTTTTTTCACTTATTTAATGATTTATTTCAACAAGGCAAACAAATTGTTTTAACGACAGATCGACATCCAAATGAATTAACTCAATTAAAACAGCGACTTGTTTCAAGGTTTCAGTCAGGGCTGATTGTAGACATGCAGCCGCCCGACCTAGAAACAAGAATTGCAATTTTAATGAATAAGGCAAAAAATGAAGAATTAGATATACCATACGAGGTAACAGAGTTTATTGCCTCTTCTATTACAGATGATATACGATTCATGGAGGGGGCTTTAGTTAAGTTGTTAGCACTAGCCTCTCTTAAAAAAGAAGATATAACAATTGAACTAACAAGAAAAGTAATTCATGATTTGGTTGGAAAAACAGCTTTTTCACAGCTGTCCCTAAAACATATTACTGGGACTGTCGCGCAAGCATGCAACGTAAATGTAAAACCAATTTTAGGAAAATCTAGAAAAATGGAGCTTGTTAACGCTCGGCATATGGCAATGTTTTTATGTCGCGAACTTACATCTTCTTCTTTAATAAGTATTGGTAAATATTTTGGAGGAAGGGATCACTCTACTGTTATTCATGCTTGTAAAGCGGTAGAAGAAAAACTGGAGCAGGATGTAGCATTTTCAAATCAACTTGATGGAATTAAACAACAATTAACATAAGGAGCATATAATGGCAAATAATATTTTTGTAATTGATGATGATAGTGAATTAACAGATTTATTAAATGAATTTTTAGCCTCTCATAACTATCATGTTCAAACATTCAATAACCCTATTAAGGCTGTTGAAAAAATTTTAAATCGGCCACACATCAATTGTGATTTAATTATTCTTGATATTATGATGCCTGAATTAGATGGTTTTCAAGTTTTACGTAAAATTCGTGAGTCCTCTAATGTTCCTGTTATTATGTTGTCAGCAAAGGGAAAGGTTGCTGATAGGGTTGTTGGCCTAGAGCTTGGTGCTGACGACTATTTGTCAAAACCCTTTGAGCCCCAAGAGCTCTTGGCTAGAATTCAATCTATTTTAAGAAGAGTTTCTTCGTCAAATGCAATGATTGATATTATTGAGTATGAAGGCTTATCGGTAAATAAAATTAAACAGGAAATTTTGGTTGACGATATCCCTGTTAACCTTTCAACTGCAGAAATGGAAGCCTTAATGCTATTTGTCGATAATGCTAATGTACCTCTTAGTCGTGATTTTTTAGTTGAAAATCTCAGGGGTATAGAATGGCAAACATGTGATAGGTCTGTAGATGTCTTGGTTAGCAGGCTGCGTAACAAGCTCGGAGAGTCTCCTTCTAAAACTCGATTTATTATTACAGTTCATGGCGTTGGATACCGCTTCGTAGGAGTTAAAAAAAATAATTGATAGGGGCGCTGATCAAACAATTTACCGAATGGTTTAAACGGTCTTTTAGGTGGTGGTTTACAACCCTATTCGGTCGTCTAGGAATTCTTTTTGCACTTGCTGCATCTGTTTTGGTTTTAGGAACATATTATTTAATCAATTGGGCCGTTGCTGACAAAGACAATATTCTGGACGTTCATGACGCCTATTACCACTACCAGTTTGTGCAAAATTGGGGAGATATGCCTGACACTGTAAAAATTAAAAAAGAATTAGAAAATTTAAAATTATCTGGTGCAATTTTTTCATTGAATGCAGACACCTTATGTAATGAGAATTATAATGCAGATATAAAAAAAGAAAAGGATCTTATGTTTTGGTCAAATATTACGACAGATTTTTCATTGTGCGACTATATAAGCTACCAAGACTCAGACTACTTAGAATCTGTTCATGGCGTAAAAATACCAGAATATGTTTCATTTGGAGACTTATATTCTAAAAATCAAATTTATCCCGCAACGCTAATAGAAAATAGTCCTTGGCAAGTATTGCTGGTTGTAGATTACGAATACCCTAAAGAGTGGGTTACTTTTTTGCCAATTATGGTTATATCTATATTGTTTATGCTAATATTATTTTTGGTGATTTGGAGGTTTTTACAGCCTATTGGTTTAATGAAAAACCGTATAACCTCTTTAGAACAGGGAGATTTAGAATCACAAATCTCTGTCACGGGAAATGATGAACTGGCTGTTCTTTCACAAAAATTTAATAATTTAACCAGAGAGATTAAACATCTTTTAAAGCAAAAAGACCGATTACTTTCAGAGGTTAGCCATGAATTTAGAACACCTTTAGCGAAAATAAGGCTTTTGTTAGAAATGATTCGTCCAGAAAATAGAATTAAAAAACAACATGCAATGACTCAGGCAATTTTTAATATTCCGAAGTTTGGTAAGTCAATTAAAAAAGAAGCCGTTGAGGTCGAAGATAAAATTAATAAAATAGACAAGCATGTTGATTATTTAGACTCGATTATTAAAAATGTTTTAATATCTGATAAGCTCGACATGCCATACACCAATTTAGACATTGAGGAAATTAACATTAATAAATTGATAGAACAGGCTATAGAGTTATCAAAAAACAAAAATGTTAAAGCTACTTTTTTAGACTTAACTATCATTAGGTGTGATGTTGTAAAAATGTCAATTGTAATTAGAAATTTATTAGATAATGCTGGAAAATATGCAGTGTCAGACAAGCCTGTCGAAATAACACCTGCTTTTAAGGAAGGTCAAGTATCTATTAGTGTTAGGGATTATGGGCCTGGAATTGATGATAAATTAATTTCTAAAATTACCAAGCCGTACATAAGAGGTAAAAACACAAATCAGCCTGGATTTGGGCTGGGTTTATCAATATGTAAAAAAGTGATGGAGGCACACGGTGGTTTTTTGGCAATTAAAAACATGTCTGACAAGGGTTGTGTTTTCATAGTTTCGTGGGACTCTGGTTCTTTAAATTTGGAGAAATAAGGATGCAAACCTATAGTTTAAATAAAGTGATTTTAATTGGTCGGCTCGGTGCAAAACCAAAAGGAAGATATACACAAAAAGGGCAGGCAACATGTTCTTTCTCAATTGCTACTAACGAAAAATGGAAAAGGGCAGATGGTAATTGGAATGAACATACAGAATGGCATAATGTTGTTGCTTGGGGCTCGTTGGCAGAATTTAGCTCTGAATCTCTAGAGAAGGGACAGCTAGTTCAGGTTGAAGGAATGCTTAGAACTCGCTCATGGGAAGACGATAAAGGGCATAACAATAAAATTACCGAAATCTTATGTTCTCAAATCATTCCTTTAGAACATAAAAACAAACCCTAAAGAAACTTGTTACAATTTGTCATATTTTTTTCTTTGAGTGTATTGCATTGTATTGCTATATTCGTAAAGAGCAATATAATTATGAATAAAATATATAAAATATTAACCGTGGTTGTTTTTACTGTTTCTTTATGTGTTGCAAGAACATCTGGCAACTATAGCACAGCTGATCATTTGCTTAGCAAAAAAGATTTTCACAATAAGCCAGTTTTTGCAGACAAAAATCACGCCTCTATAGATGAGGATTCTTTGAAATGGAAAAGAAGGCATAAAAGAAGAAAAAAAGCACCAAATAGAAGGCCCAAAAGAGGTAAATAGGTAAATAATTTATATTAACAATATGACTTTAGGGGCCTGTGCCCCTTTTTTTATGCCATGAAACAAGACAATCCACCAAAACATACAGATCTAGAAGTTGTTAATAATGATTATTCTGATAGGGAATATGAAATAAACATCTCTATTCCAGAGTTTAATGCTGTGTGCCCTAAAACAGGACTCCCTGATTTTGGAACTATTTATATTACATATACGCCCGACAAGTATATTGTTGAGCTGAAATCGCTAAAACTATATATTGTAAAATTCAGAAACCTGGGAATTTTTCATGAGCACGTAACAAACAAAATTTTAGATGATTTTTCGTTTGCATGTAAACCAAAAAAAATTAGTGTAAGGGGAGATTTTAATCCAAGGGGAGGAATAAAAACTACCGTTGATGCAAATAATTAAAAGATTTTATAAAATAAATTGCTAAATTAGCTGGCGTAATATGGGATAATTATTTATGAAGACTACAAAACATATAAGTAATAGAAAAAGAAAAAATAAGCACGGATTTAAAAGCAGGATGTCAACTAAGTCTGGTCAGGGCATTGTTGCTTCAAGACGAAAAAAGGGCAGAAAACGCCTAACTGTTAGTTCTTGACAAAAAAAAATTCAGTAATTAATTTTCAACAACTAATTAAATCTTCTAAGTCTTTTCAAAGCAATAGATGTGTTCGATTTACTTATGGTTTATTTAATGATGAATACTTATACTTAATGGTTAATAGGAAGTATGGTAGTGCCCCTTCCCGTAATACATTTAAAAGACGGGTTCGTTTTTTGTTTCAGAACTTAAAAAAGAAACATGCTAATTTGTCAATTGGCTTAATGGTGAAGCCATTAAAAAAAAACGTTACATATAGTGATTTAAAAATCTCTTTTATAGAACTAAATAAAAAAATAAAATTAGATATAAATTAAGATTATGGGTGAACTAAAAAAAACATTTGTGGCTGGTTTTGCGGTGCTAATTATTTTATTACTTGCCCCCTATTACTTGGAGTGGATTGGCTACAATGATGTACAAACCTCTAGCCAAGAAATAACAACAGAGGCCATCCTTCCTTCTGCTGAAACCCTTTATCCAAATATACCTACAGCTCAAACAACTCAAAACCCTGTTGCAAAAAACATCAAAAACATTAACGAAGAAAGCATTACTATCCATACCTCTTTGTATACTGCTATAATATCAAATACTGGTGGAGGTTCCTTAAAACATTATAGGCTAAAAAATTATTATGGAGCATGGGAAAACGGAGTATATGTTGATAGCATAAACGTTACTCTGTTGTCTTCTTCCGAACAGGGTTGTGCTCCGTGTATTGGTTCTAATAATAGAACTTTTGATTTGCCTTTTGAGTGTTCAACTTCTATGGGTTGGAAAAACAATAAAAATCTTTATTTACCGGAAAACGAATCAATTGAAATTGTTTGTTCTTATGTTGACGAAGGGGGGAAAGATTATACTAAAATAACTACGCTCCATGACGGGTCTTTCGTTTTTGAACATGAAGTTTTAAACAATAATTCTAATCAAGATGTTTATTTGACATGGGATAGTGGTATAAATAATACTGAAAAAAATCTCTATGATGAAAATTCCTATTCTGGCGCTAGTGTTTCATATAACGAAGAGATTGAAACGGCTTCTTTTATTCCCAGTTCTTTGCAGGACAAATTAGATGCGCTAGATTATGTTGGTGATATTGACTGGGCTGCTTTTAGAAATAAATATTTTATTATGGCAATGATTCCTGAAAAAAACTCTATTATCAATAATGTAAAAATTGGAGGGTACACGCAACAATTAACTGAAAATGGTTTTTCTCCTTCATATTATGCTACTTTGGGTGGTCTGGGAAATATAAAAATAAAAAGCTATTTAGGCCCTTTAGACATTGACAATATCAACTCTTTAAACACTACGCTTGATCGAATTATGAACTTTGGCTGGTTTATTATTCAACCTTTTAGTAGGGGAATCTTGTGGTTGTTAAAGTTTTTACATTCTTTTGGATTAAATTATGGGGTTATTTTAATTCTCTTTGCTTTTTTGGTGCGAATAGTAACTGGGCCTCTCACTAAAAAGAGTTTTGAGTCAACTCAAAAAATGCAAGCAGTTCAACCTAAGTTAAAAAAAATACAGGATAAATATAAGTCTGATCCCCAAAAACTAAACACTGAAATGGTAAGGCTTTATAGGGATAATAACGTAAACCCGGTAGGGGGGTGTGTTCCTATGTTATTGCAAATGCCTTTGTTGTTTTCTTTGTTTTTAGTTTTTCGGTCAACTATAGAGTTTAGGGGTGCTCCTTTTTTTGGATGGATTAAAGACCTCTCTTTGCCTGATACCATATTCAATCTTCCTTTTACAATCCCTGTTTATGGAGACCAGGTCGCCTTTCTTCCTCTTTTGTTGGGAATTTCAATGTTCTTAACACAAAAAATGTCTATGGCAAACATGCAGGGCTCTGCCAGCCAACAAAAATATATGATGTATTTTATGTCTGGTTTTTTCTTTTTGATCTTTAACTCTTTTCCATCTGGTCTTAATCTATATTATTTAATTTATAATATTTTAAATTATCTGCAGCAAAAATCTCTAAAAAAGGCATAGGAAATGTATCAATTAAATGATGACATTGTAGCTCTTGCGACAATTGCGGGAAAGTCTGCAATTAGTGTTGTTCGTTTATCTGGAAGTTCTTCTTTGGCTTTTTATAAAAAATTATTGAGAACTTCAAAATTGCCAACCCCAAACTATGTCAGTCTTGTAAATTTATATCATCCAAAAACAAAAAAACTTATTGATCAGGCTATGGTAACCTTTTATAAGTCTCCCAAAAGTTTTACAGGACAAGATTGTATAGAATTTTCACTACATGGTGGAGTGGTAATAGCTAACCATCTTCTTGATGCGCTTGTGCTTCTCGGGGCAAGGGAAGCAATGCCTGGTGAGTTTAGCTATAGAGCTTTTGCTAATGACAAAATTGACCTTTTGCAGGCAGAAGCCATTGCCTCTGTTATTGAGTCTACAAATGATTTAGATAGTTATTATTCTTTAAGTGCTATCAAGGGAGAACTCTCCGCGGGCGTTAAAAAAAGTCAATCAATTATAAAACACATACTAACGGTAGGCGAACACGAACTTGATTTTAATGAAAATGAAATTAATTTTACTAAATCAAGCCAATATTTAGCAGAGCTAAAAAAAGCACAAAAAATAATTAAAAAAACAATAAATACAAGCTATACTGTTGAAGAAAAAAAGTCTGGAATAAGACTGGTGATTGTGGGGCTGCCTAATGCAGGAAAATCATCACTATTTAATGTTTTAATAGGTAAATCAAAAGCAATTGTTACAAATATTAGTGGTACCACCAGAGATGTTTTAGAACAAAATGTTTATATTAAAGAAAATCTAACAACACTAATTGATACGGCTGGCCTTAGAAGTGCTGCTAATAAAATTGAAAAAATAGGTATTAAAAAATCTTTTGAAGAGATAGAAAACAGTGATATTGTGCTTCTAGTTGACGAAAAAGACCCAACTGCGGTTTATAATCAAATAAAAAATAAAATTGGAAAGAGGCCTGTCGTTTTAATTTGTAATAAATCAGATATTAATAAACAAAAGTCAAACGGTGCGATTATAAGTATTTCTTGTAAAAATAAATCTGGAATAGATACATTAATAACAGAGTTATCAACAATTATTTTTAAAAAAATTAATGTTTTTAAATTACAACACACGTGTTTAATTAATAAAAGACAAAAAGAGCTTCTAATAAACATTGACAAAGATTTAGAAAAAACAATACAAGATTATAAAACAAACAATGATCTCTCTCTTTGCCTTTCGTTATTGTACGGATCTATGGAGCACTTTAACACGCTTTTAAGACCTATTGGTAAAAACGAGATTTTAAATGATATTTTTGGAGGTTTTTGTGTTGGAAAATAATAATATTGTTATTGCTGGAGGGGGGCACGCTGGGCTTGAGGCTGCTTTTGCAATTTCTAGGATGGGGGGTAGTTGTACAATTGTTACAATGGATAGCTCTGCTGTTGGAAGACTGTCATGCAACCCCGCTATGGGAGGGTTAGGTAAATCTCACCTAGTTAAAGAAATTGATGCGCTAGGGGGTGTTATGGGATACTGTTCTGACTTAGCGGGAATTCAATTTAAAATGCTAAACAAAACAAAGGGCCGTGCTGTTTGGGCAAACAGAATACAATTAGATAAAAAACTATATCCTGTGCATATAAAAAAACTTCTCAAAAAAAACCAAAACATTAAGTTGGTTTCAGGGGAGGTTGTTGATTTTGTTGTTAAAAACAACAAAATAACCAAAGCAATACTCAAAAACAACCTAAGTATTAATTGTTCTGCGCTAATAATAACATGTGGAACATTTTTAAATGGGCTTATCCATATTGGAGAAAAATCTTTTCCGGCAGGTAGAATGGGGGAAAGGCCAGCAAAAGGCCTTACAGAAGCTTTAAATAAATATGGTTTTAAATTAGGTAGATTAAAAACAGGAACACCGCCAAGGCTCCTTGCTAGTTCTATAAATTGGTCCTTAACAAAAAAAAGCCCTGGGGATAAAAACCCAACCCTTTTTTCTCTTTATTCAAAAAGACCACTAAAGGTTAGACAAGAGCCTTGCTTTGTTGTTGACACAAACGCAGATGTGCACAACATTATCAACAAAAATATTAAAAAATCTCCAATGTTTTCGGGCAAAATAAAAGGTGTTGGCCCCAGGTATTGTCCAAGTATTGAAGATAAAATTCACAGGTTTTCAGATAACCCATCCCATATGCTTTTTCTAGAGCCTGAATGGAGCAATTCTAATCAAATTTATCTTAATGGATTTTCAACATCCTTGCCAGAAAAAACTCAAACCGAAGCTCTAAGGCAAATTAACGCCTTAAAAAATGTTGAGTTTATAAGGCCTGGATATGCCATTGAGTATGACTATTCTCCTCCCTATCAACTAAAAAACACTTTAATGTCCAAGGAGGTGGAGGGTTTGTTTTTTGCTGGACAAATAAATGGAACCTCTGGATATGAGGAGGCGGCGGCCCAAGGCTTAATTGCTGGGATAAATTCTTTTTTACATACAAAAAAGGAAGGGCCTTTTGTTTTAAGCCGGCAAGAATCTTATATTGGTGTTATGATAGACGATTTAATTACAACACACCTTGACGAGCCCTATAGGATGTTTACCTCTCGAGCTGAGCACCGTCTTTTTTTACGATCAGACAATTGTTACTCTCGTTTATATACAAAAGCGGCTAGCGCAAACCTTTTAATGAAAAAACAAAAAAAATTATGCGAAAAACTATTAAAACTTGAAGGTTTGATTGGTTCCTGGGTTGATAAAAACAACATCTCCCTTGAAAACAAGTCTATTAAATATAAAAAATTTTTAAAGCGACCAAATGTTTCGATTTTTGACTTTGTTCCAAAAAAATTCTTAAAAAAACAATTTTTTGAGGAGGCTGCCTTTAATGTTGAAACAACTATTAAATACGAGGGTTATATTGATAATGAATTAAAAAGAATAAAAACAGCTCAACGCCTTGAACATTTAGCAATCCCTAAAAACTTTAACTATAACTCCCTTCAAGGGCTTTCAACTGAATCAAAAACAAGACTTAGCAAGGTTTTGCCTCAAACGCTTGGCCAGGCCTCAAGAATATCTGGTATTAGGCCGACTGATATTACCTTAATAGGATTACGATTAAACAAGGGCGTTTCACGTGAAACATAAACCTATATGTCGGACCTAGCTTTAGACTTAAAAAAACTTATTGATAAAAAAATCGGGAGCATTTCTGGCCTAACCCTTGAGTCTTTAATTTATATTTCTCTTAACTCTCCTAAGCCTTTGTGCGTTTTTCTAAACAAAAACCTATTAGAAAATATCTCTGTTATTATGCAGGAAGAGGTAGGAGAAAAAATTGTTTGTGTTTCTAACCACAACAACTCTTTGGATGGTTTTGATAACTTTTATAATAAAATGTTTCAAATATCAGCGCAGGCCCTGGGTGTTAATAAAAAGGTTTTTCGTGTTTGTTTTGTAGACTCTTTGGCAGCAAAACAAAAATTTTTGCCTGTAAATCAAAAAAGTGGTTTTTTGGTAAACAAAAATACTGTTTTTGAACATCTTATTGAAAATTTAAATTTGCTAGGCTATAGTGAAAAAAACAATATTTTTAACAACCCTGGGTCTTTCTTTGTAAATGGTGGAATAATAGACATAAATCCTATTGGCACCCAAAAAAACTATCGTATAAGCTTTTTAGATGAGTGGTGTTCAATATATAACATAGACAGTCAAACAAACCTGATAAAAACACCTGTTAACTCTCTTCAAATTTATCCCCCCTGTTTATCTAAAAAAATATCTCCTTTTGAGTTTTGTAAAAATGATTATTTTTTAACTTCCTTTCAAAACAACAGGTTGGCGCTGTTTGAAAAAAACAACAAAAAAACAACAAAAACAATTATTAAAGATGTTGATTATCAAGGTTTTATTGGACAAAATAATTATAATCGAGTTTTTGAACTTCCTTTTGATTCAGAAAAAGGGTTTGTTGTTGGTAAAGACACATATATTCCTGCATGGTTCCAAAACAAAAAGCTTATTAAGGAACCTGTAAATAAAAAAAATATTTTAAGTGGCTTTGGCTCGCTAAATATTGGTTCTATCTATGTACATGAAGATTTTGGGCTTTGCAGGTTTATGGGGATAGAGGTCCTAAACAAACAAGAGAGAATTTGTCTTCGTTTTTTAGATGGTTTGGTTAAACTAGATATACACTATATATCAAAACTATCTTTTTATTCTAATGACACAGAGACTGAATTAAATCACCTAAATAAGCCGGGGAAATGGAATAGGCAAAAACAAAAAGCACAAAAGTTGGCAAAGGAATATGTCGCACACATTATTAAAACTTACTCTGAAAGAGAAAATTCACAAACCGAAAAACTTAATGTCGACGATTCTTTTATTGAGGTTTTTGTAAACAAGTTTAAACATAAGGACACGCCTGATCAAAAAAAATGCTGGGAAGAGGTTTTAGGTGACCTGGCCTCTAAAACCCCAATGAACCGCCTTATTTGTGGAGATGTTGGTTTTGGAAAAACAGAAATTATTATTAGGGCCGCCTTTGTTTCTGTTTTAAATAACCAACAGGCTGTTGTCCTTGCGCCAACCACTATTTTAGCAAACCAGCTATATCATTCGTTTGTCAGGAGAATGGATGGCTTTGGGGTGAAAATTTCCGTTTTATCAAGCCTTTCTAGCAAAAAAAATAATATTGTTAACATGTTTGTCAACAAAAAAAGGGATATTTTAATTGGAACCTCTGCCCTTTTATTTAAAAAAGAAATTTTAAAATCATGCCAACTATTTATTGTTGATGAAGAACATCGTTTTGGGGTTAAAGATAAAGAATTAGTTTTATCATTAAACCCTTCTGTTAATTTTTTAAGCCTTTCTGCTACACCTATTCCAAGATCCTTGCAACTTTCATTAAACAATGTTCGCTCTTTATCTACCATGGAAACCCCCCCAGCTTCAAGAAAACCCGTCATAAGTTTTGTTCACTCCTATGATACTACTGTAATCAAAAACTCTATTTTAAAGGAAATAAAAAGAGGGGGACAGGTTTTTTTTGTTGATAACTCTGTAGAAAACCTTAAAAAAATACTTGCCTCGCTTAAAAGAAAACTACCCTTTATATCGATGGGTTTAATATATAGTAAACTAAACAAAAAAACTCTATTAGATACAATGAACGATTTTGTTTTTGGAAAAACACAGGTTTTATTTAGCACTTCAATTATAGAAAGCGGTATAGATATTGGTTTAGCAAATACCATTATAATAAATAATGCCCATATGTTTGGTCTTTCACAACTATATCAATTAAGGGGTCGCGTTGGAAGATCAACACAACAAGCCTTTGCTTGGTTTTTAATTCCACAAAAAGATCAAACAGTTAATGGAAAACGAAGATTAAAAACAATTGTTAAAAATACATCGCTAGGCTCTGGCTATAAGATAGCTTTATCGGATTTAGATATTAGAGGAGGAGGTTCCCTTTTTGGATACAAACAAAGTGGTGATGGAGGCGTGGGTTTTGAATTTTATACAAAATTAATCAGTTTAGCTGTAAATAAAAAAACAACAAAAGATGTTGTTGTTGATATTTTTAATATAACCCTTTCTAGGGCTGTTGGAGACGAGGGCCAGCGAGGATATTTCTATAAAAGCGTTTTTGAAGCACATAGCCTTTCTGAGGTTGACCAGATAAAAAAAGATTTTATTGCTTTGTTTGGGTCTACACCTTCTTCTTTTTTATCTCTTTTAAAAAGCCGAAAACTTGGTATTTTGGCTTCTGAAAAAAAGATTACTAGGATTGTAAAAACCTCTGGGTGGGTCTGTGTGGTTTTTTGTCCTTCTATAACAAACAAAGAAATCTCATTAATAGTTTCTTACACTGATTCCTTTTTTTCTTCTAAAAAAACCGCTTTTCAGTTTGTGCAATCTGAAAAAAACTTATCTTTTAAGTATAAAAGTAAGGATGAAAATGATTATATTTTGTTGTTGTCTTTTATTAATAACCTATCTATTTAATATGTATTTTATATGTTTATTTTTAGGCTTGTGTTTTGCTCTTCATATACCTCAAGACCTTATTGTTTTAAAGGATTTTACTTTAACTGATGTTGATTTTTATGAGAAAATTTCAAAAGACGATTGGGACTCTTTTGATTTTGACAAAAAAAACCGTGTTTTTGACGACTTTTTAAAAAATGAGCTTGGGTATTATGATGCGCTAAAAAAAGGTGTAGACCTTGATCCAAAAACAGCAAAAGCCTTAAAAACAAGAAAAGAACAGGTTTTATTAAACAACACCTATGAACATCTTATAGCCAGGCCTTTAGCAGACTCTTTAGAAATTCAAAAAAACAGGGAAAATTTAAAACATAAGGCCGAAGCCTACCATCTTTTGATTGGCTATAAAAACAGTAAACAAAACACCGAATCAACCATATCTCAAGAAAGGGCAGGTTTTTTAGCGGATAGTTTATATTTTGCAATAAAAAAAGAATCTTTAAACAGGGATATTGAAGTGGTTTTTAAGGAGTTTGCTTTAAACTTTTCTATAGATCCATCAGTTAAAGAAAACAGTGGTTTTTTGGGCTGGGTGCCCTGGGGCAGGACGGTTATGTCTTTTCAAGAACCTCTTTTTTCTTTAAAAAACAGAGAACTTTCTTCTCCTGTTCACACAGAATATGGATATCACCTTATTTTAAAAACTGGCTTTGACCGTTCTAGCCATTTTTACTATAGTGAAAAAACCTATAAAGACCTTTCGGTTAAACTTGCTTTAGGGTCTCTTCCTTTTGACTCATTAAAAACTATTTCCTCAAATTTTGATACTTTAATGATAAATAATTCCAATTTATCTTTTAATTCTAATGCTGTTGACTCAATTGTTTCTTTTATTTTAATAAAAAAACAACAGGACCGCTTAGCTGGTAATAAAAACCAGTTAATTTCCTGGCTAGAAACTAATAAAAAAACATCTCTCTTGTTTACCATTAATAAAAAAGGTTTTGGTGTTGGCTGGTTGTTAGAAAAACTAAAGCAAACCCCCTCTTCTAGAATTCCTCCAATTAAAACAAAAAAAGACCTAAAGGATTTAATTTTATTTTTTGTTCTTCAGGAAGAGGTTATTTCTCTTGGATATAAAAACAACATTTCTTCCTCTATCTCTTTTAAAAGGGACTGGAAAAACAACAAGCAAAATATTGTATATAATGAATATTTATCTTTTTTATTAAACAGCCAAACCCCTATCGATTCTGTTTTAGTTGAAAGAGAATACAAAAAACAGGCCTTAGGTTCTAAACTACTAAAGCCTAAAAGGGTTGTTTTTTCTGAAATTAGGGTTTTTGATTTAAGTGTTGCAAAAAATATTCTTGTTAAAATTGAGGAAGGTTTTGCTTTTGATACTCTTTTAGAAGATTTTGGGGGTAGTATTAAAGAACCTGTAAGTAAAAGTAAAGGTTCACCTTTAGCTTTGGCTTTATTTGATAAAAAGCCTGGTTTTATTTCTAATATAATTGAAAACAACGATGGTTCTTTTTCTATTGCAAGAATAGAGCGTTTTTTAGAAGAGGAATTATTTTCTTTTGATTTGGTTTATAATAAACTAGAAAGAGAAATTATTTCAACTATCCAAGACTCCATTAAGGTGTTTTTGTTAGAAAATTTACAAAAATCTCTAAGACCTAAAATAAATTATTCGGTAATTGGTTTATGATTGTTTTAATTATTATCTTTTTTTCTTTTTCTTTTTGTCAAAACTCAAATATTATTGATGGGGTTTTAGCTATTGTGGATAACAATATTATACTAAGGTCTGACATAGAAGAGCAGGTGTTTTTATTTGCTAAAGAAAAAAATATTTCTCCTCAAAAAACTCCTTTAGCTTTTCAAAAATTATATGAAAAAATAATTGAAGAACAAATAGATAGGCTTGTTGTTTTAAGTTCAGCAAAAAAAGACACACTTATAACGGTTTCGAACGAAGAGGTCAATAAAACTTTAAACAGAAGAATAGACACTTTTATTGGTGTTTTTGGATCTAAAGAAGCTTTGGAAGATACTATGAAAATGTCTGTTAATTCTATTAAAGGTGAATATTATAACGTTGTTGAAGAAGAGCTTTTTGTAGAAAAATTTAGGTATTTAAACTTTAATAACACCTCTATTTCTAGGCAAGATGTTGTTTCTTTTTTTATCGAAAACCCCGATTCTTTTCCAAAGCAAGACCCTGTTATTGATTTTTCTTTAATTCAACAACCTGTTGAACTTAGCGATTTAACTAAAGACTCTATTTTTAATCTTGCGAAAACAATAAAAGACAGTATTAGCGCTGGTCTTTTAGATTTTTCTGTTGCCGCAAAAAAATATTCACAAGACCCTGGCTCATCATCCAATGGAGGTTCTTTAGGTTATACTTCAAGAGGTTCTCTTTTAAAGGAATATGAACAGGTTGCTTTTAGTTTAGAAAAAAATTCTCTTTCTGACCCTGTTGAAAGTGTTTTTGGTTTTCATATTATTCAACTAGTAGACCGATTGGGAGAAAAAATAAAAACTAACCATATTTTATTTTCATTAAAACCTGGCCCCTCTGATTTAAAAACAATAATTAATAACATGACTGATCAAAAAAATCTTTTTTTTGATGACCCTGCCTCTTTTGACTCTTTGGCTATCTCTTATTTTGAAAAACATAAAAATTTGTCTGGATATTATACTAATTTTAAAATCTCTTCTGCTCCTCCTTTTTTACAAAAAAAACTTTCTTTATTAAAAGACTATTCGTTTTCTGAGGTTTTTGAAGAAGAGGGGTTTGTTTTTCTTTTATATAAATATAAAGAAAAACAACCAGAGCAAATAACATTAGAAAAGGACTGGGCCCTGATTGAACAAGTGGCTCTTGCACATAAAAACTACCTTGCTTTTAAAGAGTGGATAAAAAACAAAAAAAACGATATTTATATAAAAAAATTTTATAATTAAGGTTTATAAACAAAAAAATATTTTATAAACAATTAAAGTATTACTTGAAAAAAATAAAACTATTCTAAACTAATTAATTAAAGTAAAAAAAATAAAAAATACTTTATCAACATATTAACACACATAATAATAAAAAAAAGATATAATATATATTATTTTTTCTTTTTTATAATGCTTGTTAAGTTATTTAAAAGCGGGTAAAATTCAGGGTAGTTTCTTTTATTAAAATAAGAAAAAAAACAATGAAATTCAGAACAACAAAAGAAAAATTATTTTCATCATTAAACGAAACTAATAAAATAATACCAATTAGAACCACCCTACCTATTTTAAGTTGTGTTTTAATAGAAACAAAAAAAACAGAGGTGGTATTAACTGCTACAGATTTAGAACAAACAGTTATTACTCGAATAGATGCAGAAATTCCAATTGAAGGAAAGATAGCTGTGCCTGGTAGTAGGTTTATAGAAATTATATCTGCGCTTCCTTCGGGCCCTCTTGAGCTTTCGGCAACAGAAGATAGAGAAATAGAAATAAGTTCTCCTAAAGGTGTTTATAAAATAATGGGAAAAGATCCCTTAGAATACCCAGAGACCCCAAATTTAGAAAAGAAACAACAAATAAAAATAGAAGGCAAAGAGTTGTTAGATATTATAAATAATACTCTTTATGCAGTAAGCAAAGATGATTTAAAACCAGCTCTTTGTGGTATTTATTTTAATATAAATAAAAACAATATAGTATCAGTTTCTACAGATGGACACAGGTTAGTAAAATATAATAAAGAAGTAGAAAACAGTAATCCAGAGGGCTCAATTATTATTCCAGGAAAATTTTTTAACATATTAAAAAACAACATAAACACAACAAGTCAAATGTTAATTAATTTAAGTGATAATCATATAGATGTTACGGAAAACAAAACAACAATAATTACAAGAATAATAAAAGAAAGTTTTCCAGACTTTAATAGTGTTATTCCTGAAAAACAGGAAAACAAAGCAGAGGTTTCTTCACAAGAATTAATAGAAGCAATAAAAAGAGTTTCCATATTTTCAAACAAAACAACAAGGCAGATAATTCTTTCTTTTCAGCACAATGAGCTTATTATATCAACAGAAGACAAGGAAACAAAATCATCAGCAAAAGAACATATTCCCTGTGAATTTGGGGGAGATCCAAAAATTATAGCCTATAACGCTCAGTACTTAAAAGAAGTTGTTCAACATATAAATAATAGTGAAACAAATATATTTTTAGGAGGAGAGTTAACAGCGGCAGTTTTTCAACCAAAAAAACAAAAAGAAAAAACAGAACTAACATCACTGTTAATGCCACTAAGAACTCAGAACTAAATGTTTAAAAACATAGATAAAATTATAAGTCAATTTTTTACACAAAAACAAAAAAAAGAATATGACAGTTTTGTATTTTTAAAACAAAGGTGGAAAAAAACAATTTCTAAAACAATTCAAAAAAATGCTAAAATAATAGATTATTCAAATAAAAAAATAACAATTAAAGCAATAAGCCCAGCATGGAAAAATGAATTAATTTTTTTAAAAAAAGAAATAAAAAAAAACTTTCAAACGCAAAAAATCCAATTAATGAAATTGTAATTAAATAAAATGTCAGAAAACCAATATAGTTCAGATAAAATAACAGTCTTAAAAGGCTTAGAAGCGGTAAGAAAAAGACCAGCAATGTATATAGGGGATGTAGGCAAAAAAGGGCTACACCATCTTATTTGGGAGGTTGTAGACAACTCTATAGATGAAGCTATGGCTGGTTATTGTGACACAATATCTATAACCCTAGAAAAAAACAAAAGCGTAACAGTGGAAGACAACGGAAGGGGCATTCCTGTAGATATGCACAAAAAAGAAGGAAAGTCAGGGCTAGAACTTGTTATGACAGTTTTGCATGCTGGTGGAAAGTTTGATAAAGATACATACAAGGTTTCAGGAGGGCTTCATGGCGTTGGTGTTTCTGTTGTTAATGCCCTATCAGAGAAATGTAATGCAGAAATTAATAGAGACGGTGGTGTATTTGTTCAAGATTATAAGTATGGAATAGCTCAAGAAGAAATAAAAAAAACAGGAAAAACAGATAAAACAGGAACTAAAATAAATTTTACGCCAGACTATAATATTTTTATTGGACAAGAGTACGAGTTTCAGATAGTAGATGAAAGGCTAAGGGAGCTTGCATATCTAAATAGTGGAATAGAAATAAAACTTATAGATAAAAACACAGGCCAAAAAAATACGCACTATTATAAAGGGGGTTTATCAGAATTTGTTCAACACTTAAATAAAAAAAACAACCCTTTGTTTGAGAAGCCAGTTCATATAAAAGGAGAAAAAGAAAATATTCCAGTAGACCTAGCTCTTAGTTATAATGAAACATATGCCTCAAATGTGTTAACCTTTGTAAATAATATAAATACAATTGAAGGAGGAACACATTTAGCTGGATTTAGAACAGCCTTAACAAGGTCTTTAAACCAATATGCCAACAAAAACAACCTTATTAAAACAAAAAAAAACGAAACCGTTTCTCTTAGTGGAGATGATGTTAGAGAGGGAATAACCGCAGTTTTATCAATAAAAGTTCCAGAACCACAATTTGAAGGGCAAACTAAAACAAAACTCGGCAACGGTGAAGTAAAAGGAATATGTGATTCTATTATAATGGAAGGCCTTTTAGATTTTTTAGAAAGAAACCCAAATACAGCAAAAACAATTATATTAAAAGCAGAAAATGCCGCAAAAGCGAGAGAGGCTGCAAAAAGAGCAAGAGAACTGGTTAGAAGAAAAAGTGTTTTAGATATATCTGCCCTACCCGGAAAGCTTGCCGATTGTTCAGAAAAAGACCCAACGCTAAGCGAGCTTTATATAGTGGAGGGAGATTCAGCCGGAGGTTCAGCAAAACAAGGAAGAAATAGAAGATATCAGGCAATATTACCCCTTAGAGGAAAGGTTATTAATTCTGAAAAAGCGAGAATAGACAAACTTTTAGGAAACAATGAAATCCAAACACTTATTACAGCTTTTGGGGCGGGTTTTGGTGGAGATGGAGATACAGAAGAAACTTCTGCTGGAGACTTTAATGTTGAAAAATTAAGGTATCATAAAATAATAATAATGACAGATGCCGACGTGGATGGCTCCCATATAAGAACCCTTTTATTAACATTTTTATATAGAAAAATGCCAGAACTTATTATGGGTGGATATGTTTACATTGCCCTTCCTCCTCTTTATAAAATTGTTAAAGGAAAAACTGAAAAATGGGTTTACACAGACCAAGAAAAAGATAAGGTTTTAGAAGAATA
>MDSV01050082.1_pt1 | contig 20445 bp, 16 predicted proteins | sample 810851 | NCBI WGS metagenome assembly MDSV01 (sample SAMN05326640, study PRJNA326480) | marine metagenome | isolation source: seawater | place: Atlantic Ocean: North East | collected 2012 | reverse complement strand
GCCAAGTGCATCAAGAGCGCCAAGTGCATCAAGAGCGCCAAGTGCATCAAGAGCGCCAAGTGCATCAAGAGCGCCAAGTGCATCAAATTTAGAAGAAGCTTTTAGACCAATAAATCAAATTTCTTCTCCGGTCTCTTCTCTAAGTACATCTGGAAGTACCTTAGAAATGGAATGCTTAACGAATGAATCGTGTCCTGAAAGTGGAAAAATGTTCATTCCATTTGATAAGAAAAGTGGAGAACCGTCATGCCCACAAGAAAATTGGAATTCATGCCAATTCAAAATAGAATATAATGGTAATCTTTATGATTATATAGATAATACAGAAAATAACGATTGTAATTCTTATGTTAATAATACAAGAGATCTGTATTATCATCCAGACTTAGTCCCTAAGTTTCAAGAACATGACGATCAATTGAAGAATATTATTTTAATGATTATTGCGATTTGTGCGTTTATTTTAATATCAACTCTTGTTGCTTCACAATTATTAAAAAATAATTTCGTTTGTCATACAACAAATACATTACATGCTGTTAGTACTTTAAGTAGAATGATTCGTGGTAAATAGACGATACGAATATTTTTTTTCTATGTGTAACAAATATGTTTAATCACCATTATAAAATTGTGAATGAATTACTGAATTTTGCGATCGAAAATAGTGATGAAGCCGAGGTTAAAAGACTTTCTACATTCATTCGTGAAATGCATGAAGCATGTTTGAAGAAATCAACATGTAATACACCATGCATTATACAAAAAACAAAACGAGGTAATTTTTGTGTATATAAAGATGGAAATTTTCATGATTTAGATGTAGATATATTGGAACAAATAAGTTCTTCCAGCAAGAAAAAAAAATGTACTAGTTTATTCATAAGAATGGAACCAACCAAAGTCAAAGACACCGTTGGTAAAATTGATGTTATAATTTATGTTCCTTCATTAATTGCTAACAATACATCTTTTAAGTCTCATCTTGTAAAAACATTATCTAAAAAATTTTCTATAACAAAAGGATCTATTACAGGAATTATGGCAATTTTAAGAGGATCTATGCATGACAAGCATCCAAATATAGATATTAACATTGACAATGCAAATGATGTTTACACTATATTAAAATTTACCGTCGATTTGCCTAAAGTAGAACCAGTAAGCAGGTTTTTGGTGAAAGAAGATATTATTGAGAAATTAAAGGAATGGGCTATAAAATTTGAATTTACAGTCGAAAATGAAAACTTAGAGCGAGGTTCATTGATTCAATTGATATTGTGCAAAGAATTTGATAATTTAAAAGCAACAAGTAAATCAATGACCTATGGTGCTCAAAAACGTTCTAACTTGAAATTTTAACGATTTTATCCCTATGATGTTTCAAAAAATTACGCTGAATGTATTCGGAATTTACATTTACCGTATTGAAAGAAAGTGTTGCAGTAGATGCAACTAAAAACTAAAACATCTTCGCCGTCATACGATCTTTTCGTTGATTAGTTAATTGTTGGATGAATGATCATGTACATTTTATTCATGGAAAAAAAAATTCCATTTTCGTAAAAAATATTCAAACATAATGATGAGCAAAAAATCAGATCTAAGAAGCATTGCCGTTTCAATCACGGGTGCACCACGTACATTTGAGCGTCACCCATATCACTTGAAGACCCAAATCGAACGTATAAGCGAAGTCGATTATTACTTCTGCTTGTCCACATCAGACACATCTCAGCGAGATAGTAAGGGAGGCATACAAGACGCAAATTTTACATTTATTGATACTGTAATTAGGACCGCATACCGTCCAATTGTTTACAAAAATGTGAGTATTCCTTTCCTTCATAACACTAAGTGCAATGTGCGGAGCAATATGCCAGTGATATTTGACAAAAGTAATCAAAGCACACTCCACAGACAGTGGGAGACGCTTGCAACCATCAGGATGTGCTTCACTCATATTACAAATCATGAGTTCAATCGCCGCATGATGTACTCATACATATGGCGCATTCGACCCGATATTTTGTTTTACCATCAACTGCCAAATATTTTACACATTGTGCTTCCAACATTTCCTGAAGGTAGAATAGGTTGTAATCACGAGCCTTGCCTCAATGACCATCTCGCATTTCTTCCAAGATATGCGGCCGCTCAATATTTTACAATCGCAGATGATTACACGTACTGTAGAGGTGACTATAACAGCATGTTATATTACATCGCGGAAACGCTTTTCGAAAAGTTCAAAAGTTGCTTTACGATTGATAAGACAATTCGATATACACTTTCACGTCCTTTTGGTATTGACTGCGCTCGTGTACCACAAGCTGAAAAGTTTGAATGCTTATCCTTTCCTGTACATCAATCGCTTCATCAATATATATTTTAAGCGGCCGACGCTTTTTAAGAGTCGCATACAACGCAAGTTTTATCTCTTAACATTTTCCAACAGACATTGCCATGCACTTGAAGTTTGTGCAATTTGCGGTACATAGATTGTCGTAAAGACTCATGTCGCATTGATCTTGCTTACAACATGTTAAATGAACAATCCATGATATTTTGGATAGTTCGCGCATCTTGATGAACGCTTGAAACCGACTTCTTTGTTGGATGATCAATATTTTTTGTTTTTCATCATATTGATTTTTCCTCAAAAACTCGAAAAATACAGGTTGATCCTGTGACGAATGCGTTACCTGCCGTTGAATTATTTCTGGAATGGCTCTTTTGAAAAAGTGTTTGCTCCATTTATCACTTCTTATCAGCATAACACCTGCATTGAAAGGATATCCTGGAAGATCTCGTGCAACAATTATCTTAGCATCTTTTCGTTTTGCTTCATGAATCCAATGTTCTATTGATACTTGGAAATTAATAAATAATGCATCGGAATCAATCCATAAAATCCATTTGAATCGTTTCATATGTTTAATAATACTATAAGTCTTGTATCTCGTCCCGTGCAAGAGAAATTTTGACAAGTGATATTCGTCAGAGTCAGCATATGGATTGATGTATGTGTAATTGAATTTGTTCGCATATCTTTGATGATTACATCTACTGACGTCGCAAAAATAATTATTATACGTACAATAACTAAGGATTGCAATATTCAATCCGATTTTCGTGGAATCTTCAACTTGTTTTCTCACATTTATCAAAGGTTTTTTAAGATTAGACTCGTTATGATGTGTGAAACAAATTGTGGCAAAAACTATGTAAGTGTTCATTGAATTGTACTAATTATTTTTTGATTTTTTATGAACATAAAATGCAGAATCTATGCATTAAGTTATTTTACATCAAATTTTTTTTTGAAACAAAAAAGATTGTGTTATGAATTATTTAATTTTATGCGCGATGATAAACGAATGTCAACATATTCAAAATTTGTTTGGATGTAAGCACAACATGGATATATTACAAGGAAGCATAATTACATGCAATCATGAGGATATTGATATTGGAATTGGATTAACTGGAATTGGAATGGTGAATGCTGCTCATACATTTACTAAAATTATTGAAAATTTGAACTATATTCCCAAATATGTGATAAATACAGGATGTTGTGGAGCACATGATGAAAATTCAAAGATTGAAGATGTTGTTATTGGGCTCGAATATATTCCTCTTGCAAACATTATTATAGATAATAATAGAACTCACTATTATGGAACCAGAGAACAAGATAAAATAATAAAGACATGGCATAGTGATAGTGATCTGGTTAAAATCGCAAATTACTCAATAACTTCGGCAAGTGAGAATTTTGGTATTATCGGGTCTTCTGACATTTGGCATAATAATTTAGAAAAAATTAATTGGTGGCATAAGGAATTTGATACAAAATGTGAAGATATGGAAGCTGCAGCATTGGCACAAATCGCAGATAAATATAATATTTCCTTTATATCTATCAAAGATATTTCGAATTCTATATATATACAAAATACTAAACAATTTAATGGATATGATCATGATGTACCTTCATTTGCAGGATTAAAATCTGCTGAATTTGCATTAAAAATTATAAACAATCATAAATAAGAGGAGAAAATTTATTTATGTTGAAACCATTTACCATGTACATCAAATGGAATAATAACAGGTAAATAAGTTAATGATATTTCATTCATAGTATGTGCATCAAGACATAATATATATGAGGCATTTTTTAGACCATCTAAAACAATACTTAGCACAACTCCATCATCTTCATTATACGAATTTGGTTTTGATACAAATATTGGCTCTGATGGAAAATGATTTTCAGGTGCAGTCCATAATTTATATGTAGAATCAATACATGTTTTAGTAATTCCCCATTTTTTAAACATATGACTTGTTGTAATCCCATATACGAATTGATACGATGATCCACGGAATTTTTTATTTATACAAGGCATTTCGAAAGTATGTGAGCAAACAGGATGCATAGTACAAATAATATCGTCAGTATATATTATGGTATTTTCCACAAATTTACCTGTAATTGGTATTCTTAAGCGATGTTTTTCATTTGGAATATTCATTTGAATACGACGCATTTCAGGTGTCATCTTATGCGAATTCGAATCAATTATTTGAGATGGATCTCTCATTAAATCTAATGTTCCATATGTATCTTGACTAGCAATAAATTCTGCATCAGGATAAGCAATTAAATCAATTGTTAATAATGTACTTTCTTCAAATTTTTCTTGGAAAGCATTTATGCAATGCATACTGAAGAATGGTGGTATATTAAATTTATATTTTGGTTCAGCTGAATATGATGAATGTATATCAAATATATATGCAACAACATTTCTATTTTGCATCCACCGCATTATTTCTACTACCGAACATGCTCCGGTTACTAACGCTGCTGTATTCATATCTAACGGATAATGAAAAATGATAACATAATCTTTTGTAACAGCAAAAGAATGAATCAAAGGAACATGATCAAGTTTAACATGACCTATAAAATTACGAATACCATCAGATGAATCCCTGTAAAGACGAAGTACCAAATTAGTTGGATCACATAAATAATTAATTGTATCATCTCCATTTACCTGTTTTTGTGGATGTGCTGCTGAAATATGTCTTGTAAACAAAGGATCAAGTAATCTAAGCGTTTCTAATGTATTTATATCAAACACACTACTTGCAGAACTATCTGAAGTGGCATAAATAGTATTACCTGTCATATGTATATTAATATTGTTATTATCGAGAGGACCTGTGAATAAAAGTGAATACATTTGATCTAAATATGTAAATCGTGGTATAGTTGGAAGCATTGAAAAATGAGGCACAAGTTGTCCAAAATTCATTGTACGATTGTATATATTACTACGCAAAAATCGAGATTGATAATACACATTGCCTTTTGAAAAATTGAATTTATTAAGTTTTGCAAATCCATCAAATTGATGATTTACTCGCGTTGAACCTACCTCAAATAACGCTGGTCCATTGCGTACTAATACACCATCAAGCCACTTGGGAAGTGACGATTTTTCCAAAAGAATAGGTTCTATATATTCTTCTGGTGCAGATGACCATCCTTTGACAAATCCATTCATAACTATATTTTCATTATTTTTATGATTCTGTATGACTGAATTTATATTATGTATATTAAATCCTGTTATAGAACTAAGGTAAAGTAGACATGTTTGAATTCGCATGTTTATATTTTGTCAAACATTTAATTTTTTATTAATTTGATTCAGTTTTTATTTATCTAGCATTCGACTTCATTCCTTTCGACTTTTTTACAGTTTCATTATTTGCAAAAAAAAACATTATTCCAGATATAATTTATAAACATACATTGATAATTGTATTGATGATAAAGATTATTTAGAACAGACCTGGAAACAAACTTCTGTTTTACGTGAATATCAAATAAATAAAATAAGTCAGATATTCCCAAAATGGAAATGTTATGGAAAGTCTTTTTTATCTTACATATGGATAGACACTAATGATGAATATATTGCAGATTTGGTTTATACACTTGCAAAGTATAATGGTACTCCAATAAGACATGGAAAATACGGTTACAACCAAAATTCTTTTGTGCGCATTGCAGTTCGTGAAACTAAACAGTTTGATGATTTCATGGATTGTATTTCTATATTACCCAAAATAAACAAGATATCACACATTCATATAAACATAGACAGTGACATTATTGTTGGTTTTATGTGGTTAGAATCAGAATCATTGTTAAAACACGAAGAATATATTGAAAGTCGCTGTAATTTGTTAGTCAATTATATTGAAACTATAGATACGGGAAAATGTATACCAGCAATAATAATATGTTCGCGTACATTTTTAATAATTGATGGACATCATCGTTTTGGTGCACTCAAAAAATTAGGATTAAAGAAAATGCCATGTTTGTTGATTAATTACAGCCATCCAAATATTATTGTAAATCCTTATAATAAAAGTATTAGCAAAGAACAAGTGCTTAATGCTTCTAAAAACAATCTTCCTCCAAAATCCACTTGTCATCATTTAATTGACAATAACACAAATACCCACCCCATTCAAGTATTGTCTCCTATTGTACAGATCACTCAAAATTGATTCAGGTGAATAAAACTACTCATGAAAAAAAAATAAAAAAGAACTCTGCTCTACTGAAATAAAATATTTTTTTAAATAAAAATGAAGAGTAGTAGTCTTGGAAGAATTCAAACAAAACAAATTGTCTTATCACAACAAAGAGTAGAAGAAGATTTACCGACAATAGTTGTAGATATTACAAAATCGGATAATAATAAGAGAAAATTTGTGTTTACATGTGCATTGACAGTTTCTTTACTTTTATCTACTTTAATTTTGAGTTTGTGGTATATATTATCTGTTTAGCTATTTTTGTTTTTTCTCATATCATTTTTTTTCTCCATTATATTATTAAATGGATAATAAAATTTTATCAAAACGTATACAAGCTATAGGAGGTCTTGGAATAGGTTTTTTTACATTTGTTTTTATATTACTTTTTATAGTATCATTTGAAGGTGATAATAGTGATGAATATTTTCCACCTTCGTTGCCAAATAATCCACCAACAGAAAATTATATATTTTCTCCTCCACCAGTGCAAAGTTTGTATATTCCACCATCAATGTTGAATAATCCAAGCACTCCTTCACCACCTTCTTTTCGTATTTTGTCTGAAAATGCAGCATTTCCTGTTTTGTTAGATAATGGAGTTTGGAGTTTACCGTCAAGTACGAATGAATTATATATATTAACACAACATGAATCTAATCAAAGCAGAAGAAGATTAAATGTTGTTTCATATATAAATTCACCTGGTAAACCTGGAGCTCGTTCGTATAATAATTATGAATGGGAGCCTACTTTTCCGGTAAATTTGAATGTTTCAAACGGATTGCTTGAAATTCCAAATGATGGAAAAGTGTATATTTTGAAAAAATATGCAGATACATCCGCGGTGGTAAATCCAAACAAGACAGCTGCAAAATTTTTAATACAAACAACATTTGGGCCAACGAAACATGAAATATATAATTTATCATCTCGTATACAACACTTAGGATACAATGATGCATTGCAAGAATGGATAGAGGCTCAAATTAGTGCACCTGTGTCTTTATTGAGAACCTACTACAGAGAACGAAGTAATCCAAGATCTCCTGGTCCAATGAATCAGGGACAAGTAACGAAACCTTGTGATATTGGTGCACGATATCATACATATGCATTCACAAGGACAGATCGTGGAAAACCTTTAGAAGTTCGTATTTCAAATAATCGTGTTGAATGTATAGTTGATGGTATTTTACGCACAAATATAACATATGTGCCAAATTCTTTTGTAGCTGGTAATTTTACCATCATAGAAGTTGTAGAAAAATTAGGAGGTATTGTCGAATTAATAAATGCGAGTTCTGCAGAATCAGAAATAGAAAACTGTAATATTGAAGGAATTGATGTTCAATCGGGAACCTATGAAATGACATATTTGAAATCAGATGTAGCAATATTAAATAACTCTCATCAGTTATGTTCGAATAATATCACATTTCTGAGATTCAATAATACTATTCATGAATTCGATTTGTCTTTGAAATCATACAAAAACACATTGAATGAACCGGATCCGATATTAACAAAAAATAGAATATTTGAGAATGAAAATATTTGTCTGAATGCACCGGAAACTTTTGTGAATAGGGACACATGCAAGATTCAGAATTCCTGTGCTCCGTTTACTTATTTATCAGCTCCCATGCATCTAAATAGTACAACATTCCACACATTTTATAGAATATCCAAACGATACATGTATCGAGTAGAAAATATTCCTGTACAAGATTTGGCATGTACCTCTTCTGTATCAAGGTGGAAAATTCATTATAATCCATGCGCAAATGTCACAACGCTCAATCAAACTATTAGACAGCTTATATTAGATGTCATAGAAAGTACAAATGACACGAATCCGTTTATAAGAGATTTATCTCTGACATGTCAAAATTCTGATATTCCATTACAAACTAAGATCAATAATGGATCTTTGTGTTATGAGCATGTTCATAAAGATCATCTAAATGTATATGATTTCACATTCTATACAGTTCGTTACGACGGTAATAATGCAGCTTTATCAAATGGTCGTCGTCATCCAATAAAGAAACCCGCCGAAACCAATACATTCATATTGGATGCAATGTATGAAAATGTAAATTCGCGTTGGACCAGAGATTCAAATGATGCGCTCATATACATTGGTCGGTATTTTGATGTGATCGATTTCAATGACCTATCAAATAGCATCAAAGATATCGATGTAGCTCAGGTATTCAACTCGTCTATAGTAAGTGCGCCAAAACGTGATCTAATTGCGTGTGGTTCACCGGGTGAAGTCGAAAGCAATTCTTATTTAGATCACAAATACTTGAAATATCTGAATACGGAGAATTATAATGGCTTTTCAACTTTGTACAGAAGATACGCAACAAAACGCGGGCGAAGTGTGGTTTGGACGAATGTGGCACTGAAGTCTGTGGATCAATTACGCCAGAGAATGGCGTGGGCTTTAATCCAAACATATGTCGTCGGCTTTGATGCGACAAACCAAAACTTGATGGAACCTTGGCTAACATACATGGATATCTTAATTCGTAATGCATTCGGGAATCTCAAAACATTGTTGAAAGAAATATCGTTTTCGCCACTTATGTCTGCGTGGCTGACCTTTAGAAAGAACAAAGGATTTATAGCAAGTTCATCTTATCCGGACGAGAATTATGCACGTGAATTCATGCAACTCTTCACTATTGGTTTATGGAAATTGCATATGAATGGCACATACCAATTAAATGAACATGGTGAACGAATAGACACATATGATAATGAAAATATACGAGATTTTGCACGAATATGGACAGGCTTAGATTTACAACCGATACGAGGAAATATTGAAAGCTTTAACGCAAATAATGAAGTTGATCCTCTGCAAATTAATGCACAATGGCGAGATGCATTTCCAAAGCTTGATCTAAATAGTCATTACATAGGTGATTCATATCCGTTGTGCTTAGATTTGCCATCTCGACATTTCTTGAAACAAGGAGCGAATTACAAATTATCTGGTTACATCACAAAAGAGAGTTCTGTCATCTTGAAAAATTCTTCGCATGCATACAATTCATTCTGTAACCTAAATAATTCTCGTTGTCAATTCCATAAAAATTTGACTCTGACAAACGATATCGAATGTAATGATCTAGAAATTTGTTACGATGCTGATTACATTGCAATTAATGATACTGACGGAGATCTAGTGTATTATGAATACATACGACCTCCATGTGTTGAATTGACATTCTCAGATGTGTATTATCAAATCAAAGATAAGATTGCTGTTGATGAGATCATGTGTTCTGATCCGAGGTTTAGAGTTGCAGGAGCAGCTTGTTGTAATACAGGAATTAACGGAATGGAATACTGCGATCATCAATTACAGAGGTTCACATTTTATGACGCAATTGATACCTGTCTGAATAATAGTCTTGTGATCTGTGATTATTTCAAGAATTTGAATAATGCATGTGGATATAAACTCAAAATATTTTCATGGATGAATGATACATGTACCGCAAAAATTCAAGTCGAACTTGATGGATCCGTTCATCTGATTTATAATGAAAGTGATGTAAGACATTACAAAGAATACTCAAATACTGCATTTAGAGTGCGATGGAATAATGCGTCGTTTCCTTCGTATCATTCTAATTGTAACAACGATTGTGTTGTTTTAGGTGAAACGTGTGTATGTGATGTTACTGTCCACTCCGAAAGAGTATACGATCTGTCATATATTCCACAATTGCAAGACATAGAAGATGAATTACGTATCGGAGCTTTCGAACCAAATTCTACATACTCGTTATGTCATTTGCCACAATGTCTGAATCAATCGATAGAAATTTGGCTTAAAAATGGTGTTGTTGATGAAGATACTATCTTTAAAGTGGTTAGAAACGCATCGTTTGTGTATTATCTTAAGAATACAAGAAATACTGTCAGTATACCTGGATCTAACTTTTCATTCCGAAATCCTCCTCATTTTGTGTCGTTTATTAAAACAGAGGCGACAAGTCGAGATGCAGAAAACGAAATAGATGCATTGATTCATCACATTTTCACACATCAAAATATGCCGCCTTTTATAGCCCACAAAATCATTCAGAGATTTACAACATCGAATCCAAGTCCACGCTATATAAAAGAAGTCGCAACTGCATTTTCTACAGGTACTTATAATGGAACCGTGTATTCTGGTGAATATGGTGATCTTCATGCATTGATCGTTGCCGTGCTTTTAGATAGAGAAGCAAGGGATATTATTCTAGATGCTGACCCATCGCATGGTCAAATGAGAGAACCAGTAAATACTCTGATGCATATAATGAGATCTCTGGAATATGAATCGAGAGATAATAGAGAAATCGAATTTCATGATTTGGAAAACGACTTAGGACAAATGATATTCGATTCGCCTTCAGTTTTCAACTTTTTCACTCCGGAATATGAACCATTAGGAGCATTGCAAGAAATGGGATTGGTTTCACCAGAATCTGAAATCAGAACTACACCAGCTATCATCAAATATTTAGGAGGTTTCATATCATTGATTCGATTTGGTCTGACGAAATGCAACGACGGATTCGGTAGCACTTTGTTAAAAAGCGAGTACCGATGCCAAAAAAATCTGAATATCGTTCCTAATTCAAGGACTACCGCAGATGGATGGCTAAACTATGAACCTGATAATATTTCAGATCCTAATCAGACAATTGAAGAATTGAATTTATTGTTGACAGGTGGACGATTAGATAATGTAACAAAAAATCTTATGCACAGTGCCTACTCAACGGATTTGTCTTATGCGGGCTTCCGGAAAGCACAAGAATTACTTTCTATTTCTGCCGAATTCCATACAACCAATAATAATGTGCTGACAGATAAAGAACCACCAACTTCAGAGGTTGTACAAAGTCAAAATCGATCCTATAAAGCAATAGTTGTCGTGTTCTTACACGGAGGATGTGATTCCTTTAACTTAATTGTTCCACATTCAGAATGTCATACACACGATATGTATGCCTCATATCATGAAAGAAGAGGCGGTACAAGTGCACTCGCTTTAGCCAAAGATGAAATTTTACAAATACGTGTACCGAATGGTTCGCAGCCATGTAATGTGTTTGGAATTCATCCAGATTTGCCCATTTTGAGAGAACTTTATGACGATAGTGACGCTGCGTTCTTGCCTGGTATTGGTACGCTGGCAGAGCCGTATAACAAGAATAATATGAAACTCAAGAAAAAACCCTTTAGTTTGTTTTCTCATAATACACAGAGAACATGCGTCCAAAACGGATTTGCAGATTCTTTGTCGGCAAAAGGTGTTTTTGGAAGAATTTCGGATGTTCTGAAAAATCAACAATCACCTTACAAAACTTCGGTTTATTCAATTGCTGGAAATCAAAAAATTCTAGAAGGTAACTCTCCTCCCAAAATATTAGGAAAATCAGGAGTTGATCGATTCAATTATGACGATTTTGTCGAAAATATTCAAAATTTAAGCAAGTACAAATCCAGTTCAGAATTTGCCAACACATTTTACGATTCTGTTCTAGAAGCTTTGAATGTAACCACAACAATGAATGAGAAACTATCGTATTCCAAAGTCCAAACATCATTCCATCCACATAATTTTGGCCAGCAATTGAAAAATGTTGCACGAGTCATTGATGTTCGTTCACAACTTGATTCCGAAAGAGATATGTTTTTCACGCAAATTGGCGGTTTTGATACGCATTCAAATATGAAAGAAGTAGTATCCGAAAAATTTTCAATCATTGAAGATTCTTTAAGAGCATTCGTCACAGAAATGAAAAACAAGAGCGTTTGGAATGATGTTGTAATTGTGACACTGTCCGACTTTGGGCGAACTCTTACGACCAACGGTCGTGGATCAGATCATGGGCACTCATCGAATATGGCAATTTTAGGAGGCAAGGTTAACGGATCGCAGTTTTTCGGCACGTATTATGACAATTTAAATTATACGGATCAAAATGTGTACGCGACCAAACGAGGAAGATTTATTCCAAAAACACCTTATGAATCAATGTGGAATGGTGTAATGGAATGGTTCGGAGTGGATATGACATTTCGCGATTATGTTTTGCCTAATGCAAAGAATTTCAACAATTTATTCAGTTCTAATTTCATGTTCAAATCAAATTAGATTCATAAAATGTATAGTAAGAAAGTATGGGCAAACCTCAAGTTTCGAATTTTGGAAGATACAAAAACTATGCAGGTGTCATTTCAAAACCGAAACCTCGTAAAAGTGGGTACGTCGATGTAATGGTTGAGAAGAAATATTGGTATTACATTGGCATGAAAGATGTACCGCAAAATTTCGGACCCGAAGCAGAAACTACAGCTTCAATATTTTTTGATGAATGTCGTAAATAACGATAACTTTTCGTTCAAATCAGATTTATAAAAAAAAATGAACAATAAAACATGTTTAGATTTATCGCTCATTTTATTTATCTTGTGCTTAAAGACATTGTTAAATATCTGGAGCCAGAAGAAGTTTTACCAGAATTAGAATTAACAGATTTAGAAACAGATGGTATTGGTGAATCAATTCGTTGTACACTAGATTACGCTGAAGTAGAGTACACAGATACTCGTCTAACAACGGAACAACTTCATGATATTAAAACAGATTTACTGTATGAACAGCTGCCTATGCTCACAATAAATGATATGGATGATGTGGTACAATCAAAAGCAATTTTAAGATATGTTGGTCGCATTACGAGAACATATCCAAGTAAAAATCCATTGTTTGCAGCTCTAATTGATCAATGGATGGAACTACATTCAGATTTTTGGATGCCGATAAACATGAATTTATATCCGGAAAGCTACGGTCTTGATTGGAATGGTTCTGTAATATCATCATCACCTAAGAAGTCACATACGGAATGGATAATCAAAACTCATGTTCCAAAATATCTTAACTTTCTTAATGTGAATCTAGAGAAATCTCAATGGCTTGGAGAAATGGATGAACCAAGTATTGCAGATTTTTCTTGGTGGCCTACTTTGAAATGGATATCTTCTGGTAAGTTTGAGGGATTAGATACAAATGTTATAGACGAATATGAATATGTAAAACTATACATGGCACAATGTGAAGCATCATTTGCTGAGTATGATTAATTTTCATCAGCAAAAAAATCGAAGAAATGTTTTTTTTATGTGCTCAAATTTTATCGGTTTATGTAAATAGCTGGTTTAGAATCGCAGAGATACAGCACTTGATAAAACCTCGTTTACCAGAAATTAAAGTTCATAAATACGATTATTCTCAAGCCTACAGAGCAGTCATTATATCTACATCAATTCCAAAATATGTTGCAGTGTGTGCAAACAGAGATAAAATGCATTTTTTTTTGCACGATACAAAAGAAATCAGGAAATGTTTATGGGATGAGATTGTAAGCAAAGAGGAGAAAAAGAAAGTCCTACAATCTCTTATCATCTGGCTGAGATCAAAAAATATTTCTTATAACTATTCTTTATATAATTACAATGACAATTGTTTGTTTGAGGATGTAATACAAGAATTAGATTGATGTTAACCTTAAGCTGTTAAATTAGGTGTTGATGCACTTTTAGTTACTTGATGTTGTTTATGTCGTAGTTTATATTCAATTTTGTATTTGTTTTGTAGGTCTTTGTCAAGTCGCGTTGATAAATATGGCAATAACATTGTTAAAATTACACATAGAAATTTGTATTTTTTACGATGTTGTATTGAATTTACTAAATGTGGTGCCATTAGCATACCAATAATTACAGAGATCCATCCTCTTTTCCATGCATGTGGTACATAAATATCACTTGCATCAAGTTTTCCAGCTTGAAGGAATACAAACCATGTAGAAAGAGTTAAAGCATATGTTAGTGATACAATTGGAATTTGTTTATTTTTTTTTACTAGAGTGTATGTTGTCAACAAAGCAGGTATTGTGTGAACCATAAAATCTCCAAACACAAATTGTTCTCTACTTAAACAAAATCCCATCATGTTTAACTTTTTTCTTATGTTATCATCTAATCCATTATTAAATGAGGTTCGAAATCCCAAATAAATTCCTATACTATTTACACATAGAAAAGGATCCCACTCGTTTATATCTAACATCCATCTCAGTACAAGTAAAATTAAATTCCAGTTAGTATATGCACTCAATTGCCACTTTATGTAATCTGGTAAAATACCAATATGTTTTGAAGCTGCAAGTGTTGATGCAACAACCATGGCTAGTGTAACACTATCCTTGTCGTCTTTAAGTATAGGCATTCTTAACAATTTTTTCGAAAAAATTATTTCGATGACACACTTCGTAATTCTTTCAGCGACTTCTGGTGAACCAGCTCCATTTATGTGTCCACGATGCTTAAAAAGTCATTGGAGGATGAATTTATGGATAAAGTGTTGTTTTAAATACAAAAAACATGACTTGAAGCATCGTCAAATAACAATAGCTAAAAAAAAATCTGTACAACGATAACAACGACGTAAACATGAGTTTTTTCCTCCCGTGCATGATGACACCTATCTCCTAGACAAACCCACTCATGCTTACATTTGCTCAATTCTTCTATGCCTTTAGTTGAATATTTCATCATATGAACCAAGTATCAAAACATTTGATAGCAAAAGAATACCAAGAAGACCTTTTGCAATTAAACTTAACCATTGATAAGCAATTTCTCCTTTGTAGTAGTTTGCGGGAGTTGAGAAAATTTGGTATAGTTGAACAAAACCAAATGAGAAAAATAGTGCAAGTTGTCCCCAAATTATGCCGTAAACAAAAGCAGGTGGGTCTCTTATTTTTTCACTATAGAAATTCATGAGAATTAAGAACCACGCACTTAATTGTGGGATATAGCCAAGAACATGAAATAATAATCGTATGGAGAGTGGTTGCTTCCACTCGTTATCTGAAGCAGGACGAGCATAAATTTCAGTCAATAATCCAAAAGGCATTGTAGATGCTATAAGGAAAGTAATACCCCAAAGTAGTAAATATTCTCTGATACCAGCATTAAAAGCAATGATAAATATCATTATTGATGCTGATACAAAATATTCTACCCAACGTGTTGTAACTCTGCAAATAGATAATTCATGTTCGTAAAATCGTCTCCACAAAGATGCATTACCTGCATGAGCAATTGCGGAACATAAGAAAAATGCAGCAGTTACAATAGTAAGATATACATTACCATATAGAGTATATGTTGGAACTAATTCAAATGCTGGGGCAGCTGGTGTTGAATTTTGGTTTTGAGTAAATGTAATATTTGTCATATATATTGGTATGGTAAGATCTAACTTACCAATGGATAATGTGGCAATAAGGAGTAGTGAATGAAAAAATGCCATACCTACATTTAAATAAAATATACGTTGTTTTGGAAATTTAGCAGTGTATGCAAAAATAGTTGGTTCGAATACTTCTGTGTTAATTCCCTGTATACTTCTTGTTGTTGTTGCTATTGGTCGTTCAATAAAACCAAGAGACATTTTTTAATTAGTATACAGAAAATTTTAGAGACGACCTGAATTTTTTTTAATTCGAAAAATGAATTGTTTACGACACAAAACAAATATCCTGATATATCGACATCATAAACGAAAATATTTATTAGGTAGAGGAAATACAAACGATATAATCATAGATAAAAATTTATTGACAATTTCACGACGACACTGTACGATATCGGTACATAAAAGTGGTCGTTGTTATGTAAAAGATTATTCATGTAATGGATGTTACTTAGTAAATTTGCAAAAAAAATGCAAACTTCAAAGAAACCAATGGTATGAAATAAAAAATAAAGATCGACTTTTTACTGCAAATGTTTTATTGCTTGAATGGATGTACGACAGCACTGTATTAGTACCTCGAAAACTTTCATTTTAGCAAAAGCTAAACTAAAAGAAAATAACTGGTTTTTGTGTAATAGCTTCTTGAATTACATACTCAAGTGTTGCTATCATTGCGATTCTACCATTCCATATTTCACCAGCTTGTAATTTTTCAAATGCGTCCGTACCATAAACCGCAGATGTAAAACGCCAATTGTAATCACCGGGAATTCTTGAATATTTTTGATTATTTATTTTGTATAACTCTAATCCAGAAGCAAGTCCCATGAAAAACAACAAAATCGATGGATTTAGATTTCCGTTAATTAATGACGGAGACAGATTACTATTCGCAAGTTCATTTGGAGTATTAAACATGTTAGCTAGGATTGGATTCAATTGTTCTTGAACTGGATAAGCAACTGCAGAAAGCATAGCTAATCTAGAATGTTTTAACTCAGCATCTCTATAATCATATAAAATTTCACATGGAGTGCGGTCATACAAAAACCGTTTATATGTAAAATCTTTTGACGCTAAATTTAATGGATCAAAATTTACATTTCCCACTAATGTTGATGTATGTAACGGATTTGAATATGCTACAAAGTTTATAAAGAGATACAACATTTTTATGATATACAATAGTTTTTTTTTTGTTAAAAACGCGATAAGGCAGATAAAAAAAAATTTTTTTATGTAAATGATACATAGTCTTTTTTTAGTGATGAGTGTTTTGTTTGAAGATTTACCATTTCACAGACAAATACATGAATATACATTTCAAACAAGTACATGGTTTGAATATCTTGAGCGAGATCCAAATATCACATATCCATTTAATCGAACATTATTTAATCATAGTAATTTCACAGGTAGATGCTCGTATCCAAGTCTGGTTGAGCACAACGGAAATGATGTGCAAAACTGTATGTGGGTGGATCAATGGGATTATTCAGCACAGTGTTCTTATAATGGTAACCATTATTGTCGAACATGTAATACTATGCCTAAAACCACATGTGATGATACTTTGACTGATAAATATGTTTATGATAATTCAGGAACACTTATTACTAGCAGTAATTCAAATTATGGTATATATGCAGGAGAAGCAAGTTTCTCAAGTTCAACACAATTTCTTGTAGAAAATAATGAATTCTTAAAAAGAAGAAATTTAATAAGAAATAATTTACCAACAAATAATGTTGGTAAACTTTATGTGGGAAATTCTAATTATCCGCAACCGAACCCTGCAAATGAACCACCTTTTATTGAATATACCAAAATAGGAATGTTAAATGGAGGAGCTGTAAATATGAGAATATCAAAATTAAACTCTGCTCAAAAATATGTGTCTAAATCTCCAAATACTGCTAGAGATGGAATACTTTCGATAAATTTAGCAGCATATCCAACAAAAGATAGTTCTAATCAAGAAACTTTCACTTGGGATTTTGCTGAAACATGCGACCCTCGTTATAGTAATTGCGGAAATCCTGGTACTAACACTGGTAACAATTTATTCTCAGGGACGGATATAGCAAGCGGACCTTCTCCAAATCCTGTTTTTAATAGTGACGACTTATATTATTCAAATGCAGTAAATTTAAAGATTGAATTTATAGATGATAACGGTGGTCTTGTAACGATTCCTAATTTTTACTTTTCAGTCCTTGACATTGATCAAGCCGATAGTGATGATCACTATGGTGTTTTCAGAGAAAGTGTAATAATTGATGGAGCAACATCTGTCGCAATAAAGGATCCTCAAAAAACAATGACAAATTCTCCAATGAGTAAAGAAAGAACAAACCCTTTAAAATTAAGTTTTCAGTCGACCGGGGGGTGGAGTTTCGATTTTGACGACGGTTCACCTCATACAACAAACGCTATTATGGTAACTTCCGTTGATGCTGGAACTGGTCCAACCGTAGGATTTGCTGATTCTACTGACCCCGTTCATCCATGGAATGTTGCTCCTTTTGGTGCACATACTGTAAGCATTGTTTGTGCAAGTATGCAAGACAATTGTCCAAACAACTATGTAGGTCAAGACTGGAAGATGACAAAAACATATCAGCATTCTATTTCCAATGTAGCTTATACTTTTATGCAGGATGAATGTACTATGGGATCATCTTCAACTGAGTTTCAATATCAAGATAGTAGTGGTGCCACTCAAAATTTTCCTCGTTCGTATCCGTCAAATGGTAATTACAGACCAGTATGGGGATATCCACCTTCAAGCCCAGGTGGTTATTTGTGCGGTCATAACCCGTGGGTGACAAATGGACATCTATTCTGGCAACATCCTCTAGGAAATAGAGTTAGTCAAAGATACAAATGTCCTAAACACCGTGATTGTCGTTTTTATGACACCGGTGCACCAACAAATCTAAAAAATATGGATAAACTTCAACAACGGAGAAGTGCTGTATTCTTAATACAAAATAAAAACCATATAAAATTACAACTACGAATTGACGGCCCGAAATTCTCAGATGAAGCTTATAATCATTTTCATTTAGTCAACGATGGACGTAAGTTTGAATTTGCATCCGGTATTGATGGTTTATTTTATGATATATCACAAGCTTCTTCTCCTCCACCTTTTCCATTATCTCCCTCACCACCTCCTGCTCCTGCCGGTACTACATTTGCATCACCATCACCCCCATCTCCCTCACCACCACCACCTTCTTATAATAATCTTTCTCCGCCTCCACCTCCACCTCCACCACCACCATCACTATCTCCGCCACCACCTCCGCCACCACCTCCGCCATCGCCACCTTTACCACCACCACCACCGCCACCACCTTGGGATTGTTGGGATTCTTGTTCTCAGAGTGGTGGAATGTGTACAGCTTGTGCCGCTCATGGAGGTAACGCATGCTGTAGGTTAAATTGGCCCAGTGACCCTGCCATATGCAGCGGTCTTGGATGTTCTAAACATTGTTGTGTTAATGTAAATCTTTATCCACCTCCTTCCCCACCTCCTCCATCTCCTTTACCGCCTCCCCCACCAATGCCAAACCCTCCTGAGCCTTCCCCTCCACCTCCTTCCCCTCCTCCTCCCTCTCCCTCACCTCCACCTCCCTCTCCCTCACCTCCACCTCCTCCATCACCACCTCCTCCACCTCCTCCATCACCGCCTCCATCTCCTCCTCCTCCGTCACCGCCACCTCCACCTCCTCCATCACCGCCTCCATCTCCTCCTCCTCCGTCACCGCCACCTCCACCTCCTCCATCACCACCTCCATCACCGCCACCTCCATCTCCGCCACCTCCACCTCCTCCATCACCACCACCTCCACCTCCACCATCTCCTCCTCCACCCCCATCACCACCTCCTCCATCACCTCCCCCACCTTCTCCTTCACCACCTCCTCCTTCTCCTTCTCCACCCCCTCCTTCACCACCTCCACCATCCCCCCCTCCACCATCGCCTTCCCCATCACCCCCACCACCATCGCCGCCACCCCCATCACCTAGTCCACCACCACCTTTACCTCCACCGCCTGTCCCACCGCCACCCTCACCGCCTCCTTCACCGCCACCGTCTCCACCACCTCCATCGCCACCTCCAACACCACCACCACCCTCACCTCCACCAACTCCCCCACCACCCTCACCACCACCATCACCACCACCACCTTCTCCACCTCCTTTGCCTCCTCCTCCATCACCTCCACCGTCTCCACCACCTCCATCACCTCCTCCTCCATCGCCTCCCCCACTACCACCACCACCTTCACCACCACCATCTCCACCACCTCCATCTCCTCCACCATCTCCCCCACCTCCTTCACCACCTCCATCTCCTCCACCTCCTTCACCACCTCCCTCACCTCCCCCACCATCACCACCACCTTCACCTCCTCCTCCGTCTCCTCCTCCATCACCACCACCCCCCT